>Ga0207796_1000228_pt1 | contig 24375 bp, 22 predicted proteins | sample Pon1CUnioCityCA_6_FD_187274 | JGI IMG/M metagenome (GOLD analysis project Ga0207796, IMG submission 187274) | Marine sediment microbial community from Union City, CA, USA - Pond 1C Sediment 1 (SPAdes) | ecosystem: Environmental > Aquatic > Marine > Intertidal zone > Salt pond sediment ... | reverse complement strand
CAGGTAGCCGCTTGATTCATCAAGCGGCGGGTAGGATAGCCGCGAACCATTCTCCCATCATGAAACTCACAATAATATAATGCCAGGTGCCTGCGAAGGCGGAGGCTCGGCGCCAGCCAGGAGGGAGGATTTGCGTCCTGCGGATGGACCGAAACCAGATCTGAGACTGGGGGACTTGGGAACCAAGTGATGGAGCACATTATTTGGTTGATTAAGATCAAGATTTGGGTTGAGAGATTAAACGTCCCTGCAGGGGACGTTCGGTCTGAGCGAAAGCGAAGACCCTACTGAGGACTTCAGTCCATCTCACATCGCCGCGGGATCAATCCCCGCGGCTACTTTATTTCCATCCACTGAAGTGAGCTTACTAAAGCCCGCAGGGCGCATCCAGGTAGCCGCTTGATTCATCAAGCGGTGGGCAGGATTGACGCGATACCAGCCATTAAATCAATCCCGTAAAGACAAGGTGCGAGGTGTCCCCCTGCGGGGACACCCGGCGTCAGCCAGGGTGGAGGACTTCAGTCCCTTCATGAATCCCAGGTCCTCGCAATGAATCTTCAATCTTCAATTTTATATGGTTAATCAATCCAGGAACTTCAACAGCAGCGGGATGACGATCGCTGTCGCGCCAGTGGTGACCACGGCCAGGATGAAGAGCAGGTAGCGGGTATCATAGTTGGAGATGATGGACGCGTCGTAATACTGGTCCACGTTCTGGTCCTTGTACATTTTCAGCAGGCCTGAGATCAGCTTATTGCGGGTGTCCTTCCCGCGCAGCAGGCCGAAGATGACCACGACATTGACCACGATCACCAGCGCGATCAGGGTGACCATGGTCCAGGTGGAAGCCGCGCCATCATCATTCGCAACCCCGGCATTGACCGCCAGGGAGATGAAATTCAAGACCAGCGCCACGATGATGAATATGGTATCGGTCCGGGTGTTCTGTTTGATATCCATGATGATGTGGTCATAGACTTTCTCTAACATGGGGAACCTCCTGAATTATTTTCTTAAGTCCTTTAACACTGCTGGAATGGGGAAGGATACGTGGCATTGTTTGCTGCCCCTTACTTCCTGTCACCCAGTCCCTAAGTCCCCCGGTCTGTTTATTGTCCGCCCTGGATATTGATTACTAGCAAACGCTAAAACTTTCAACGTTATACGTTTAACGTTTCATATCAAACCGGATCTGGCACACGCGGTGTCCTCCGGCGATGGTATCGCCCAGACTGAACTCGAAATCCGGGAACTGCTCCGCGATCCCCCGATCGCCGTCCATCGCAATATCACACAGCTGTTGAATTTCCTCCGGGGATGCGCCCAGCTTTTTCCAGGCGCTGACCAGGGGGCAGTAATGAAAGTCGAGATGGTATTTTTCCTCATCGGCTGCCACCACTTCCATCTCAAAAACTTTCCGGCTGTTCCCGGCCGCAAAGGTCTCCGAGAGCTCAACCATGCTGGACGGATCAACCATTTTTTCCCGCTTGATTCCCCCATGGATGGCGCCGGTGGTGCGGATTGCCGCCCGGGCAAACACATCCCAGTCCAATCCCCGTTCCCGGGCCTCTTTCAGCAGCAGGTACATCCAGGTGGCCCGGTGCTCGATGGCTTTGCGGATCTCGCGCACAAGGATCTGCTCGTGTTCCTGCTGGGTGTAAGTTTTTTCCATGATATAGTTTCCTTCGTCTGCCAGGTGAGCTTGGTTTGAATTAGGTATTATAACCGCAAGACCGGATGACTTGTTGCCGGTCTTCTGTCATTGCGAGCGAAGCAATCTCGCTACACGCTTGTAAGTGATTGTGTCTCAACCAGAGAACCCATAACTTCCCAACCCGTCGGCTGGATTGCCGCGTCGCTGAATGAATCCAGCTCCTCGCAATGACATCGCCCCTGACTGTCATTGCGAGCGGAACGCAGTGGAGCGCGGCAATCCCACCTGGCTTTATTCATAATATGCCAATGTTAGATCATGCCACTCTGGATTAATGGACTCAATCAATTCAAGCTTCTTCATCCTCGATCCCCCTTTAATCTGTTTTTCCCTAGTAATTGCAACTTCAACATTATCAAATACTTCATAATAAACAAGTTTCTTAAGTTTGTAGGATCGGGAAAATTTACCTCCTTCTCCTCGTTTATGCTCCTGCACCCTGCGGTAAAGGTCATTGGTCACTCCGGTATAAAGAGTCGTATTGTGAAGATTGGTCATGATGTAGATGTAATATTTTCGATCCCCCATATTCTTATCATATAAGCTAATTTTCTTTTCGTACAGGGGCTGGTTTACTTCGTACCCGGATGAATCCAGTTCCTCGCAATGACATCGTGACTAACTGTCATTGCGAGCGGAACGAAGTGGAGCGCGGCAATCCCGCCGAAGGGTTGTCGTAACCCAGGTTTCTCCACATTTTCCAAGCGATTGAGGGAAATCGGTCCTTCTCGGTCCTTGCCGATCGTACCCACACCCAATCACAATTCTCCGGTCCTATGGACCGAGACTGCCGCGTCAATCCTTCATTGCCACTCAGGATCTCCTCGCAATGACACAATCCACCTAACAATATTCTTAAATCCCCCGGGGTGAAATCTCTCTATAATGGGATTAACAAACGGAAAATACCATGCATACCAAACCGTTCCAAAAATTAGAGATCAAAAAGAACCAGGACTGGGAGCTGTGGCTGGTCTCCCCACCTAAGCGCACCAAGCTGGGTTCCTTTACCAGCCTGGATGAGCTCAATCAGGTCCAGATCACCCTCTACCGGGCCTGGGAAAAGGCCCGCTTCCCCCGCAATGGATCCTCACCCCTGGTAAGGCATTAAAGCGCCTTTTCAGGAATCTCCCCTAAGAATCAGCATTTGAACTATCCTGCCAGGTGAGACAATACCTCTCCCCGGTGACCTCTATGCTGATTCAATCGCCTCCTAATCCACACCCAAAATTCAGGGACTCCACCGCGAGATTTTAATACGATTTTAATACTGCAAACTTTACATCACAGCTGTGCATCCTATAATGATGCCCGCAATGGATCATTTTTATCAATGGAGGTGTATGAGAAAAGATCCGCTCAAATTACTCGTTTCAACAGCAGCAGTATTATTGATTTTAGCTGGAGCCAGCTGCAGCCAGATACCGGCTCTGGTGGATACTTTCTCAACTCCGTCTCCCCCAGGGATCCAAAACACGCCAATCACTGAAAAGAAAACGGAAACAAATCCTCACCTGGAGATTTTCCCTACCCAGGGAGAACCCGGCAGCGAGGTTAAACTCAACCTGAGTGGATATCCTGCGCAGGCGAAGCTTGACCTGGGCATGGGATTGGCAGACTCAGAGTTTGAAGTGGTGACCACATTGACAACCGATCAAAGTGGGAAAATAGAGTCCACTGTTCAGGTTCCAAGCCATGCCTCGCCTGGCGAGGTCTGGGTCTTCGTATCTTATAACCCGGAAACAGACCGAAAAATCATCTCGGATGAGTTCAAAGTCATATCAGGCCCTCAGCCAGCACTGCGAGTGTCTCCCACAATACCCGAGATGGGAGAAATCCTGGATGTGAAGCTGAGCAATTATCCCCCGCAGCAGGAAATCGAAATTGGAATCGGCCGTGTGAATTCCGAATATGACATCCTCGAAATCGTCAAGACAGATAACGAAGGAAACTTGCATACACAATTCAAGCTGCCAGAGTATGTCACTGCGCAGGATGATTGGGTAGTGGTAGCTTCCACAGAGAATGGAGAGCACAAAGCGCTTTCCAGAACCCTGGATATCATAGAACCAGGGACAGCTGCCATAATTGTCTCGCCTTTGACAGCTTCTGCTGGAAATGAGGTACAGATCCATCTGCGGAACCTGCCTGCCGAGACCGATGTTCAACTGGGTATAGGCCGGGTGAATTCGGAATATGACCTGCTGGAAAGCGCACAAACAGATTCCGAAGGATCCCTGACGACTACTTTCACGATTCCGGATTTTGTCGATACCTCAGATCAATGGGTGATAGTGGCAGTTTATCAACAGGGTCGGGAGAAGTTGTTCTCCCAAACGCTGCAAATTACCGAATGAGCGCATCTTCCTCAAGGAAGGAAGTTATAAAAAATATAATTGGGGTATTTTCTGGGCTTAACAGGTTTTCATTTTGGCAGGTTGTCCCTGGATAAGACCAGTTGCTCGGATTGGATGGCAGCTCCCTGACCAGTCGAAGGCAATAGATATTAGATAGGCTGGTCCATTCGAGTGACCCGGACGACCCGTAGGGCCGCCAAAATACACCATTTATTTGCCTGATTTGCGCTCACAGTTTTTCCTGGCCGTGAAGCGAAGCTTCAACCCCATCGCCAGCGCAGCAAACAACCTGTTCCATTAATCAAGCTACCTGCCCACGCTCTATTGTTGGGCAGGCTTTATCCTCTCGAACAACACATTCAGGGATTCTCAAACAAATAATGGGAGACAATATATTCCTCTCCCCCTTTATAGCCCCAGGTCATCTCGCAGGCCATGAAGAACAGCCGCCAGTTCACCCACCATTCCTGAGCCCGATCCTCTCCATAGGTCTCCGCCAGCACCGCTGTGACCGCTTCTTCTTCCCTGTCCATCTTGTCCAGCCAGGCCCGCAGCGTGCGGCGGTAGTGCTCTCCTCCCACCTGCCAGTGTCCGACCAGCTCCAAATCTCCCAAAAAGTGGAGCAGCAGATCATCTGAAGGCATGGTCCCACCGGTGAAAAAGGTCTGGGCCATCCAGTTCCCCGCATCCGCTGCTTCATACTCATAAGCGAACTTCCGATGGCTGAAGTGATGCACAAACAGCTTCCCTCCAGGCACCAGCAGATCGCTGATCGCCCGCAGCAGCCTGCGGTAGTTCTTCATGTGCTCGAACATCTCAATAGAGATCACCCGCTCAAAGGATCCCAGATCGGCATCTTCCAGCTGATTGACATCCACCCGCCGGGCGGTGAGATGGGGATAACCCCGGTCCAGCGCCTGGCGGTTGATGAAAGCCACCTGGTCCCGGGAATTGCTGACCGCGGTGACCTGGCAGCGGGGATATTTTTCCGCAATCCACAAACTGAGCGAACCCCAGCCGCACCCCAGGTCCAGCACGCGCATGCCGTCCTCCAACTCCGCTCGCTGGCAGGTCAGGTCCAGCATCTCTTCCTCGGCTTGATCCAGGGTGGTATCCGGTTCCGGCCATAGGCAGCAGCTGTATTTCAAGCGCTTTCCCAACACCAGCTGAAAGAAAGCGGGAGGGACCTCGTAATGCTGGACGTTAGGGAGATGAGGCACAATGGCAATCGGACTCTCCTCCAGCTTCGCAATTAAAGCTTGCCGCTGAGCTTGCTGGGCTTGAGGGGAAAGCCGCCCCAACTGGCGGATCTTGCGTCCTGTGATCCAGGACAGGATAGGCCGCAAAATCCAATCAGGAACCAAGCCGGTATGGAGGATTTTCATGTACCACATCTTCTCTCCTCTATTAACAACCACCAGGGGAACTTTCTTGATTGTAGCACGCCCGGCAGGGAAGAACGGTCTGCGGGCTGGGGTCAATGATTCAATGGACTGGCGATTGAAGACGGTCGCTCAAGGAGGGCCTTCTCAAGGCTTTTGCCCATAACCGATCGCCGCGGGATCAACTCCCACGGCGATCTCTCTTCGCCCACTGAAGTAGGCATTTATTTAGCCCGCCAGGGCGCATCGAGGTAGCCGCTTGATTCATCAAGCCGCAGCAGGACTGATGCATATCCCCCGATCCCTTTCACGGCCTTCCGGTCCTGTGGACCGAGATGATCGCTGCCACTTTTCCATGTTTAGCACCAGGTAGTAACTGAATATGAAACGTCCCCGCAGGGGACGTTCGGCCGGAGCGAACGCGCAGGCCCTGCTGAGGACTTCAGTCCATTGGTACAACGCTGGCATGACCCACAGTCCCAAAGACCGTCCTCTTCTCTCCTCCATTTGCAAATCTGGAACCCCCTCCCAGTCCCCAGATGCACTCCCATTCTTCAGGAAAAATGGGTATGATTAACAACAAGCGCTGGATGGCTGGTCCATCCGGCTCCACCACACAGCACAGGAAGGAGCACCCTGCCAGGGAAGCAGATGAAAACCCAGTCCAACCCCCTCAGAATGGCCCTCTTGCTGCTAGCGTTGAGTCTGATGCTCTCCAGCTGCTCCTTTTCTCCCGAGAACCCGTACACAAAAACCCGCTTCCGGGAACCATTCGTACCCACCAGCACACCACCCGCACCGCCCTACTTTCTCGACGCGGAGTGCCGCTTCCCGGTTCCGCCGGGAGAAGTGCGCTGCGGCGATCTCTACGTACTGGAGGATCGAGCGGATCCCAATTCCCGGGTCATTTCCCTCCATGTGGCAGTCTTCCCCAGCTTCATCGACAACCCCGAGCCTGATCCGGTGATCAACCTGCCAGGTGGCGGCGGAGCGGACACTTTAAGCGCCGCTGCATATTATCTTGAGACCGCGGGCACTTTGATGCGCACCAAGCGGGACTTCATCCTTTACAATCAGCGTGGTGTCAAACGCAACCAGCCCCATCTGATTTGCCCCGGGGAGGCTGAGTTCCAGACCATCCTCCATAGATTTGTGCACAGCTTTGGGGGTGATAGCCAGCCGGAAGTCGCCTTCATGCAAGACTGCAGGGACTCTTTTCTGGACCAGGGAATCAACCTCGATCAGTATGACAGCCTGGCTCATGCTGCCGACCTGGCGGACCTGGTCACCGTCCTGGGTTATGAGCAGGTCAACATTTACGGGGTCTCCTACGGCACCCGCCTGGCTCTGACTATGATGCGCCACTATCCCGAACTGATTCGATCTGCAATCCTGGATTCCATCCTGCCGCCTCAAATCGATTTCCCTAAAGACGGGATCACAACATATCTCGAATCCTTAAACAACCTCTTCGACGCTTGCGCCAATCAGGAAAAATGCGCTCAGGCATACCCTGATCTGGAACAGGAGTTTTCCAGTCTCATCCGGAACTTGAAAGCTGACCCCGTCCCACTCACCATAGCTGAGCAGGAGGTCCTCCTCGACCACATCCTGTTCCTGGACGTCATCTACTTTTATCTGCAGGAAGCATCCGCTTTGCCGATAACCCCCCAATTGATCCATGCCGCCAGCCAGGGAGAGTATGCCCAGTTCGAGGACCCGATTGAGATCCTCAGCCGCTACTCGGACTTCATCACAACCGGCGTGCAGTACTCCTCTATCTGCCGCGATGAAGTGATCTTTTCCTCCAGGGAGGAAAGTGAGGCTCTCACAGCGGACCTCCAGGAAGGCTGGGGAGATTACTTCAACCAAGCCTTTTATTATCAAACCTGCCGGGATTGGGTCACCGAAGCACCAGACCCGATTGAAAACACTCCCGTCGTCAGCGACCTTCCCACCCTGGTGTTGACCGGTCACTTTGACCCCATCACTGCCCCATCCTGGAATCTTGACACCGTCAGCTACCTGGAAAATTCTTTCTATTTCGAGTTCCCCAACCTGGCTCACGGGGTGCTGCGCGCTGACAGCTGCGCCTTGAATATGGGGTTGGCTTTCCTGGATGACCCCTGGACAGAGCCAGACAGCGGCTGCCTGGAAGAACTGAAAGCGCCAGCATTCAAATGAAGCAGGAGCGATGATCCGGTCAAGCCGGCTGTCTTTCAATCTGACTCTGAGTGAAAGCAGCAGCCAGTCCATCGCTGGCTGCTTCGATCTGCGCAGGATCTGAGACGATACATTCCGTTCCCCATCGCCGCAGGATGAATTCCCGCGGCTGGCTGTTTTCGCCCACTTAAGTGGGCTTATTATGTCTTTAGCCCGGAGGGCGCATCTATATAGCCGCTTGATTCATCAAGCGGTGGGCAAGATTGATGTATATCCCCCGATCCCATTCACGGCCCTCCGGTCCTGTGGACCGAGATTGCCGCGTCACCTCCCTGCGGTCGGTTCCTCGCAATGACAATGTGCTAGGGGTCCGCGAAGGCGAAGGCCTGGCGCAAGCCAGAAGGGAGGATTTGGAAAGCATCCCAAGTGAAACGAGGGTTATGTCCATATATAAATCTACGGGCGACCCGGAGGGTCGCCCGTACGGTCTGTATGAGAATCCTCTCATGTCAAAACCTTCACCCCCGTCACGAGCGCAGCGAACCAGCCCTCTTACGGGTTTCCCACCAACAGGGAGGTCACCAGCTCATCGAGCAGGACCAGAGAAGGCATGAAGCTGTTGTCGGATTCCATCTCCAGCTGGACCTCGATCTGATCGGCGTATGTTTCAAAATTCTCATAAAAGTCATTGTCCATGGTCACATCATCCGGATCCGGTAAAGAAGGATGGGTAACCGGGAAAACCATGCTGATATAGTAATTCCCATCATCCGTGAAACCCTGGAAAGTGTAGAACATTTCCGGCCAACCAATCGGCATATAAGCCTGGCCATACTGGCTCAACCAGCGAGCGCCATAACCGTTCTGGAACTGCAGGGCCTTGGCATTGCTGCGATAGAGCTGGCCGGCGTTGAACATCACCGGCACATAAAGGATCTCCTCATCAACAGGATCAGCAGCCAGGTTCCCCTCCATTGCTGCCAGCGTATTGGCGACATTCTCATTGATGGCGATGAAATCCGCCACGGGGTAGACGCGGATCACAGGGTCGTGGAAACCATCAGCCAGCACCCATTCATTGAAAATGAATTCCCTGTGCTCAGGGAAGCTCCACATGAAAGCCTGATCATCATACTGCCCGGGGTTGGTCCCGGCCACGATATTTTCCGCCAGCAGAGGATTGAAATAGAAGCTGACACCAGCATAGCTGAAGTTGGTCTCAGGCGGAGAAGCTGTTACCGTAGGATGGATGGTCCAGGTGGGAGACGGCGGGGGAGCAGCTGTGTCCGGGGGGCTTTCCTCTCCCCCTGCGGCCAGGGTAGCTGCCACAGCGGTCTCAATTGCTGCAGCGCTGGTATCTTCGGTGGGTAATGGTTCCGGCAAGCAGGCCCCCAGGGCAGCAGCCATTACCAAGAGCAGGATGATTGAAACTCTCAGGCCTTTGTTGGTCATGACGGTACTCCTTTTTTGCGGTTGATCTCCCCTATGATTTTACCCTAAGAAAAGTGGTGAAAATTATCCTCCGCGGCAGTGAACATCCAGCCCCAGTCCCGCTGAGGACTTGCAGTGTACGGGTGAAACGAGGGGTCGATCCATTCATCATCGCCGCGGGATGAATTCCCGCGGCTAGCTGTTTTCGCCCACTGAAGTGGGCTGCTGATTTTTTAGCCCGCAGGGCACACCCATGTAGCCGCTTGATTCATCAAGCGGTGGGTAGGATTGCCGCGAACCCAGCCATAAAATCAACCCCTTGTAGTGACAAGGATTTAGGTGTCCCCGCAGGGGGACACCCGGCGCCAGCCAGGGTGGAGGACTTCAGTCCATATACATCAACCTGTCTTCCTCGCTCGCAATGACACGAACGGGCGACCCTCCGGGTCGCCCCTACGGTCCGGTTTGCATTGTATTTACATCCTGCACTGTAGGAACACCTTTCTCCACCCCCCAGTTAAAACTGGGGGCTGAATATTCCCAAACCTCCCTTAAAGGAGGTTTCTTAAATTTCGCTTGAGTGGGATCTGGATCGATGCAGTTCGGGGAATTGACCCTGGGTGCAAATGAGATTAGATATTTTCTCTAGGGATTTCGACCTCCTGCCGTGACCAAGAATAGATGATTGGATTTGTAACTGGAGACCTTGGGACACGGTGATGGGGGGGCTATTTAGTGATTATGATCAAAATTTGGGTTGAGAGATTAAACGTCCCCGCAGGGGACGTTCGGCCAGAGCGGCAGCGATGGCCCCGCTGAGGACTTGCAGTGTACGGGTGAAACGAGGGGCCAGTCCTTAAAAAAACCCCGCCTGAGCGGGGTTTGGGCTGAGTCAGCCCAGGTTTTGATTTCTGGGTGGTCAAGAAGGGATCATTCTCAACTGATTCTCCCTTCACCAAATCGCCCCCTCAGCCAGTCATAAAATTCGGTCCTCGGTCAGCTGCTTCACAGCTGACAGCACAATCTTATTCCTCCTCACATCCTTCCAGGCAATCCAGCGCTTCCTGGGCTTCCTTGCGGACGATATAGGCCCGATCCCAGTCAAATTGCTCATCGACACCGAGTAGCAGCTCACAGGTCTCTCGGAGCTTTGCCTTCTCCTCCTGATTGAGATGCCCATAGCGGGCCAGCTTCCCGTAACTGCGGATGGCCTTGGCGCGCACCCCGGCACTGGTATCTGCCAGGTTCTTCTGAATGGCATCCAGCATGCGCTCTTTATATGCCGCAGGCAGGTCCTCGGGTTCGATCTGCTCCACGAATCTGCCCAGGGCGCGGATCGCTGTGTCCCGCAGCTCCAGGTTCTCTGAATTCGCAGCGCCCAAAACCTGTTCAAAGGCTTCCAGCACCCGTGGAGACTGGATCTTTCCCAGGGCATAGACCAGGAAAATCCGGCATTCTTCGTTTTCCTCGCATTTATAAGACTCCAGCAGGGGCTCCAGGGCAGGCTCACCCACCCGGCCGAAGGCATGACCGATCGCCAGCTGGGCTTTCATATCACCCGCATCAAGGTCATTCAATAAATAAGTGATCACCTCTTCGCCAAAATCAGCCACCAGGCTGATAGCCTCATCCACCACACCCGCTTGATCGGGATGATCAAACAGGTCAACATGGAACAAGACCGACACCATCTCAAATAACGAGCGGGCTGCTTCTTCATCGATCGAAGGCAGCTCCTCGCGGATCATCAATAACCCCTGATGGATTTCCTCGGGTTGATCACTGCCCAACAAAGTTTGTATTTCCTGATATTTTTCTGATGCCATTACTCCTCCTGAATAAACAATTAAATCATCCTTCTAAAGTTGGATTCCAGGTCATGCAAAACTCAGCGCTGGGCCGTAAAACCCAGTTGGTTTTGGTATGCCCATATTTATACCATAATCGGATTTTTCTCTTCCTAGACTGGATCCAAGTATCCTCTTGTTTAAATTGCATTTCAATAACAAAACTGATAACTGAGACCGCCTCCATTCCCTTGTTGCCGATTGGCATGTACGTTATAGTTTTAACTATTAACTTCAACCAAAACATCTGCTATGGCAAACCGTATTTTCCTATCCGTTTGAGGTCCTTTTTGACATAGATAAAGTAATCTTATTAAAGGAAAAAAAGATGAACCCCCCCCAAAAATACATCATCCTTTCAATCCTGCTGGCAGCTGCCCTGATCCTGGCAGCCTGTGCTGCTCCAAGTCCTACCCCCACCGAGGAGGAAACCCCTCCCAAAACTGAAGAGCAAAGTGAGGAAATCTCACAAGAGCCTGCAGATCCCAACCTGGTGTCCAGCTTAACGGACGTTAAAAGCGCGGTGATCCAGATCGCAGCTCAGGGCACTTTCGTGGACCCCGAATTTGGCGAATACAGTGGCGCCGGCCTGGGAACAGGCTTCATCATCGATCCCTCGGGGCTGGCTCTAACCAACAATCACGTGGTTACCGGGGCAGCGCTGCTGGAAGTCTGGGTTGGGGGTGATACTTCCAAGACCTACAACGCCCAGATATTGGCTGTATCAGAGTGTTCCGACCTGGCATTGATCGATATTGAAGGGGATGACTTCCCATACCTGGAGTGGTACCCGGATCCGATCACAGTTGGTCTGGAAATTTATGCCGCCGGCTTTCCATTGGGAGACCCGGAGTACACTCTCACCAAAGGCATCGTTTCCAAAGAGAACGCCAACGGGGAATCCACCTGGGCTTCTGTCAACCAGGTCTTAGAACATGATGCCACCATCAATCCTGGCAACTCCGGAGGGCCGCTGGTCACCGAAGACGGCCAGATCGTCGGTGTCAATTACGCCACCTACGCCGCCGCGGGCCAGTTCTTCGCCATTGGCCGTGACGCCACTTTGCCGATCCTGGAAGATTTTAAAGCCGGCGATGATGTGGACTCGCTGGGTATCAACGGGCTGGCAGTGATGTCCGACGACGGCAGCCTGAGCGGGATCTGGGTCTCTTCGGTAAAATCAGGATCGTCTGCTGATGATGCCGGCGTGGAGCCCGGGGACCTGATCACCACCCTGGAAGGCCTCGACCTGGCAACCGACGGCACCATGGCCACCTACTGTGACATCATCCGCACCCAGGGGGATGAGAACACCCTGGCTATGGATGTACTCCGTTTTGAAAGTAATCAAACCCTGGAAGGCCAATTCAACGGCCGCAGTCTGTCTGTAACTGGATCCATCATCAGTTCCGGAGATGGGAACACAGCGTCAGAACCCACCGTCGAAAGCCCCGATGTCTCAGAAGAATACCTTTCTGAGAACATCCTTGAGGTTTTTGATGACGGCTACATGGCGGTCACCGACGATTCTTATTCCCTCTATATGGAAGTGCCCACCGGATGGAACGATCTCATCGGCAGTTCCTGGTCTGAATACTGGGGAGACCTGTATTTCACGGCAGTGGACATCACCGCAGCCCCGGATCTGGATGCTTTTTATTCCTCCTGGGGTGCCCCGGGGGTGAGCTTCTCCGCCTCAGAAGATTGGGGGAATATCGGCGGCTATATCATGCTCCTTGATGGTGTCAAACACTGGTATGAGGATAGCTGCACCTTTAAATGGCGAGAAAAATATGAGGACCAGATCTATGAAGGCGCTTATGATTTCTGGGATTGCGGCAATGACGCCGGGTTATACGTGATCGGTGTGCGCCCGATTTCTAACCCGACCGCCTATCTGATTCTGGTCCAGGTCCAGGTGAGTTCCGATGCTGATTTCTTTGCCCTGGAAAGGATCATGGCTACGTTTGAAGCTATCCTGGATTGATGCTCAAACTGGAGAAAACCAAAAAGGCTGCGGAAACCGCAGCCTTTTTTTGTCAATTGATCTGCAATCTGATTTTCAATCTTCAATGGTTTCAATGATGCGCCGCACAGCACGGTTGGTGGCCCTGCGATAATAGGATCCCGCTGGCACCAGGGCGCAAAGGCAGATCCAGTCGTTTCCGGATTGGATCCTTCTGCAAACCAGCCGCATCTGATCCGCTGTGCGGATGGTCACTTCATCCACCGCAGCCAAGTTTAAGCGGTCCTGGGTTTCCACACCAGCCTGCTGCAGCATGGCGATCATAGCGCTGGCGAGTTCATGGTCCGGCTGCATGGGACAGGAGGCAATCGGCAGGCCCTCCGATGTGGCAAGCACAGAACGATCAAAACCGCCTTCCTGGTTCATCTCTTCAAGTATTTCTGAAAAAGGAGGTACGTGTCCCCCGCTCATGTGATTTTCTTCAGTCACAATCACTCTCCTAAACTGGACTGGGGGAAATGGATCCCCGGGCTTTGGCCACTACTTCATTGATGATTTTCTTCAGACTGTCTATCACACCAGCACCGTCAATTGCAACGCTCTCATAGGTAGGAACGCCGTTCAACCCCATGGATTCCTTGATGGAATCCACAGGTACGATATCCTGCAGATCACGCTTATTGCACTGCAGGATCAGGGGGACTTCCTGGGGGTTGAATCCCAGTTCCTCCAGATCCTCGTAGAGATCCTGGACTGCTTCCACGTTATCCTGTAAACGCTTGATCTGGGAATCTGCCACAAAGACGATCCCATCGACGCCCTTTAACACCAGTTTCCGCGTCCCCCGGTAGTAGACCTGTCCGGGGACTGTGTAGATATTAAATCGAGGCTTGAGACCGCTGATCTCTCCCATCTCAAACTGCATATAATCAAAATACAAGGTCCGGTCTTCCCGCGTCTTGAGGGAAATTAGTTCTCCCCGGCGCTCAGGCCGGGTCCGAGAATGAATGTACTGCAAAGATGAGGTTTTCCCACTCAGGGAAGGACCGTAATAGACTATTTTGAGGTTGATTTCCCGCAATTTCCAATTAATAAACATAAGTCAAGCTCAGCCTTTAATCCAAGAAAGTGTCATCCAGTTCTTGTGTGATCCCCTTTCGGAAATCCTCCGCTGAATAATCCGCCGGAGGCCCCATGATTTCTTCAAATTCATCCGTGATCGGCAGCAGCTGTTCCACAGCCCGTTTCGCAAACAAGCGAACCAGGCCAATTGGTGTTTCCGACCTGAAGATCACGATCAAGATAAAACTACCGGCGATGTTGTGCAGGTAGATGCTTTTGGTTTCCCCTTCATGGAAGAAAGATCCATGGGGATCCGATTCTCCAATTCGGTTGGAGAGCTCCGCCATTGCAGCCACATCGCCTGCTGCCAGGGCAGCGACTACTGCCGGAGTGCCTTTATCCATGATGCCCTGAAGAGAGATCACCTGTCCGCTGATATCCGCCAATACGATGCACTCGGTATGTGCTTTTTCAGCCAAATGAGCCAGAATATAATCAATTCGTTCTAGCATCTCTTCAGGTATGTGCAGTCCTTGTTTCATCTTCTTTTTCCTCTGCTTCGGTAAGTCATTGCGTCCCCAGGGTTTCGTTTTCCCTCGAAGTTAGGCTGTTTTCCTCAGTTTTCCAATCAGCGCCTGAGACGCTCGATGGCTGCTTTCAGGCTGGTGCGCATTCTTTCAATGGCTTCCGCCATTTCTCCAATCTCTCCCCGCTGATCAACATTGATGGGAACGTCCAGGTCTCCCCGGCTGATTGCGTTGGTTGCGGATACGATGGTATCAATGGACCGGACCATGCGGCCCACAGCAAACACGGCCAGCACAGTCATGATCAACGCCACCACGGAGATGGTAATTCCCAATAAGGTCGCTCCCTGTGTGGCCCGCAGCAGTTCCAGTGAGCGGGTGCTCTGGATGGCAACCTTTTCGCTCAAGGCGGAAATCTCAGGCTCAGCCAAATCCGAGATCTTGGGATCCAGGGATTGCAGATAATAATTGATGGCTTGGGATAATTTAGAGGTAGCTTGATTGTCATCAGGATTGGATTTATACTCTGCCACCACTTCATCCAGAAGGCCTTTATAGGTTTCACGGGCTTCCTCAATTTCCGCGATCTGGTTCTCCATGGTGTCGCCGCGGTTTTCCACCACCCTGGCCCAAGCGGTATCATAATCCTCCTGGGCTGTTTCAATCCGGGTTAACAGGGCCTCGTTGCCAGTTAGCGGATATTGTCCAATGGCGATGCGCTCTTCCTCCAGGGCATCCCGCATGGTTTCGATGGCTTGCACGACATCCTGCAAGGTCGTTAACTCGATGGTCAGCTCCATGGTGTCATTGAGGGTGGTGTTGGTAAAATAATTCAATCCCACCAGACCCAGCACAACAACCGCGAAGACAATAATATAATTTCTAATCTGTCTTAGTGTCATCCTTTCAACTCCTTCCGTTTCCGTTTAATGCCGGTTGGCCAATCCTTGTTATGACTGATCGATACCAAATCTTAACCTCTCAACAGGGCAAGCATTTTCTTCTGGAACTCCGCCCGTTTGCCGCTATCGCTGATCTCCAGACTCACCCTTTCGACCAGCTCAGCAGCTTTACTCTGCGGAAACGCATCCCGGGTTTCTCCCATCATTTTGATCTCATCTTCAATGATCACCGGCCCGATCGGTCCCATCACTTCATTAAAATTCTCCGTCAAACCCTCGAAAAACGATTCCTGGACAATTTCCTGGAAGGACCTCTTCCCCCCTTCAACCTCATAAAGCAGGCCAGCAGAAGTCAGGCTGTAGAAGATCTTGGCCACATCAAATTCTTGCAGTTCCAACAGGTCAGCGATTTCCTTCACGGACCGCTCCCCATTGACCTGGGCCAGCACCTGCCATTCAATGGGTTTGAGGCTGATCGTGCTGGTGGAACCGGAGGGTGAAATATTGAAAACCACATCCGTGGAAGATAGCACTTCTTTGATATCCGCCCATTGTTCGGCCTGGCGGGCAGCTTCCAGGAGCAGCTGCTCCGTCGGAGCCTGGATAGACCGTTCCGGCGCGGGGACATCTGGTGTGAAACTGAACTCCCCCTCCAGCCAACCCATTAGTGTATAGATACAACTTTCCCCAATCTGTGGCCCGGCCACAGCGTGGAGAATCGCTCCGCGCTGCAAATAGATCTCCCCCGTCTTTGTCCCTTGACGGACATCAAGCCTGCCGCTCCGCCTTCCCGAGCTGAGCATCCGCAGGATGTCCAGCAAGGATAGCTGGGCCAGATTCCCTCTTAATACTTCAACCATAACTTATCTCCTCAATCAATAATACTCAAATCTACTACCGTAAGATTATAATCGTTCAACAAATGCTTTCTCGAGCTGTTTCTTGATTTTGGGGTCAGTCTGCCAGTTGGCCAGCACTACATTCGCACTCATCCGCAGCAGCGGGATATCTACGCTCGGTGTACAGACCACGATCAACAGCGCCTGCTGCATATCCATCACAAACAGCTTCCTTTGGTGGTAATGCAGCACAACCTCACTCATTCCCGCGAGTTCCGCACCAACCGTGGTGAAGGTCTCCAGAACGTGGCGGGAGATATTTTCCAGGGTTGCCTTGTTCAAAGCTGGTGGCGTTTGGTCCGCTATGATCGCTCCCTGATTATCACAGAGCAAGCTGCCCCACACACCGACTGTCTCATTGATTTCTTTTAATCCGTTTTTCATAAGGCCTGCTGCTTAACTGAATAACTCCGGCAATATACCAGGGAAATTGAACTTATACAGCTGGTCCTGCTGCTCAAGCGACAAATCGCCCAGCGAGGATCGTATGGGACCAAAAAGGTCTTTGCCGCTGAGGGCGGCCCGTTCCGCTAACATTTCCACGGTCACCCAGAGACATTTGCCGATTCCGCGGCTGAAATCCTTCTTAATTTCGCCGCTGTAGGACACCTGACCATTTCTATACTGGAATTTTGCCGCAAAGGGATCCAGGAAGGGATACTCATCCGCATTGGCAATCAAATTATCTTTGAATGTGTTCAAAAACTCTCCTGGACCCAGGTGCTCGTCCACGGAACTTTCCACGGCCTGGATGACCACACCCCAGGCTTCCAGAAGCTGCGGGAGATTGTAGCTGATCTTGATCACCTCGGATTCTGATAAAGCTTCCTCCATAGCGGATTCATAGACACTGAAAGTCGCTCCCGCCGTGGAGATCAAATCCAGGATCCGGCTGAGGACTTTGACGCCGGAAATCTCTTCCCCGCCAGAGCTGATCAGGGCATCGATCACCCTGCCATCCAGCATGAAGATGTAGGCATTCTGGCGATCGCCTTCGAAGTTGACCTCAATATATCCGGTGTGATTGCTGTTCTCCAATTTTCCAATCAGTGCTTCCAGGCTGGTAAAATCCGTGCTCAGATTCTCATACACAGCCTTGCTGGTCACCATACTGGCCAGCATGGTGACCATCTCCCCATTTTGGATGTACACGCTGACAGAGCCGTCTTTTTCCTTGGCTTTATCGGTGACTGCCTTGACAGCGTCCTGGCCGGAGAGCGTGTATTCTTCTGATTTCTGAGCGGCATTGATAATATTCCCATTATCCAGCAGGAGAACGCCATCGTATTCCCAGAAGCTTACCTGTACCACACCGGTGAAATTATTCTCCTTGAGATCCACCAACAGTTCCCCAAAATTGGTGAATGAGGTATTCAGATTTTGATAGACCGAATCACGTTTTGGAAATATCATCCTACCCTTCCTTACAATATCTCATTGATAGCGCTTGAATATCGTCTCCACTGATTCGTTGACCGTTTCCGCAGATGATCGCAGGGGAAGGTTCAGCAGCAGCAGCTTATCATTCATTTGCTGCAGGTAAATTCTGCGTTCGGCAGCGGTGATAACGATCCGTTCCAGATGGTCGTCATCCAAAAATCCCCCAATGATCTCCCCTTTCTCTTTCAGGTACATGCCCCGATTGATCTCCCGTCCGGGTTCGTTTATGTTTTCCTGGGCAATCAGTGTGCCGTCCGGGGCAATAATAAGCACACTCTTTACACCGTTGATTCCAGCAATGGCTTTGACAATGCGCTCTTCAATCCCCTCTTGCGGTTGAGCTGGTTGGGGTTCTTCTTCCCAGTCTGGATTCCAACCTGCGGTGGTTTCATCGATCCGCCGCATGCCTTCCATAATGATCCCTGTCCAGGGCGTGATGATCGTCCGCAAGCTGGGCTCTGCTCCCATCTTCAACTTGAAAGAGCCGTCTTCCCATTCCAGAAGTTCGTAGACCGCTTCCTCACCTGTCTTCGTCCCGGTTTCAGCGTGGATCATCTCTCCGTCTTTAAAGTAGATCGATCCGGTTTTCCCTTGATAATTGAGGATCAGCTGGGCTTGATTGCGCTCTTCACAATTGATTTGCACAATACTGGCCAGACTCATCATTCTCAGGTTGCCTTCCAGGGCACGGTCTTCGCGGTTGACCAATTCCCGGATCTTATTGGTCAGGAATTCCAAATCCAGGGGCTTTTCCAGGATATCCAGGGCCCCCATCCGGAAGCTCTGGGCGACCAACTCCTTATCAGCCAGATTGGTGGTGAGGATCACCCTGGCCTGGGGATCAAACGCACGCAGCTCTTCCAGGAGTGTCAATCCATCAATCTCCTCGAGATTCAGATCGGCGACTACCAGATCAGGGGATTCGCTCCGGTACAGATCAAGCGCATGCTTACCAGAAGATGTCCCACTGGAACGGAAGCCATTGGCGCGCAAGGTCCCGGAAAGGTATTGGATATATTCCGGATCTCCATCCGCGATCAAGATCGAATACTGAGCCAAATTCATCTGCTCCTCGTCCCCGGGGTATTCTTCCTGAGACGCTAAAGCCTCTCCTGCTTTGATTGAAATCAGATCAGGATCGACTGTAATCGTGTATCCAACAAGCATCCCTGTGTGCTTGTATTCTAACATGACCATGCCTTCCAGTGACTTTCGAAAACCAGGGCTTCTCCACTGGACTTCTGGTCCTTCTTCATTATACTCCCTAGGATTTTAACCCCTCCAGGGATGCAGCTTACCTTACAAAAACATCAACCATCCCAGTCAATGAGAAAAGGTTCAAGGGAGTTCTAACAGGGTTGTAGGGAAACTTCACCACTTGTTCTTAATCAGGTAATAAAGTCTTCCCAATCTTTTAGGACCCATTCAAAGGTGGTGAGCAAGGAAAACAGACCCCCCAAACGATCTGCGCGGGCATCCTGCTGGGTATCGCCATCGGAGCAGCCCCGGGAGTCGCACTGGATAGCGCTGTCATTGGTGCAAGGATTGCCTTTGCTGCCCCTGCCGCAGGCAGATCAAAACAGGATCAAGACAAATAAGGCCAATGAAGTCTTATGCAAGTCCTCAATCTTACCAGTCGCAGGGATTTTCTGGATGGACATTCGATTCAGGATGGGGCTCATCCACACTGTGGGCAAATTTCTGGCAGCCGTGAAAGGTGTAATAGATGCTGATCTTCTCAATATAAAACCATTCCCCTTCCCCACAATTTCCACCAGTACAGCGGTGAAAACGCCCATATTCAGCGGATTCCCCAGGTCCAAGGATCTGGAAACCAGCCCCAAGCCACCTCTCACCAAAGGTCGCCTCCGCGCCATAATGATTGACCCGGTAGACCCGGAACATAAGTTCCCGATTGCCCTGGTTGGTGATCGTCCCGCGCGCGTTGCAGGAACGTTTCGTCTGGTTGGATTCATCTGATAGATGGGTGATTCCCAGCTGGTAATCTTGGGGATGGGGCAGGCAGGTATTCAAATTGGCTTGGGGTGTATCAGAGGGTTTGGGGTTCGGGGCAATTTGAGCGGCACTTCCGCAGGCTAATGTCCCGACCAGTAAAATTGCAGTCCCAATCAGCATTCTCAAGCTGTGTTTTGGTTTCTGTTCCATAGTTTCATCCTCGTTGAATGCGGCAAGTTCTCCCTAATTATAAATTAGTTTTTTACACTCCCACATTTTTCTGAAACACCCGATCTGCTCCGCAACCATAATCCTCAAGCTCCCAGGGAGATGACCCCTCAGCCTGGTTTCCGATTTCGATCTCAATATATGTTAGTATCAACTACAAAGGCAGAGACCTATCGCAGGGATTAGGATTGGGGGTCTTATTTCCTCCGCAGCGCCTGCTCGTTTTAGCCACTTATTGAGAGGAACCTCGATGAAGACCAATCGGCTTCTATTCACTGTTCTAGCAATCGTCGTTGTGCTCCTTTTCCTGGGGGTTATCCGCTTTCTTTTCCCGGGATCCTTCCAATTCCAGCCTGCACAACCTGCTGACAACCCAAGCCTGGGTTTTGGCAGCGAAGCTGTTAGAGGGGAGATCACAGCCATCCTGGAAGAAGGCCAGATCCAGCTGGGAGAAGTGGACCAGCAATACCAGGTGCTGAGGGTGGTTGTCCTGGAGGGGGACCTGGAGGGGGTGGAACTGGTAGTGGAGTACGGAAAACAGCAGATCCGCCCCGAAGGGCTTTCGCTCAGGCCAGGTGACAGAGTCTTTTTGACTTTGAGTACTACCCAGGACAACATCATTCAAGCCAGATTCCAGGATTTTGAGCGCACCGGTCCTTTACTGGTCCTGTTCGGCACCTTTGTCGTTTTTAGCGTGCTGATCAGCGGCTGGAAGGGGGTCCGGGGCTTGCTGGGGATGGGGATCAGTATCGGGGTCATCATCTATTACATCATTCCTCAAATTCTAAACGGTAAAGATCCCGTCCTGATCAGTGTCACCGGGGCATTTTTCCTGCTGGCTGCCACGCTCTACCTGGTCTACGGTTGGACTTTGAAAACCCACGCGGCAGTGCTGGGCACACTCAGCGCTCTGGTCCTGACTGCCTTGCTGGCTCATTTCTTCGTGGATCTGACCCGGCTGACTGGTTTTGGGAATGAGGACGCTCTGTTCCTCATGCAGCAATCCTCGGGAAGGATCAACATGCAGGGACTTGTCCTGGGTGGCATGCTGATCGGTGCCCTGGGCGTCCTGGATGACCTGGTCATCACCCAGGCTTCGGTGGTCTTCGAGCTCTGGAGCCTGGATCCAGAAATCCCCCTGATGGACCTCTTCAAGCGCTCGATGCGAGTCGGGCAGGACCATGTGGCCGCCACCGTGAACACCTTGGTGCTGGCCTATGCTGGCGCTGCCCTGCCGATGTTCCTGTTGTTCTCGATCTCCGGAGCCCGGATCGGATATCTGCTGAATCTGGAATACGTGGCTGAGGAAGTTGTCCGCACCATGGTTGGGTCCCTGGGCCTGATCGCGGCTGTTCCCTTCACCACCATCCTGGCCAGCCTGGTAGCAAAAAGATCCACCGGGGAAGGGGCGATCTGGAAATACCTGGGTCCCGCCACTTCTGGGCGGGGAGGCCATCACCATTGATGCCAGATAACTCGCAATCGAGATCATCTCACCCATCGCTAGTACCAGGAAAGAGGCCAGCTACAGATCTAGCCTGTTAATGGAGGAGAAAGACCGGACCGGTTCGGGTTTATCCCTTCTTGATATATTCGTCGACCACTTGCTCAAGAATCGTCAGCGGCATGGCGCCGTTTTTTAGAAGCACATTGTGGAATTGGCGCAGGTCGAAACGGTCGCCCATTTCTTTTTCAGCTTTTATCCGCAGCTCAAGGATCTTGATCTCCCCGATCTTGTAGGCACAGGCCTGGCCGGGCATCACGAAGTAGCGTTCCACCTCACTGATGATGCTCTGGCGGGCTGAGGCGGAATGCGCCTCCATATACGCAATGGCCTGCTCCCGGGTCCAGCGCTTGTAATGGATGCCGGTATCCACAACCAGGCGTACCGCCCGGAACAGGAGCGAATCCAGAAATCCCAACTCGCCATAGGGATCATCCTCGAACATGCCCAGCTCCCGGGCCAGGTTTTCAGCGTACATCGCCCAACCCTCGACATAAGCTGTGAAGGGGATCATCCTCCGGAAGAAGGGCACCCCCTTGAGCTCCATGGCGATCGCGATCTGGAAATGATGCCCGGGGATCCCTTCATGGTAGGCGAGGGTCTTCATGCCGAACTTTTGAATTTCTTTCATATCCCGCAGGTTGACATAGAAAACCCCGGGGCGGGATCCGCCCAGATCAGCGGGCTGGTAATAGGCCCCGGCCATGGTCTTTTCGCGGAACTCAGGAACGCGCTGGACTTCAAGCCCGGCCTTGGGACGCACCGCAAAGACCTCAGGGATGATCTCATCCATTTCCTCCAGCATGCGCTGGAAATCCGCCAAACAATTCGCCTGCCCTTCTTCCGTGTTGGGATACAGGAAGCGCTCTTCCTCGCCAAAGGCAGCCAGCTGTTGGGCAGGATGGGAGGTTTCATAACCCAGGGACTCCAGGATGGCCGACATTTCTCCTTCAATGCGGGCAACTTCCTGCAGACCGATCTCATGCACCTGCTCCGGGGTCAATTCAGTAGATGTTGAGGACCGCAGACAGTGGGCGTAATAGGCATCTCCCTCAGGCAGATTCCAGACACCATGATTATCCGTTACTTTCGGTTCCAGCGATTCAAAATATTCAATCAGCCTTTGATAAGCGGGATAAACCGTCTGGTTGATCTCTTTTTCAACCCCAGCCAAGAGATGGTCCTTTTTCTCCGAACTGAGTTTGAGATCCTCGATCTTCTCTTCAAATACCGTATAGAGCGGGTTCTCACTTGCCGGGGGGTCAATGAAAGATCTCATTTCATCCAGCACATGGCGGACAGTGAAACTGGGCGGCAGGCAGCCTTTACTCTCTCGGATGCGGAGCCCCTCCAAGATTTGATCGATCTTGATCCCGAATTTAGCCAGACGCTTGATGTAAGTGCGAGCCCCGCGGATGTGGTTCAGAGGATGCATGGTCATCATCAGGCTGGGCAGCTGGGATTGCACGCCAAACATCTGATTCACCGGGTAGGTATTGTGTCTGAATGGTTCCAACCGCAGCTGGTCTTTCATGAACCAATCCAGGATGTCCACAGAAAGGCGCTGGCCTTCAGACATCCGGTCTTGATCATAACTCCGCAGGATCCTTAAGAACCGCTTCATCCGTGCCAATTGCTTAAGCTCCTGGGCTTCGGAAGCATCAGCCAGCTTGGCATTATGGCGGTAGATACCCAGGCGTTCCAAAATACCGATCATGGTCAGCAGTTCAGGATTCTCAAAGAGAATCTCCAGGAATACGCGGGTAAAGAACTGGGTCACACTCCAGGGTTTGCCCCAGATGAAGCTGATCAGCCACCACAAAAAGAGGACCACAACAGCAGCAATCAGAATGTAGATCAGAATCTCCATGATTTCTCCTAACGCCTAGATCCCTGCCAGATTGCACCAGGCTTTCCAAACAACCTGCCAGGGGGGATGATGTCATTCGAATTATAGCCTGAAGACCAGCCGCAGCAATGTTGAGACTCTTTGCACCTTCAAGATGACGCACTGTGAGTTCAGCCCAATAACAGCTAAGAAAATCAGGATCTTTGCGATAGCCAGCAAACCTCCTTTTACAGAAAGAGGTTTTTTCTACTTACTGCTTACTGCTTTACTACTTACCTTCTCAGGCAGTTTAGGTTAGGATAGTGCTACAGAGCATGTAGCTGATGGCAGCGCTTCCATCAGAACAAGGAGATCGAAATGGGCTGGCATTCCAGTGGATGGTTTTCCTATATTTCTCATGATGATCAAAAAGAACAACCGGCGATCACCCGCGAACTGATCCGCAGGGTCTGGGAATTTGCCCAGCCTTACCGGATCCAGGTTGCTGCTTTGCTGGTCACCATCCTGATCATCTCCGGCATCAGTTTGATCTCCCCGCTGCTGTACCGGGATTTGATCGATGTGGCCATTCCGGAAAGGAACTATCGCCGGCTCAACTGGCTGGCCCTGGGGATGATCGGTATTCCGATGGTCAACGGCATCATCGGGGTCTGGCAGCGCAGGCTGAATGCTACTGTGGGGGAAGGTGTGATATTTGATCTGCGCCGGGACCTTTACAATCACCTGCAGCGGATGTCGCTGCGCTTTTTCACAGAAACCAGAACCGGGGAGCTGATGTCAAGGTTGAACAACGATGTCATCGGCGCCCAGCGGGCGATCAGCAACACCCTGGTAACCATCATTTCCAATCTTGTCACCCTGGTAGCCACCCTGAGCATCATGATCGCCCTGGAATGGCGCTTGACGGTGTTGGGCCTGGCCATCCTGCCTTTATTCCTCTTTCCAGCCCGGAGGGTTGGCAAGATCCTTAGAAATCTAAGAAGAAAATCCCTGGAATACAACGCTGAGATGAACGCCACCATGAACGAGACCTTGAATGTCAGCGGCGCTTTGCTGGTCAAGCTCTTTGGCAGGGAAAAGAGTGAAGGGGAGCGCTTCAAGGGGCATGCCAGCGAGGTCAGGGATATTGGCATCCGTTCCGCTGTTGT
>Ga0207796_1000227_pt1 | contig 24451 bp, 22 predicted proteins | sample Pon1CUnioCityCA_6_FD_187274 | JGI IMG/M metagenome (GOLD analysis project Ga0207796, IMG submission 187274) | Marine sediment microbial community from Union City, CA, USA - Pond 1C Sediment 1 (SPAdes) | ecosystem: Environmental > Aquatic > Marine > Intertidal zone > Salt pond sediment ... | reverse complement strand
CGAGTTTTTCCCGCGTGGTAGAATGAGTTCACAATCAGAAAAAACCATTGCCATCCAAAACTCACCACCACTGGATGGGTTTTGGCACGTAATATGAGCTCGTAGATGACAGCGGTGTTGCTTTGCCCGAGCGAGCTCCCAGGTAGGAGGTTGGGAAAGATGCAATCCCAGGTTAGTACATTCAAAACAAAGAAAGGTTTAGCGCAGATGTTGAAGGGTGGGGTGATCATGGACGTTGTCACTCCCGAACATGCCAAAATTGCTGAGGAGGCCGGCGCTGTCGCTGTGATGGCCCTGGAACGTGTCCCTGCTGATATCCGCGCTGATGGCGGTGTGGCCCGGATGAGTGATCCGGAATTGATCATCCAGATCATGGAGAGCGTTTCCATCCCTGTGATGGCCAAAGCCCGCATCGGACATTTCGTGGAGGCTCAAATACTGGAAGCCCTTGAAGTGGACTATATTGACGAATCTGAGGTGCTCACTCCAGCAGATGAAGCCTATCATATCAATAAGCATGATTTCAAAACCCCTTTTGTGTGCGGTTGTCGAAATTTAGGAGAAGCCCTGCGCAGGATCGGTGAGGGAGCGGCGATGATCCGCACCAAAGGCGAAGCTGGCACGGGTGATGTGGTTGAAGCTGTACGCCATGCCCGAACGGTGCTGGGGGAGATCAAACGATTGGTGAATATGCCGGAAGAAGAGCTGATGACGTACGCCAAAAGCATTGGCGCGCCTTATGAACTGGTCAAAGAGACGCGTGAATTGGGCCGATTACCGGTCGTTAATTTTGCAGCCGGCGGCCTCGCTACTCCAGCGGACGCAGCCATGATGATGCAGCTGGGTGTGGATGGCGTCTTTGTTGGCTCCGGCATCTTCAAATCCGGCGATCCGGCTAAAAGAGGCGCGGCAATTGTGAAAGCAGTGACCCATTTTGATAACCCGGAAATTCTGGCTGAGGTCAGCCGGAACCTGGGAGATCCTATGGTTGGCCGCAACGTGGTCGATCTGGATGAAAATGAAAGATTGGCAGTCCGGGGTTGGTGATTCCGACCGCTGGACTGAAGGATTGATGACAGAAGATAATACCAGCCCGAATTTAGACCTAGGCCAATTCAAGGTAGGGGTGCTGGCTTTGCAGGGTTCCTTCGAGGAGCACCTGGGCATGTTGGACAGCCTGGGGGTGGAGGCTGTTGAAATTCGGCTGCCCGGGAAGCTTGCAGATCTGGATGGTTTGATCATCCCCGGGGGGGAATCTACCACAATTGGCAAGTTAGCGGTGGACTTTGAATTGCTGGAACCACTGCGAGACTTTGGGTCAGAAAAAGCTATCTGGGGCACCTGTGCGGGTGCTATTCTGCTTTCCAGAGATGCCCAACGTTCCCAACCGCTGTTGGAGTTAATGGATATCACTGTGGACCGAAATGCTTACGGCAGACAGATCGCCAGTTTTGAGACAGAACTGGATATCCCGGTGCTGAAAACCATTTCAGAGAATTCCGCTCCTTTCAACGGTGTCTTTATCCGCGCTCCGCTGATCAGTTCAGTGGGAGAGGCAGCGGAGACCCTGGCTGCGCTGCCAGACGGAAGAATAGTCGCAGCCCAGCAGGGGCACCTGCTGGCCACAGCGTTTCATCCTGAGTTGACGGATGATGATCGTGTTCATCGTTATTTCCTTCACCTGATCCATGAAAAGACCAGGAACCTATGACAAGAAAGTTAGCCTGGCAGGATTTGACGCAGCTCCGCCGTTATCAAAACCAGAAGATGGTGCTCGATAACACCCTGCGATTTGTATTCAGCCCGGGGATCTTCTCAAGTTCGCTGCTTTCGGTTGCCCTGCCGTCCAGTGAGTTTTACACTGCGGTCGATCCTCTGCAGTCTGATCCCTATCCCCTGCTAATCGGTCAAATCCTGACCGGCAAAGACGAACACACAGCACGGGTTGCGTTTTTGGCCCCAGGTGAATTAGGCACTGAACCGGATTACAGTGGACTGTTCTCTCATCTCTCTCAAGCAGCTTGTGAGCGGGGAGCGCTGCAAATGGTGGGGGAAGCCAGAATTGGCTCCCCGGAGGAAGAAATCTTACATCGATCTGGATTCCGGGCCTATGCTGAGCAGCAGATTTGGAAAATACCCCGGCAGGCTCCCTGCGGTTCTGGACAGCGATCCTGGATTCCTGCGATTGAGGCTGATAATGGGCCAGCACAGGCTTTTTACCAGCGGGTGATTCCTGCTCAGATCCAGCGCTTGGAACCCTGTCCTGAATTTCCAAAATTGCAGGGCATGGTGACCTGGTTGGAGGGCAAGATAATCGGTATCGCTTTGCCGCAATTTGGCCCTGTGGGCATCCTGGTGGATCTGCTGCTGGATCCCTCGCTGAGTGCAGTGGATGAGACCCTGGCAGCGCTCTTGTTTCATTTACCGTACACCAGAACCAAGGAAATTTACCTGCGGGTCCGCAACTATCAGGGCAAGATCGCTTCTACGCTGGAAAGATGGGGAGCGCTGGCTGGAGATCAACAACGCGTAATGGTGAAAAGATTGGCTGTCCACTATAATGCCCAGCAAGCGTTTGTTGTGCAGGGCTTTGAAAAACAACCGGATATCACTACTCCGATATCCCGGACACAGATTAAGAATTGAATTTATGTCTAATCAACGAATAACGGATAACTTGGATTCCTTACTGGCAGTACTACCTCCTGAGATCAGCGAGGCACTTATTGCGGAGGGGAATAGCGCCGATCTGATTGAGATCATTCTTGATCTTGGACGCGTCCCCACAGCTCGCTTTACTGAGGAGGAGGTTGAGCTCTCTCAGAATGAGGTCAATAAAAACGATATCAAATATGTCGTAGACCGGATCGGTAAATTTGATGGAGATAATCGGGCTGGTTTGGCGCGCACCCTGCACAGGATCGCAGCCATTCGCAACCGGCGGGGGAAGATCGTAGGGCTGACCTGCCGGGTAGGAAGGGCGGTTTACGGCACGACGGATATTGTCAAGGACCTGATTGAAAGTGGAAGAAGCTTGCTGATACTGGGCAGGCCTGGGGTAGGGAAAACAACCATGCTCCGGGAGGCTGCCCGCATCCTGGCAGAGAATAAGCGGGTGGTGATTGTAGATACCTCAAATGAGATCGCAGGTGACGGAGACGTTCCCCACCCGGCGATTGGTAAAGCGCGGCGAATGCAGGTAGCTGAACCATCCCTGCAGCATGAAGTGATGATTGAAGCGGTTGAGAACCATAATCCGGAGGTGATCGTCATTGATGAGATTGGCCGCACATTGGAAGCATTGGCAGCCCGGACGATCGCTGAGCGTGGTGTGCAATTGATCGGTACAGCCCATGGCAACACTCTGGGAAATCTGCTGATCAATCCTACTCTGGCCGATCTTGTGGGCGGTATTGAATCAGTGACTTTATCTGATGAGGAAGCCAAGAGGCGGGGTACCCAAAAAACCGTCTTGGAGCGGCGCTCAAATCCGACATTCCATGTCTTGATAGAGATCCAAACCCGGAATACGCTGGTCATTCACCAGGATGTGGCCAGCGCAGTGGATTCCCTGCTCCGCGGTACAACCCTGACCCCTGAAACCCGATCGCGGTCGGAAAACGGGAAAATCACCATCAAGAAAAAGCCGATTAAGCCAGTCCTGCAAAGTATCGGTTCGGATCCTGTCCCTGAGGGTGAATTCAGCCTGGAAAACCCCTACTTTGAGCTGGATCAGGAAAACCTGGAATCACTGCCAATTTTCACTTATGGTGTAGCTCGGGATCGGATGTTGAAAGCCGCCAGGAATCTCAATGTGCCGGTTACGATAGAAAAACAAGTCAATGATGCCAAAATCGCGGTCACTCTCAAACATCATTACCGGGATAATCCCAAGTCGATCATCAAAGCGGAAGAGTTGGGTTTGCCGATTTATGTGCTGCGATCCAATACCATCAAGCGCATGGAGCATTTGTTAAAAGATATCTTCAATTTAAAGAACGGCACTCTATCGAAGAGCGATGAATTGGCTCTGCAGCAAACCCAAGCTGCGATCCAGGCTGTCCTCGACGGAGAGCGCTGGGTGGAGCTGCCGCCGGCAACCACCAGCATCCGCCGTTTACAGCATCAAATGGTTTCCCAAGCTAACCTGGTCTCTCATTCTTATGGTAAAGACCCCAACCGACGGGTGAGGATCTTCCGGGAAAATTCCTGAGGGAACCATGATTGCAGCCAGTTCAACAGCGAGATCCCTATGAAGACAGAACAGGGAAAATTCATCACCTTTGAAGGGCCTGATGGCAGTGGAAAGACTGCCCAGCTTGATGTCCTGGCAGAGGAACTCATCCAGGCAGGTTATCCGATCCTTAAAACCAGAGAGCCGGGCGGCACGTCAATTGGTGACCAGATCCGGGGGACATTGCTGGATCTAAAGAATACGGCCATGATCGATCGCACTGAAGCTTTGCTGTACCAGGCTGCTCGAGCCCAGTTGGTGGATGAAGTGATCAAACCCGAAATGGAAAAAGGGGGGATTGTGCTCTCAGACCGGTATGCGGATTCCACCCTGGCTTATCAGGGATATGGCCATCAAAATACAGTTGCCTCTCTGGAAGGCATTATTCAGTATGCCACCGGGGGCCTGGTTCCCGATTTGACCATTTTACTGGATCTCCCGCCCGAGGTGGGTTTACAGCGCCGCTTGGATGCTGGCGGGGTGAATCGGCTGGATGCATATGATATCGATTTCCATCACCGGGTCAGGAATGGTTATCTTGACCTGGCTCAGGCAGATCCAGCGCGTTGGGTTGTGGTGGATGCGGACAGGACCTTTGAGGCAGTGCAGAAAGATCTGCGGGCTATCCTGCAGGAAAAATTGGATCAATGGGGTTATTAAACAGGGAAGGGCGCTGGATGAGAGCAGGCAGGCCTCAATCAGGAAGATCGGGGCCAGGAATGCCCTCTCCGGCACTCAGGTCTGGCAGGTCACCCTCGATCTCATCTGGTGTTTGCCCTTTTTCAAGGCGGTCCACAACCTCATCAAATTCCGGGCCCATATCTTCTCCCAATTCCCTGCTCATCTCACGCATCATCTTGCCCAGGGCCTGGGGATCATCATCCAGGCTATCCAGCAGGTTGGGGTCTGCCAGGGTATCCAACCTGGCACCCTCTGCGCGGGAAATCCTGACCGGGCGGATAATCCTTTGTGGATTCGATCCACCACAAGCAGGACAGAGGACTGGCGTGTTCTCATATTCTTGATAACTCAGGAAGATATCAAATTTATGCTGACAATCTTGACAGTGGTATTCGTAAGTTGGCATACATTTCACAGGGCAACCGGATAATAATGATTGTGAATAATTATACTGGATAAGGATTTTGACTATGACCGGAAAAACAGAAGCACTGCCTCCATTATCAATCCAATCTCCCAATCCGCTCTTGATCGTGATCTCGGGGCCTTCTGGCGTAGGCAAGGACTCCGTATTGGAGGTGATGAAATCCAGAGGGCTGCCCTTTCATTTTGTGATCACGGCTACCACCCGCGCTCCGCGGGCTGACGAAGTGGATGGTGTGGATTATTTTTTCCTTACCCAGGATGAATTTGCAAGGATGATCGATGAAGGCGAACTGCTGGAATATGCGGTGGTATATAAGGATTATAAAGGCATCCCAAAATCCCAGGTCAGGGAAGCGCTTGCCAGTGGAAAGAATGTCATCATGCGCATCGATGTCCAGGGAGCGGAGACCGTTCGGGAATTGGCTGAGGACGCTTTATTGATTTTCCTCACTCCTCAAAATGAAGAGGAATTGATCAACCGTCTGAAAAAACGCGATACCGAAACCAAGGAAAGCTTGAAACTGCGGATTGCCACCACCCGCCAGGAATATAATAAGATTGACCTGTTTGATTATATCGTAGTCAATAAAGATGACCGCTTATCTGAGACCGTGGATATCATTGAAGCCATCATTCAAGCGGAACAGCATCGCGTGCATCAGCGAGTTGTAAACCTATGACAAAAGATCCTTTATTGGTGTCCTTACCTGACCGGTCCTCATCTGAAGAACTGGTATCCAGATTGCTCGTCGAATTCAATGAACAATATGGTCTGGATCTGAGGCAAGATCCAGTAGCTGTCCAGCGCATCCAGGAAGCGGTGGATAATGCCTTGCGGACGCTGCAGCGGGAACCTGAAGTTGAAATCTTCCTCCCTTATATCAGTGCCAATGCAGCCGGTCCGATCCATCTTCAGCGCAAGTTAGTCAGGTCCGGGTCGGATTCGGGCGCTAACGACCATGTCATTGAGGAAGAAGAGCCGGCTGGTGAGGGACTTCCCCAGCGGATTCAGGTGCCGCTGCCGGATAATAAACCCCTGGTCACAAGCGGCTTGTTAGGCTTGATGGGGTTTATTTACCTCCTGCAGGCGCTGACCAGCATGCTGCTGTTCCGGGACCTGCCAGCGGAGTTGGGTATGAAGATCAACCAGAACATCCTTAACGGAGAGTACTGGCGGTTGGTGACACCGATGTTCCTGCACGGCTCGATTTTGCATTTGGGATTTAATCTCTATGCCCTTTACATCCTGGGGCGGAGGATCGAGCGCTTTTTTGGTTCTTTCCGCTTCAGCCTCCTTTTCTTGATCGCTGGTGTCACCGGCAACCTGTTCTCGTTCTTCTTCACGCCTGAGTGGTCATTGGGATCCTCTACGGCGATTTTTGGGTTGCTGGCAGCGGAAGGGGTGTTTATCTATCAGCATAAGTCGTTATTCGGGGACCGGTCCCGGATCGCGCTGCGCCAGATCATTCAGGTGGCAGTGATCAATTTTTTGATCGGTCTCTCACCTGGGATAGACAACTGGGGGCATTTAGGTGGGTTGGTGGGCGGCGCCCTGTTCAGCTGGTTCGCAGGCCCGATGTTGAAATTGGAAGGAACGCCACCGCAAGCGCAATTTACCGATCAGCGTTCAAAACAGGTCTCTGTCCTGGTATTCACCCTGCTGTTGATCCTGGTGATCTGCCTGACAGCTTTTGTGATCCTGACTAGAAATTAACAATCCCCTCATTGATCCCGAGGATACCGGGGTCATTGACCTTGCCAGTCCCATCTGGTAAAATTTTTCGGCGTCTCTTGCGTTGTACCCTTCGCAGGAGATGACAATTGGAATTAGAAAGGAGAAAGGGCTAGATACCATGAAAGTACTATTACTTGAAGATGTGTATAAATTAGGTCGAGCTGGAGAGGTTAAAAAAGTCGCCCCTGGCTACGCCCGAAACTTTTTGATGCCCCAGGGACTGGCCGTGTTGGCCACACCTGGTGCCATGAAAATGGCAGACCGCATCAAGAAACAGGGAGAAGTCAAACGCGCCAGGGTCAATCAGGAACTTGGTGGTGTTGCCGAACAGCTGGAAGGTAAGCGATTTACCTTTCCTGCCAAAGCCAGTGAAACCCGCAGATTATATGGCTCGATCAACACACAGATGATTGCAGAAGCAGTCAGCGAAGAGATTGGCGTCACTGTTGAACCCCGACAGATCGAATCTCAACCCCTGCGCATGCTGGGAAGGCACACGGTGGCTGTCCGGCTTACAGTTGATTTAATACCTGAGATCGAGATTATCGTTCACCGCGAAGGGGAAACGCCCGAATCGGCTTTAGAAGAGGAAGAGAAAGAAGCCCTCAGGGCAGAGGAAGCCCTCGAGGAAATTCTTGAAGAAGAAGCCGCCGGGCTGGATCCTGATGCTGAGGAACCCGGGTCGGAGAGTGAACAGACCGCAGATACAGATCTTCCAGAAGATCTTGAAGAAGAAGCTGAAGAAGAAGACGAAGAAGCTGAAGAAGACGAAGAAGCCTAAACCAGCTTAGATTTGAAGGGTATCAAAACCGGTCTGGGATCAGCTGTCAAGCTGGCCAGGCCGGTCTTTGTATGGAAATATGGCAGAAGACAAGCTATCGATTGGAGAAATATTACAGAAGGCCAGAGAAGAACAGGACCTTACTCTGGAAGAAGTCTCTTTGGCTACCAAAATCAAAGAAAAATATCTGGCTGCCATTGAAGCAGATAACTGGCCGGCACTGCCTTCGTCTGTCCAGCAAAAGGGTTTTACCCGCGCCTATGCTGATTATTTAAAACTGGATTCAAGGCCGCTGCTCAAAAAGCTGCGTGAATTGTTGCAAGAACCAGATCAAGAGAGCCATCAACCCCCTCAAGACCCCCGGGAGGAAGCATCGCAGCCCAGGCTGTTGGGCGAGATAGGGGCGATATTAAAAGATCAGCGGGAAAAGTTAGGCTATTCTATCGCCAATGTTGAAGGGCAGATTTTTATTCCCGGGCGCTATTTGGAAGCCATCGAGAATGGAAGCCTGGAGGAGCTGCCTTCCACAGTCCAGGGCAAAGGAATGGTCAAGAATTATGCCCAGTTCCTGGGATTGGACCCCGACCCCTTGCTGTTGAATTATGCCGACGCCCTCCGCAGCCGACTGGAGAAAACCCGTCCAGATCAGACCAGAGGCAAATCCCGGTCGCCACTATTGGTTTGGTTGAAAAGATTCTTAGCCAACCCCACCTTGCTCTGGGCTGGTGTGGTGATGCTGATCGCCGCAGTCTCAATTTGGGCTGGACTGCTGATTATCGGGGGAAATGGATCCGCTCTGGATGACACAGCCACTGTCCCCGCGGTGGCAGATATCTTATTGCCAACTGGCACACCCTCAGCCACAGTGCCGGCTACTGAGGACCCATCACAGGTAACAGCGCTGCCCCCAACGCCTACCCTGGAAGGGGAAGAACAGGAAGCTACACCCACACCGGTTCTAACCGGGAATGAAAAGATCCAGCTTCAACTGAACATCCTGCAGCGAACCTGGGTGCGGGTGACAATTGATAATATTGTGGCTTTCGAGGGCAGACTCATCCCTGGCAGCGTCAAAGTTTTTGGGGGGGAAGTGAAAATCGAAGTCCTCACAGGCAACGCAGGTGGTATCGAAGTGATCTATAATCAACAGAACCTGGGAGTGATGGGCTTGTATGGACAGGTGATCAGCCGCGTTTATACCCCACAGGGTGTCGCCACGCCCACACCAACGATCACGCTCACACCTACGCCAAGTGATACCCCAGAACCCAGCTTAACGCCCACGCCGACTGATGAGCCCCAGTAAGGGGCAGATACCCCCTAAGGTTGTTGATGAAAAAGAACTCATTTTACCTGGTTTCCCTGGGATGCGCAAAAAACACTGTAGACTCTAATGGCATGGCTCAGCTGCTTGAGCAAGATGGCTTGCGCCCTGTATCTGATCCGGACCAGGCAGCATTTCTACTGGTGAACACCTGTGGTTTTATAGAGCCAGCCCGGGAAGAGTCATATGCCATCCTCCAGGAACTTGCCCAGAAGAAAAAAGAAGGCCAGTTCTTGGTGGCTGCTGGGTGCCTGACCCAGCGATTTGGGCAGGAAGTGGTGGCGAGAGTACCAGGGATTGATGGTCTGCTGGGAACGCGGCGCTGGATGGATGTCCTTCAGGTCATCCATCAACTACGGGAGAAGGGAAGTCCTCAGCCTCTCTACCACCTCCCGGAAACGCCGGTTGTGGGGGAAGATCCCGCAGGCGCAATCGGCGCTCATATCCAGGGCAGCAGCGCCTATTTGAAGATCGCTGATGGCTGCCGGCGCCCGTGCGCTTTCTGTGCCATCCCCGGTATTAAGGGGACAGCGGTCAGTCGTCCCCGGGAGCGGATCCTGGCAGATGCAGCATACCTGGGATCCCGGGGAATCAAAGAGATCAATCTGATTGCCCAGGACACAACGGATTATGGACACGATCTGGGGGAACCAGATAGCCTGGCAGCCCTCCTGGAGGATATCACGGCTGCGGTCCCAGGCGTGGATTGGCTGCGGATTTTATACGCTTATCCGGGTTACATCACAGACCGCCTGATTGATGTCATGGCGCAGAAAGAGCAGGTTTTACCGTATATCGACATACCTCTCCAGCATGCTGACCCAGCGATTTTGCGCGCGATGCGGCGCCCGGCCAACATGGATTGGGTCTACCAGACGGTGGATAAGCTCAGGAAGCGCATGCCGCAGCTGGCACTCCGCACGACGTTCATCGTCGGTTATCCAGGGGAAACCGACCAGTCATTTCACACCCTGTTGGAATTTATAAAAGAAATCCAGTTTGACAGGGTGGGCGTATTTAAGTTTTCTTTTGAGCCCGGCACAGATTCAGAACGCCTGGGCGATCCAATTCCTGACCATATCAAAGAAGAGCGACAGGAAACGCTCATGATCGCTCAGCAAAGGATCTCCCTGTCCAAAAATCAAGCTCTTGTGGGAGAATCCCTTGATGTGTTGATTGAAGGGAAAGGCGAGGTCGAAGGAACATCTGAAACCATATCTCTGGGCCGCAGCTACCGGGACGCACCGGAAATCGATGGTATGGTAATTGTGGAAGGCAACCTACCTGAGGGGAAAATTGTACCCGTGCGAATCACAGGGGCCATGGTCTATGATCTATCGGGTGTGCCGGACCAGGGCCAGGAAAGAATCTAATACCAACATAAATGAGGCTGAGGATGAATTGGACTGATACCCGCAACAGATTTGCACTTAAAGCTGTTGGCCTGGCTGCTGGGCTGGCGGATAGAATCCAGCAGGAGATGATTCCAGCGGGGATAACCAAAGGTGATCGTTCTCCCGTTACTGTGGCTGATTTTGCTGCCCAGGCCGTGGTCGGCTACCTGCTTGACCAATATTTTCCCGGGGAGTTATTAGTGGGCGAAGAAGGATCCGAAATGCTGCGCTCCTCTGATCATCAGGAAGCACTTGGAAAAGTGGTTGATTATGTACGTCAGGTTGTGGATGATGTAACCCCCGCTCAAGTGTGCGATTTCATTGACCGTGGAGGCGATAAACCCGCAGGTAAATATTGGACCCTGGATCCGATAGATGGGACCAAGGGTTTTTTGCGAAGAGCTCAATATGCTACCGCGCTGGCGTATGTGGAGAATGGAGAGGTGCAGCTTGGTGTCTTAGGATGCCCGCATCTCACCCCTGAAATGGAAGATGATCCCTCTGGAATAGGGTGTGTGCTGATTGCCCGCAGGGATGCGGGAACCTGGATTGCCAGCAGGGGGGATATTGATCAAGCGGATGCATTCTCGCGCCTGCAGGTATCAGCAGAGCGGGATCCGGGGAAAGCTCGTTTGCTGCGGTCCTTTGAATCCAGCCACACAAACAAGACCTTGATTGATGCCTTCCAGGTTGAATTTGGGATTAAAGCTGATCCTGTGCGGATGGACAGTCAGGTCAAATATGCTTTGCTGGCGTCTGGCAAAGGGGAAATTTACTTGCGGCTGCTCTCCCCGGATCGGCTGGATTATAAAGAAAAGATCTGGGATCAAGCAGCCGGATCAATCATTGTTGAGGAAGCGGGTGGGTTTGTCAGCGATCTGGATGGAAAAGCGCTGGATTTCTCCCGGGGCAGGTCTTTAGAAGCGAACCGCGGGATCTGTGCCAGCAATGGAACATTCCATGAACGAGCACTGGCGGCCCTCAAGATAGTGAAGGCTTGATGTGATGAAAAGCGCCTGGGATTGGTTGGCAGTACTCATTTCTGTGGCTGTGATCCTGGCGGCAGCCTTCGTGGGCAGCAGGATCTTCGAAAACATCCCTCACCTGGAGGATGAGTTTGCTTATCTCTGGCAGGCAAGGGCCTATGCAAGAGGGAACCTGACCCTGCCCACCCCTGAATTTCCAAAAAGTTTCCTGATTCCATTTGTGGTCGATTTTCAGGGACAGCGTTTTAGTAAATACCCCCCTGGTTGGCCTGCTGTGCTTTCTTTAGGGGTCCGGGCGGGGATTGAGAGTTGGGTCAACCCGTTGCTGGCAGGACTGGCCACCTGGTTGACCTACCAGTTGGGAAAGCGTACCTTAGGAGAGAAATCTGCCCTGCTGGGTATATTGTTATTGGGTTCCTCTCCGTTATTCCTCATCCAGGCCGGATCGCTGTTATCCCATATGTGGAGCCTGGTTCTGGCGACCGGCTTTTTCCTGTGCTGGCTGGACAGCGTGGAGGAGGAGGCAAAGCCAGCGGGTTGGCTGTCCTCCCTGGCGGGGGGACTCTGCCTGGGAACCCTGGTCTTGACCCGACCGCTGACCGCTGCAGCCGTTGCCTTACCTTTTGCATTCCAGGGAATCCGGCTATTGTTACAAAGCCCGGTAGGGAAACGATACAGAATTCTGTTAATTGGGGGTACAACGCTGGTGCTGGTGGGGATATTCTTTCTCTGGCAGTATGCCTTGACCGGCAGTTTGATCACCAATCCCTACACCTTGTGGTGGCCATACGATAAATTTGGATTTGGGGCGGGTCATGGTGTAACAGCGGGCGGGCACAGCCTGGTTCAAGGCTTACGCAATACCAATTTCAGCCTGCAGGTCGCATCCAGCGATCTCTTTGGATGGCCAAGGCTTTCCTGGATCTTCCTGCCATTTGGTTTGTGGGCCACTCGTAAAAAACCGCTGGTTTATTATGCTGCCAGCATCACTGCCTCGTTGGTGATCGTTTATCTGGCATACTGGGTGAGTTCCTGGCTGCTGGGATCGCGATATTATTTTGAAGCCCTGCCCGGTTTGGCCCTGCTTTCGGCGGCAGGCATGATTTGGCTGGCTGGGAAGGACCAGCCCCAGAGTGAGCTAAAGCCGCTCTCCGGGAAACTGCGAAGCCTGGGCATCACGGTGGTCCTCGCCCTGCTGGTGTTTTCTAATCTGTATTTCTATTTACCCGCTCGCCTGGGGGGGCTGCAGGGCTTGTATGGGATTGAGCGCAGGGATTTGGAAGTCTTCGAAGACCCAGCGCTGAAAGCATATCTGCCGGCATTGGTGATTGTTGATGCTGCGCGCTGGATGCCGTACGGCAGCACAACATTCCTGGAATCACCCACCCTGGATTCTCCCTTGATCTTTGCCTGGAGTATAGGGCCGCAAACGGATGGCAAGTTGGCTGCCTCTTACCGGGGGGAGCGGCAAATCCTGTACTATTACCCTGACCTGGATCCTGACCGGCTCTATACAAATCCACTGAATGGAACTTTGATAGAATAGGGATTGAGCTGGTAGGGGGCGGCGTTATCCCAAGATAGTTAAGGAGCATATCATGTCAGAGATCAAAGTCCCCCGCAGAATCCTGGTCCGTTCAGCTATTAAGGGCTTGATCTCTCTGGCGCTGCACACATTTACTGATTTTGAGGTCATCGGGAAGGAAAACATCCCGGAGCAAGGACCCATCATCATCACCGGGAATCATTTCAGTTTTGCGGATTCGATTGCCATGCTGCACATCGCCCCACCCTCCATTGAGATGTTCTCTGGCGCAAATCCGGCATTTACGCCCCCCTGGGCTAAGCTGCTGCCTCGCCTGTGGGGTGTGTTATTTGTCTACCGGGGGACAGGGTCCCGTAAGGCCATCCGCGACGCAGAAAGCGTCCTTGCTCAAGATGGATTCTTTGGCATCTTCCCCGAGGGCGGCGCCTGGGCAGAAATGATCCGGCCTGCCCGCCCCGGAGCAGCTTATCTTGCTTCACGGACGGATGCCCGCATCCTGCCGGTTGGGTTCACCGGTTTTAACACCGCCTTACCATTGCGATTCCGGAACCAGAGCAAGGTCACCATCCGGGTCGGTGAGCCTTATGGGCCGGTTAAGGTCACCGGAAGAGGCCGAGAACGCCGGGAGCAGTTGGATGCATTAGGTGATCGGATCATGAAGGAGATCGCCCTGCTGCTGCCAGACCACCTGCGAGGTAAATTCTCCAGCGATCCGGCTGTCAGGGAAAAGGCCAGGGAAGTGGCGGATTACCCGTGGGAGAACGCGTCCTGGAATGAGGTCTGACCCCCCTAGAGCATTTAAAACAAGTAAAGTGACAGGTAGTAGATGGCTGTCAGGCTGATGAAACTCAGAATAGAGGTCAGGCTGACGATTCCCGCTGTTTCAGTAACTTTATAATCATACCGTTCCGCAAAGACAACCAAAGCTATGGCTGCTGGCATGCCATTCTCGAGCAGCAAGAATTGTGCTGTCTCCCCTGGGTTCGGCAGGAAAAGCCAGAGCGTGATCCCGGCTACCAGCGGCAGGGCGATCATCCGGAACAGTGAATAGGGCAGGGCCTTGATCAGTGTTTCCCACGAGAATCGATCATAGATGAATATCCCCAGGACAAATATAGCCAGGGCGCTGGCAGTCTTACCAACCAGATCGAGGGCGTTATTGAAAAAATCAACCCTGATCCCCAAGAGAGAAAAGCTGGATCCCAGCAAGATGGAAAGGATCAGGGGATTGCTGAAGATCTTTTTCAAGAAACCCCCGCTTTGCTCCATATGATTGGCAAATTCCAGCAGGCTGAGAGTGGCAACGATTCCCAGAATTCCCAGCAGGGACGCAGCCAGGATGGCATGATCCAACCACTGCCCATCCAGAAAGGTCTCAAAGAATGCCACCCCAAAAAAAGCATAGCTGCCCAGGCTGATGGATATGCTGAGCAGAACGTAAGCATCCTTGTTAAGCAAATTCAGCTTGTACGCTGCGAATAACAGCGCTAAGAGGATGATTGTTGGGAGCAGACTGCCAAGCACGAATTGGAATTGCAGGCTGATCAGGTCCAGGTTGGCAATTTTGGTGAAAAAGAGGGCTGGCAAGCCAAAATAATACACAAAAGAAGAGATGGTTTTAGCATGCTCTTCCTTAAAGATCCCAAATCGCCTGCTGAAGATACCCAGCAGCACAATGACCAAAATGGTGAATAAACTGGTTAATACTTCCATGATTGATCCTGCTTAATGATAACCTATGGAGGCTATTCAGCCTTAAGCCAGTTGGTCATTATACCTTGAGAGTATGTAATCAACGTATTTTCTGCATTCTTTTACAGGATATTAAGAAAGATGTGCCCGGGAGAAAACCTCCGTGTTGGTTCTGAAGGATCTCGCCCACTCCATTTCAAGTATAATGGGGTTATGACTCATTTCCGCTTTTTTCACCCGATTGTTGTCCGCTATGGAGATCTTGATCCCCAGGGACATGTCAATAACGCTGCCTACCTGACCTACCTGGAACATGCCCGGGTCAACTATATCCGCCACCTGAGCCTGTGGGACGGCAAATCCTTCCTATCGATCGGTTTTATTCTGGCCCGGGTGGAACTTGATTATCGGGCGCCGATCCTGATGACTGATCCGGTTGAGGTAGGAGTCCGCACTTCCCGGTTGGGCAATAAAAGCCTGGATATGGAATACCTGGTCCGGGAAACTGGCGGCGGTAAAATATTTGGTGAAGGAAAAACAGTCCAGGTGGCTTATGATTACCAGAAGGGAGAGACCATCCCTCTCAAAGCAAGCTGGCGGGAGACCCTGGCCAATTTTGAAGGTATGAACAAGGAGTAACGGGCATTGATGATAAAGCTTCCCGAGATTGATCAGCATTATTTGCTGGACACCCTGCAAGAATTGCTCCACATTCCCAGCCCGACCGGTTATACCGACCAGGCCATAGCTTACCTGGAGGAGAAGTTAGCGGCATTCCCAGAGATCAATCACCGGAAAAATGCTAAAGGATCCCTCCTGGCCAGCTGGATGGGTGACCTGAAAACATCACCGCGGGGCCTCACTGCCCATGTCGACACCCTGGGGGCGATGGTCAAGGAGATCAAAAGCAGCGGACGTTTGAAACTTACCCAGCTGGGCGGTTACTCGTGGAACACGATCGAAGGAGAAGGCTGTACCGTGCTTGCCAGCAAGGGAGAACCAGTTCGGGGAACAGTGCTGCTGCATAAGGCGTCTACCCATGTGCATGGAAAGAAAGTTGGCAGCACAGAAAGGTCCGGGGACACCATGGAGGTGCGGCTGGACTGGAAGACCAGCTCAGCTGAGGAGACCCGCCAGTCTGGGATTGAGGTAGGTGATTTTGTGGTCTTTGACCCCCGGGTAGAGATCAACAACGATTTTATCCGTTCCCGGCACCTGGATGATAAAGCTTGTGTGGCCTGCCTTTTGGCAGGCGTGAAGGCGCTTTATCGGGCTGAGCTGCAGCCGGCCCAGGACACAACCCTGCATTTCAGCAATTACGAGGAAGTTGGACACGGCGCTTCCACAGGGTTCCCAGAGAAGCTGCGAGAGCTGGTAGCCGTCGACATGGCTGCTATTGGGGAAGGCCAGACCTCGGATGAATTCCATGCCACACTGTGTGTTAAGGATTCTGGCGGTCCCTACCACCATGGGCTCAGCCAGCGATTGCGATCCCTGGCCGATGCATACCAGATTCCCTACAAGGTGGATATTTATCCTTATTACGGTTCTGATGGCGAGGCTTACTGGCGGGCTGGCGGTGACGTTGCGGTGGCATTGATTGGACCGGGCGTGGATGCCTCTCACAGCTATGAGCGGACGCATTTGGAGGCGCTGTTGGGCACAACGCGCTGGATTATGGCCTATTTACTCAATTAAGGACAGACTTGGGATGAACGGTGAATAAGATCGATTTTGAAGCAGCCCGCAAGCGGATGGTCAAGGGGCAGATTGCCGCGCGCGGTATCACTTCCCAGCGAGTGCTGGATGCTTTTCTGACAGTACCCCGCCATTTATTCATCCCTCCAAATCAGCGGCAGTATGCTTACCAGGATGGACCGCTGCCCATAGGCCTAGGTCAAACGATCTCCCAACCTTATATTGTCGCTTATATGACTGATAAGCTGTGCCTCACAGGAGATGAGGTTGTGCTGGAAGTGGGCACTGGATCGGGATATCAGGCAGCCATTCTGGGCACTTTGGCCAAGGAAGTCCACACCATTGAAAGGCACCCCCGCCTGGCTGAAAAAGCCAGACAGTTATTGCAGGACCTGGATTACGACAAAATCACCATTCATGAAGGAGATGGGACTCTTGGCCTGCCGGATTATGCGCCTTATCAGGGGATCATGGTCACAGCAGCTGCCCCAGAGGTCCCCCAACCTTTGTTGGATCAGCTGGCTGAAGGCGGTAGATTGGTAATGCCTGTGGGAAGCAGAAGAGGCCAGCTGCTGCAGCTATATCAGCGCCAGGGAGGGGAAATCAACCAGGAAACCCTGACACCAGTGGCCTTTGTGCCCTTGATCGGGGATCACGGCTGGTAGTTTTTACAGCCTGCGGCGGGACCGATTGCGGACCGATGACAGACGATGGGGGACCGGGCTTTATAATCTAACTCCAGTCTCTTCTCAAGTAAATGAACGGGCGACCCAAAGGGTCGCCCGTTGTTGTCAATCAGGTAGGTTGCGAAGCAGCCCTCCGGTTCTCGCTTGGGCCTGAAAAGCCCTGCGGTCGAGCCCGAAGGGTTCTTTTCTTACAGCCAGTTCATGGCTGCCAGCACAACCGGACGTTTTTTGGTTTTGCTGTACAGGAAGGAACGGATCGACTTCACGATCTGATTGTGGAGATCGCCCTGGGTCTTTTCCACGATCTTGATCACTTTCTGCTTGGTTTCCTCGATCAAGTCATCTTCTCCATGTTTGTATACAAATCCTCGAGAAATGATTTCCGGTTCTTCACGTAGATTGCCTTTGTTGTCCAGCACCAGGCTGATCAGGACCACTCCATCCTGGGCCAGCTGTTCCCGTTCCCGGACCACAGAAGGTCCGATCTCTCCTACCCGGGAACCGTCTACAAAGACATAAGTTCCGGGAATGCGGTCTTTGATGACCAGCTTGCCATTTTCAAATTCGATCACCTGGCCATTCTCGATCACCAGCGCTTTCTCACTCGGAAATCCAGATTCTTCAGCCAAGAAGGCATGCTGCTTGAGATGGCGTAATTCGCCGTGAATAGGGATCAAGTATTCCGGGTTGACCATATTTATCATCAATTTCATTTCATCCTGTTTGGCATGCCCGGAGACATGGACACCCCCCGCCAGGGGCTCGTAAATCACATTCGCTCCCCTTCTAAACAGGGAGTTGATGGTTTTGAAGACCGTTTCCTCGTTGCCGGGGATAGCGTGGGAGGAGAGGATGATGGTGTCATCCTCGATCAGATCGAACTGCCGGTTGGTACCTCGAGCCAGCCGTCCCATGATCGAGTACGGCTCACCCTGGGAGCCGGTGGCCATCAGCACCACGTCCTTGGGTTTCATATTCTTGGCTTCTTCGATCCCGATTTCGAGATCGGAATGGATTTTCAGGTATCCCAATTTTTTGGCCATCTTGGAGTTTTGCTTCATGCTGCGGCCGACAAAAGCCAGCTTCCGATGGTAGCGGTCAGCGGTATCAACCACCTGCTGCATCCTGGAGACCAGCGACGCAAAGGAGGCTACAATGATTCGTCCTGGCGCGGTCCGGAAGACCTGATCCAGAGACTCATTGATGACCATCTCTGAGGGCGTCCAACCCGGTTTGTCAGCGTTGGTGGAGTCCGCCAGCAGTGCCAGCACTCCCCGACCAGAGAATTCCGCTAATTTTGAAAAGTCCGTTGGCCAACCGTCCACCGGTGTGGGGTCGAACTTGTAATCACCGGTATGCACAATCAACCCGTCAGGGCAGGTAATCCCCAGGCCAACGCTGTCCGGTATGGAGTGGCAGACATGAAAGAATTCCACTTCAAAAGGCCCGATATTGACGGATTCGCCAGCATTAACGGTGTTGATGGTGGTCTTTTCCAGCAGCCCATATTCCGAGAGATTGACCTCGATCAAGCCCTTGGTCAGTTTGGTGGCAAACAGGGGGGCATCCAGATCTTCCATCAGATGCCTCAGTGCTCCCACGTGGTCCATATGTCCGTGGGTAATGACAATGCCCCGGACGATATCCTTTCTTTCTAGGACATATTGATAATCGGGAATGATGTAGTCGATGCCCAGCATATCATGGTCCGGGAACATCATTCCAGCGTCTACAATCAGGATATTACTTCCATATTCGTAGACCATCATGTTCTTTCCGACTTCCCCCAGGCCTCCCAGGGGAATGATTCTTAACTTATTTTTACTCATATTTCTTTTCCTTCTATTTTTCTCCTCTCCATCCAGAACAGGAGGCAGGAGCTAATTGTCTAATATAAAAAACCCGGTCGGGTAAACCGGCCGGGGTTGCTATTGAAAACTTATTCAGGATTTATTATGGCAATAAAACATAAATAACGATCTTCGTCGAGCATATCCACTTGAGCTGGTATCTTCCAGCCGGATGGGCGTACCTGTAAAACCGGGCTCATTCTAACACGTGGAGCCAGTTTTGTCAAAATGACAATCAAAGCGAAGTCTTGTAAATGAGATTTCGGCTTTTACCTTACACATAAAAAGCGAGGCGCATGCGCCTCGCTTTCTGGTTTCTTGCAAGTTGATGAGGGTTACATCATGCCGGGCATGCCGCCGCCCATGCCGCCCATACCTCCCGGGGGCATATCAGGAGCGTCATCTTTTGGCTCATCAGCGATCAGGGCTTCGGTGGTCAGGATCATGGCCGCAATCGAGGCCGCGTTTTCGAGGGCGCCGCGGGTTACCTTGGCGGGGTCGATCACGCCAGCTTCAACCATGTCCACGTATTCCTCACTGAGCACGTTGTAGCCGATATTGATGTCTTTCTTCTCTTGCTGGTGGCGTTTGACGTTCTCAAGGATCACCGCGCCGTCTTTACCGGCGTTGGCGGCGATTTTGCGCATGGGAACTTCCAGGGCGTGGCGGACGATCTCCACACCGACCTGGGCGTCCGTGTAATCCATCTTGAGGTTCTCAATGGCCTTGGTGGCGTTGATCAGTGCAACACCGCCTCCGGGCACAATGCCTGCCTCAACGGCAGCGCGGGTGGCGGAGAGGGCGTCTTCCACACGATGTTTCTTTTCTTTGAGCTCAGTTTCAGTGGCTGCGCCAACGCGGATGATAGCCACGCCGCCGGAGAGCTTCGCTAAGCGCTCCTGCAGCTTCTCGCGATCGTAGTCGCTGGTGCTGGCATCAATCTCGTTGCGGATCTGCTGGATCCGGGCTTTGATCTGGGCATTATCGCCAGCACCGCCAACAATGGTGGTGTCATCTTTGGTGGAGATCACTTTTTCCGCTTTGCCGAGGTCATCGACAGTGGCGCTGTCCAATTTGCGTCCCAGATCCTCAGAGATCACAGTGGCGCCGGTCAGAATAGCGATATCCTGCAGCATGGCCTTGCGGCGGTCGCCAAAACCAGGAGCTTTCACAGCCAGCACGTTGACCATACCGCGCAGTTTGTTAAGCACCAGGGTTGCCAGCGCTTCACCGTCAATATCTTCAGCGATGATGACCAGGTCGCGCTTACCAATCTGGACCAGGCGTTCAAGTAGGGGAACCAGGTCCTGGGCAGCGGAGATCTTGGAGTCATGAATGAGCAAGTTGGGCTCTTCGATGACAGCTTCCATATCATCCGCGTTGGTCACAAAATAGGGTGAGAGGTAACCACGGTCAAACTGCATACCTTCCACGTATTCGGTTTCGAAAGCCAGGGTCTTGGATTCTTCAACTGTGATCACGCCGTCTTTGCCGACCTTGTCCATCACATCTGCGATCAGCTCGCCGATGGAGCGGTCCTGGGCGGAAATGCTGGCCACATTGCCGATTTCCTCTTTTGTGGTCACGTCAATGGCGGTTTTTCCAAGTTCCTCGGAGACAGCCTTAGCGGCGGCTTCGATCCCCTGTTTTAGCAGCATGGGATTCGATCCAGCAGCCAGGTTTTTCATACCCTCGGTGACAATGGAATGAGCCAGCAAGGTTGAAGTGGTGGTGCCGTCACCAGCGATGTCATTGGTTTTTGTGGCTGCCTCTTTAAGCAGCTGGGCTCCCATGTTCTCAAATTTATCAGAGAGCTCAACTTCCTTGGCAACGGTGACGCCGTCGTGGGTGATGGTGGGACTGCCAAAGCTGCGATCCAGAGCTACGTTGCGCCCCTTGGGGCCGAGGGTGGTGATCACGGCTTTTGCCAGTTTATCCATCCCTGCTTGGAGTTTGCGCCGGGCTTCTTCTGAAAAAACGATCTGCTTTCCTGCCATAGATTTCTACTCCTTCCTTTCAAAAAAGAATTCACGGTTTAAAATAAAAACCCTACATCCGTTTCTATGTGCTCTCAAAAAACGGGGTTTTAGCAGTCCGTTTAACGGACTGCTAAGTAGCGTCGAATATGATAACTTCCTTCGATATGAAAGTCAAGTTACCTGTACAGCTTTAATATGATTCTTATATATTTCTGAGATGAGAGGATATGCAGCTGCCACGTGCTGCGGCTGCTGATCAGGGATTGGGTGTGGGTTCCAGCAGTAAACAGATGCTCTCGTTTTCCGCCGCAATGCTCATCAAGGTGGGATCATCCCCATATACTCTTCTTAATTCCGCCAGAATGTCCAGGACTTCAGGGCAGTAATTCTGTTCCGGGCGGCTGAGGGCAGCCAGCACTGATGCATAGCGGGCATAATAATAGGCCACGTCAAAATTAGTCAATTCCAGGGCCTGAACGGCTACCCCGCCGACTTCGTTTTCTTCAGCTGTGCACCCGACGACCGCGCATTTGAGGACAGGGAGGGCGCCTTCGTAATTCCTGGCCCGGACATAAATATCACCCAGCTGGCCGTATGTGTCAGCGTTGGTGGGATTGATGGCAATGGCTTTTTCTCCATTGATGGCAGCGATGAAGAACTCACCATCCCTAGAATAGGTTTTAGCGATGGCAATATAGGGTAGGGGGTCTTCCACGCCGTTGTTCTCGTTGATGGCTATCGCCTTGGCAAAATATTCCAGGGCGGTATCATAAACTTTCAGCGCCCGGTAAATAACCCCGATCCGGATGTACAGGAAGGTCAGGTTGGGGTTGATCTCGGCTGCCTTCTCAAATTCCTCAATGGCATAGCGGTATTCACCAAGGGATTCCAGGACTGTCCCGTAAACCCGGTGCGTATCCATCAGTTCCGGCCCCTGGTTTACTGCCAAGCGAGCGTTTTCCTCAGCCTGGGCTTTCTGGTTTTGGTCCAACAGCACTTCCGCATAGAAGGCCAGGGCCAGGCTGTTATTGGGGTCGAGGGTGATCGCCAGGTTGGCAGCCTGTTCCGCCTCATTGAGCCAGTCTTGCCGTTCTTCCTCACTGGCGGCCGCTGAGGTCGCACTCCAGTCCAGTACCAGGGCCCTGATGGCCTGCACCGTGCTGTCATCTGGCGCCAGTTCAGCAGCCTGCTCGATCTCCTGGCGGGCCATGGAGAGTCTTGCTGTCCGAGCCTCTGTGGTGGATAACAGGGCGGAGGAGTAGGTTAATAATCTGGCCAGCTCGGCCCGCACCTGGGCATTCTCAGGAAATTGCTCCAGTACGTCGTAATAGGCATCAATGGCGTCTCTATCCAGGGGATTATAGATCTCTCCGGCATCGAAGTGGGCCTCCCCCTCCAACACCAGTGAATCCACAGTCCTGGTGGCTGTGGGTGTGGGCAGGAAAAGGGGTTCAAATTGTCCCTGGGGGTCATGTATCTGGTATGCAAACCACAAACCGGCCCCGATCAAGGCCACCAGGATGATCACCCTCGTGAAATTGAAGGGGGATTTTTTGTTGCTGAAAGTGGGTTGTCTTCCTGTAAGTTTGCGATCCATATTAATGTCTTGAGTGTATACCTGGTAGCTGGGATTTGTCTTGGGGTTCTTGACCCTTTATGAGCGCTGACGATTTGGATGAGCTATGTCTTACGGATCCTAATCCCCAAGATTGGCAGCACAGATGGAAAGGCCTTCGTTGGCATTGATGACTGCGATCTCATTTTCCGGAACCTGGCTGAGCATGGTTTGGAAGACCGGTATGGCCTCATCACACCTGTTCAAGCGGGCGAGGGTCAGGCCATAAGCAGAAAATATTTCAATCACCCTGGGCTTATAAGAGAGGGGAACGCCTTTGACCGCATCTCCTTGATCAGTGTTCCCACCCCGCACAGCCAGCGTGAGATATTTTAAAGCCAGATCATAAGATCTGTTCCTGAAATGAAGCACGCCCAGGTTCCCTACCATCAGAGGGTCCTGGGGGGCATCCTCGACCGCCAGTTCTGCATATTGAATGGCTTTATTGTAGATCCCGTCCAGCAGGTAGATGCGGGAAATCTCATAGTCGGGGATGGGATCGGATGGGTTGAGGGCATTTGCCTGACTGAAGGAGGTCACAGCCTTATCATTTTCCTGATTGGCGTAATAACAATAACCCAGCATCAAATGCAGATTAGGGATTGCGTTGTTAATGTTGAGGGCGCTCTGATATTCCCGGATAGCCTCGCTGTAGTTGCCTGTCCAATACAGCACATAGCCGCGGGCGCGGTGTGTTTCCAGTAGATTGGGTCCAAGCTCCAGGGCGAGCAGGGATTCAGTGATGGCTTGCTCGTATTCCTGGCTGTCAATGAGAATTTCAGCATATATGGCATGAGCTACCGGGTTTTTATTTGCCAGAGAGAGGGCTTTTTCAATGGAGATCTCAGCGGCGATGATATCCCCGGTAAAATCCAGGGCCCAGGCTTTCATGGCGTGTGCCAGCGGGTTTTCTGGGCTGCGCAGAAGAGCCAGTTCAGCGTTTTCCAGGGCGGCTTCAGGATCACCGGCCAGGATTTGCACCCTGGCCAGGGATACGTAAAGGGAGGAGTTTTCTGGGTTGGCCAGGATGGCATCCTTGTAGGCTTCGATCGACTGGCTGAGTTTCCCTTCATCAAACAGCGTTTGAGCCTGGTTGATGAAGATCTCCGGGTTTAATGTGGGTGTGACAGAAGGGATGAAGGGAGGTTCTATCTCCGGGACAACCCTTTGGTTAAAGTAAATGATTCCCCCGATTAATACCAGTAAGAGGATAATTCGCCAGGGGTTCGCCCTCCGGCGAGGTTTTTTGGTCATTTTCACACTTCTACCGTTAAGGTACATGCGCACATCTTACCACTTGTTAAAAAATTACGTCAAGGAGTTCGTTGTCTCCCAGAGAGCGACAGAGACCCGGATCAAGCTTGACTTGCGGTTCTGCCCCCTCTCAGCTAGAATGGGACCATGCGCTTTGATATCTTTACCTTATTTCCGGAGGTGTTTCCATCCTATCTGGAGGCCAGCATCCTGCAGCGGGCCCAGGAAAGGGGATTCCTGCAGGTTGACCTTCATAATATTCGCGACTGGGCCAGGGATAAACACCAGGTCACCGATGAGCCGCCCTATGGGGGCGGCGGCGGGATGGTGTTGAAGCCCGAACCGATCTTTGCGGCTGTGGAGGATATCCTCGGCCAGCCTCCGGAATGCCCGGTGATCTTGATGACCCCCCAGGGAGAACTGTTGGATCAGGAGAGAGCACAGTCTTACAGCAAGTATTCCCGGCTGGCGCTGATTGCCGGCCATTATGAGGGTGTTGATGAGCGTGTGCGGGAACACCTGGTAACAGATGAGATCTCCATCGGGGATTATGTGTTGACTGGCGGGGAG
>Ga0207796_1000226_pt1 | contig 24577 bp, 18 predicted proteins | sample Pon1CUnioCityCA_6_FD_187274 | JGI IMG/M metagenome (GOLD analysis project Ga0207796, IMG submission 187274) | Marine sediment microbial community from Union City, CA, USA - Pond 1C Sediment 1 (SPAdes) | ecosystem: Environmental > Aquatic > Marine > Intertidal zone > Salt pond sediment ... | reverse complement strand
GGGCATTCCGCTGGTAGCCGTGGGCTTTGTTTATACCTACGGTTATTTTTCCCAGCGTATCAGCGAAGACGGATGGCAGCATGCTGAAAATGTCCCGATTGATTTCGATGCTTTGCCCCTGATCAAGTTGCTGGATGAAAATGACGAGCCCATAAAAATTGCCATTGATTTACCAGGCCGCAAGGTCTATGCCCGGATTTATGAACTGAATGTTGGCCGGGTTAAATTGTATTTGCTGCATACCAACATCCCCGAGAATGACCCCAACGACCGCCAGCTAACGGACCGTCTTTATATCAGCGATCTTGAACTGCGCATTTCCCAGGAAATTCTGCTCGGGATGGGTGGGGTGCGAGCTCTGAGGGCACTCGGCTATCAGCCCACTGCCTGGCATATGAATGAAGGACATTCAGCTTTCCTGACCCTGGAACGGGCTCTGGAATATGTCGAAGGGGGGCTGAGCTTTGAAGCAGCTAAAGACATGATCAAGACCACCAATATTTTCACAACGCATACCCCTGTTCCGGCTGGCAATGACGAATTCCCGCTGTGGTTGATTGATAAATATTTTGTCCAGGTATGGCCGGAGCTGGGTCTATCCCGGGAAGATTTTATCAACATTGCCAAGATCAAACAGTCCTGGGGCGGGGACGCCTTCAGTATGCCGATCCTGGCACTCAAACTTTCAGAATTCCGCAATGGTGTCTCGGAATTGCACGGGAAGGTCGCCCGGCATATGTGGTCCTTCCTCTGGCCGGATAAAAAGGATGAAGAGGTGCCAATTGAACATATCACCAACGGCATCCACACGGAAACCTGGCTCGCACGCCGAATGGGAATCCTATTTTCGCGCTATATGGGTGCGGATTGGCCGGAGCGGATCGATGACCCCGAATTCTGGGCGCAAATTGAGAATATCCCCGATGAAGAGATGTGGCGGGTGCGTCGACACCTCAAGCGAAAATTGGTCGCCTATATCATCAGCCGGGGACGGGAGCAATGGAAAACAGCCAATGTGCACCCGGTGCAGACCATCGCCAGCGGCGTTCTCCTGGATCCCTATGCCCTGACGATTGGCTTTGCACGGCGCTTTGCCACATATAAACGCGCCAACCTTATCCTGCGGGATTATGATCGCTTGATGAAAATTGTGACCAACGCCCGCATGCCGGTGCAATTTATCTTCGCCGGCAAGGCACATCCAGCCGATGATCCTGGCAAGCAGATGATCCAGGATGTTTACCGGGCTGTCAAAGATGCCCGATTTGGCGGTCGCCTGGCTTTCCTTGAAGATTATGACATGAATATCGCCCGTTATATGGTTCAGGGTGTGGATGTCTGGTTGAACACCCCGCGACGCCCGCGCGAAGCCTCCGGTACATCCGGGATGAAAGCAGCCTTAAACGGTGTGCTCAACTTCTCTGTGCTGGACGGTTGGTGGCGAGAGGGCTATAACGGGCATAATGGTTGGGCGATTGGTGAAGATGTTACCAAAGCCATGGATCCTCAAGAACAGGATGAAGTAGATGCCAAAAGCCTGTATGATATTTTGGAAAACGAAATTGTCCCCTTGTATTATGAGCAGCGCTCCGCCGATAATTTACCCGCTGAATGGATTGCCCGGCTTAAAGAGAGCATTCGCACGCTGGGTGGGCAATTCAGCATGCGCAGGATGGTCAAGCAGTACATGTCACAAATGTATGAGCCAGCGATTTTGAACGGCATTGAAGAACGCAACGGGAAAGAAGACCAAGCTTAATGGATGCCCTTCTCTCACCTATGGCCTGGTTAATGGCATTTGGCATATTCGTCGCTCGTTTGGTCAACATTACACTGGATACGCTGCGTTTTATGTTCACCTTGCGAGGAAAGCGCACCATTGCCTGGATACTTGGCTTTCTGGAATCTGTCCTGTTTGTTATCATCATCGGGTCGGTGCTGACCAATCTTGGCAACATTCTTAACATCATCGCCTATGCCGCTGGTTTTGCCACAGGCAATGTGGTTGGCATGTCCATTGAAAAACGCCTGGCGATCGGTTTCACCCACCTTACGATCATCAGTCGTGGTCACAGTACAGAGATCGCCGATGCCCTGCGGGACGCGGGCTATGGCGTGACCGAGATTCCGGCACGCGGTCGTGAGAGCAATTTCATGCTGGTGGACTGCCATGTGCGCCGCAAGCAAGCCGATGAAGTGGAAGCCCTGACCCTGGAGATCGACCCGAGTGCCTTTATCACCGCTGAGGAGGTCACACCCCGACGCAGCGGTATTTGGCGAGCTTGATTATTCCATAATACACCGATATGATTAGGAGCTGCGATGAATTTTATCGCAGCTCATTTATTTTGTTCGCAAAATAGTATCCTACATTTTCGATGGATATTAATAATCGAAAGAACTCCATTCATTACTGTATCAAAATAAAATAGGACCAGAAACTATCCCAGTAAACCAAAGTATAATCACATCATCAACCCCATTGTTTATTGGGAATTTATCCATGGTTGGAAATAATATCATTACTTATCCTTTGAAAATTGCTTTCAGCAGCTATGCCATTATTGGCTTGACCCTTGTTATCATTGCGTCAAGTATTGCCGTTTATTTGTCAGGAGTTAAACCCAAAAACCCAGCAACAAAATCCTTTATCCTTTTTAATATTTGTATTGCCCTTTCTGGTGTTGCAACAATTTTATCCAACACAATCATTCATTGGGGATCAATCTTCGTACCGTGGCAAGATTTTTGGATTTTATTAGGTGGTTTTGCTTTTTCACAATTCGCATACCGCATCAGCCAAAGAGAACACACAAAAGAATCAAAAATTGTGTTGAGTATTTTGGCTACGCTTATTTTCCTAGCCTTTGTTTATTGCGTTGTTTTTGGCTACCGTGTTCTTTTTAATTGGGAACCCAGTTTAGATGTAAGCGATTATTATTATGCCTTACTACCAATTGGGATTTTGATGGTGGTTTTCGTTTTTGTACGAAATGCCCTTCAGATATCTGGAAAAGAACAGATCAATGAAAGTAAAGCTCTTATTGGATATATATGGGCGAATCTAACCCATCCCCAAAACAAAGACGCAAGGGCATTGCGTAACTTTGCATTCGCATTATTATTGGCATTTCTTCCAGCAATTCAAACTTTGATCGGCTTTCCGCCACCCTACGGCTTTATTCTCTCAAATATCGGTTCGATTCTAGCGATTATTGCTATTGCCATGGTTTATTTTAATTACGCGCCGGATATCACCAGCTTCTTACCAAAATTAGTGGGTATCACTTTAGCAACTGTCCTGTTAATATTATCCATTTTTGGTTCTGTGGATATTTTTCTTGAATCTTCTCAATTTTCATCGGATCGTCTGGACTTAACTTTCGCCCTTTCTGAAGTTCTGATCATTAATCAAGGTAAGCTTTCTGCCAACCCTCTGGATGTGGCCTATATTGTTTCTTGGGACAAGAATTTACCTAATGATGCCTCAAGATATCAGCTGATATATATCGCCGAAAATATCCCTTTTCAGCTCGAGTCATTGATCGAGGACAACCTTGATGGGCGGGTTATTGACCAAATTCAGCCTTTAAGAGGTGAATTATTTGAGAACAGCAATGCTAACTGGCGAGTAATCCACCGATTCTGGCAATACCCTGAGGGAAGTACCCACGAGGACTTTCTTGGTTATATATTCGATTACAACAAGCGTGTGTATGAAATTGGCTATTCTGGTCCGAGTGCCAGTGGGTTCGTCAGCAGTATTGTCATCAAGTGGATGATCTTGATGCTATTTTCAAGTACGTTTATTTTGCTTGTTTTCCCAATCTTCTTCAATAATGTACTTGGACAGCCGATAAAGAACTTGTTGGGTGGTATCCATCAAGTTAACCATGGGGATCTCGAAACAAATATTCAACCTAGATTTCACGATGAAATTGGTTCCCTCACAATGTCCTTCAATAGCATGGTTGGATCCTTAAAGTCATTGACACGTGAGCTACAACAGGAAGCGGACAAATTAGGTCTATTGGTGAATCAAAGAACGCAAGAACTAGTGGCCGCAAATTTAAAGCTATCAAATGAAAATAAGGAAAAAGAAAAAGCTGAAGATATCCTCAATCAGCAACTTGCTTACCAACGAGCACTCGCTGATTGTTCAAGGACATTATTGAAACTACGAGATTCGGAAACAAATCAGGAAGATATTCTTAATCAAGCACTTGAGTCTTTACGGAAAGGTGCCAGCGCAAGTCGATCGTATATTTTTCAAAACAAGCAGGACGATGTTCTTGGATTATTAGTGGGCATGATCGCTGAGGTTTGTGCACCGGACGTCCCCGCCCAAATTAATAACCCTATCAATCGGAGATTCCCTGTCTCTATTCTGCCTAGTGATTTCGTAAACAAGCTAAGTAAAGGTGAGAACTTTGGTGGGTCCGTTGTTGACGCTTTTAATGATTCTCCGCTGATGCGAGATAGCCTTCTAAATCAAAAACCCCCGCTGTTATCTCTCCAGACTTTCCCTATCTTTATAAATAATGAATGGTGGGGGTTTATCGGCTTCGATGACTGTAATTCTGTTCGACAATGGAATCTGTGGGAGATCACCATGTTGCAAACAGCATCAGAAATGATCGCCAATACTATCCATCGTTGGGAAATTGAAGAGCATCTACAAGAAACCTTAGATCAACTTGAGCTTCGTGTTGAGAAACGGACAAAAGAATTGAGCGAATCGAACCGATTGCTCAACCTCGAAATTCAACAACGCCAAACCGCCCAGAACGATCTTGAAAGAAGACTTTTTATTGAGGAACAGCTATCAAAAATATCGTCCAAGCTTTTGAAAACACAACGAATCAAAACCAATATTAAATCCTCCTTAAAAGATTTAGCTCAAATTATGGACGCGGGGCGTATTTTTCTCATTCAATTTGACATAAATAACTATGCACAGATAATTGAGTTCATCGAATGGCATAAACCTAAAATCCAACCCGTAACTGAAGAGATTGTTAATCAGTATATTGAGTCGATGAGTGGATTCCGTGAACGTTTACGGAACCTGGAGACAATATTTATCCCAGATATGTATCAGTTTACATCCAATCAAGATGCTGATGACCCTAATTCGGCAGAATTAAGTATTCAATCGCTTGTACTTTCCCCATTGGTAATTTCAAAACGAATTCATGGGGTTCTGGGATGCGGCATGCTGGAATCCTCTCCTGAGACCCTCCAGATAAATATCAGCATATTAAATCTGGTCGCCAGCATGTTCACAAGTTTGATACAGCGTCAGCATTTAATCCAGAATTTGGAAACTCAGGTTGCTGAACGCACGCGTCAATTAACAACCTTCCTCGATGTTGCGATGTTTGGAGAAAATTCTCAAACCCTGACGGATGTCTTACAGCCATTGATACGTTCCGTTTCGCAACTGGTAATATCCGATGCCGTGACAATTCATATCCTTGATAAGGAAGAGGATAAATTTTTCCTTGCAGCACAGCATGGTATTCTCCAAGAAAATATTGATTTGCTAGGGGTTATTGAAATTAACCCGGAGATAGATCACTGGATCGATCAAGGCATTCCTATTGAATTCTCCATGGATCAAAAAGCAGAAAGTACAATACCTAGAGTTTTTTACATAGACAATTATCGAAAATTTTTAGGCAGCCGGATCAACACTGGAAATAATACATTAGGGTTATTATTTTGTTATCGAGTTAAGGATCAAGCATTTTCATCTTTTGAGAAAACTTTCTTAAGTGGCTTGGGGGAGCTTGTGGGCATTATCGTTGAGAATTTCCGATTGCGAGTGGAAGCAAAGGAATTGGCAACCATTGATGAGCGGCAGCGCCTTGCCAGAGAAATTCATGACGCCATCAGCCAATCTGTTTACAGCCTCAGTCTTTTTGCTAGGTCTGCGTCCGATGCTTTATCAACAAATGACAAGGAAAAACTCTCTGAGAACTTAAAAGATATTGAAAAGATTGCTTTGCAAGCGATGCGAGAAATGCGGTTATTGTTATACCAATTGAGAGAAGAAACGGATGATCAGGATCTCTCAACAGCATTGGATGTTCGATTCAAACAAGTTGAAAACCGGTTAGGGATAGAGGCGGCTTATGAGATTGATAAGAATATCATCCTTCCGGAAAAGGTTCGGCATCATATTTGGCGTATTTTTGTTGAAGCGCTCAATAACTCAGTAAAGCATGCCAATGCAAAACGTGTAACAATAAAAATGGAACAAAAACAATCCTTTATTCTTGTTTCAATTGAGGATGATGGTGTAGGATTTAATGTGAATACGCCATCACCTGGCATGGGTTTAAGAAATATCAAAACCCGTATAGATAAAATGGACGGAAAATGTGAGTTTGATAGTGAACCCGGGCAGGGCACTCGGATTTATATCCGGATTCCAATAAATCAACTCAATATCATGAAAGGTCGATAGGATGTCACAAGAGAAAATAAAAGTTCTGATTGCGGATGACCACACTGTTGTAAGAAAAGGACTTTCAGCGCTCCTTTCGGATGAGAAATACGGGATTGAAGTGATTGGTGAAGCCAGTGATGGCGATGAAGCAGTAAAAAATGCGCTGGAATTAACCCCAGATGTCATCTTGATGGATTTGGTTATGCCGAGAGTGGGTGGCTTGGAAGCCATTCAAAGGATTAAAGCCAAACTACCTGAAGCACATATTCTTGTTTTAACCAGTTTTGCTGATGATGAAAACATTCTTGAAGCCCTAAAAACTGGTGCCCATGGGTTTTTATTAAAAGACACATCACCCGACGAACTGGTTCAAACGATAAAATTGGTTTACCATGACCAATTGACGCTTCCTCGTGCTTATACAAATATTTTATTGGGAAATGCAGATCGAATTCAGGAAGAGGAAACTTTCAGGCAAACATTGACAGCAAGGGAATTGGATGTCATTCAGCAGATTGCCCTAGGGTTATCAAATGCCCAAATTGCCAATGCCCTGACTATCAGCACAACGACAGTGCGTTCACATATCAGCAATATGCTCCGCAAGTTGGATTTGGAAAATCGAACCCAGCTCGCAATCTACGCGAGGGATCACCATCTCGACTGATTAGAGAAGGCATTGACGTATAGGGTGGTAATTTTATTGGTCAATTTCTTAAAAAATATTTGAGTTTTTGATTAATGATGGTTTCTTTGCTCGCCATTATTCGATCTTAATCACATATCATGTCAAATCTCATCCATATGGATGAGATTCTATCTTTAAAAAATCATTACTTTGTAGGATTAAAATTCATCTTTCTAGTTGATGAATAAAAAACACAGGTTGGATAAACTATACCTAAATTAATTTAAATTGAATTAATGAGAAAACCCATAGATGAAAAAAAAACTCCAAACCATGATCGTTTCACAGTCAGCTAGCTGGCAGCGGATTCTTTTCGAACATTTAAGCAGTTTTATATCAGTGGAAGTGGTTGATGTTGTCAATGGATGTCTCTCTGCCGCCCAACGAATCAAGAAAGATTACCCTGATTTACTAGTTATTGATTGTACGGTATCTGGTGATGATATCCGCGCGTTGGTCAAGCATGTCAATTCGGTGAATTCAAAAACTATGACCATGGTTATCGCGGATACCTATGAACAAAAAAGAGAGTTCAATCGCTGCGGGGCTGATTTTGTCGTCTCTTCATTCTCTTATGAGCTTGAAATTGAAGAGGTATTGAATGAAATTAAGGTGAAACAAGAGAATTGTTCTGAGAGTGTTTAGCTGAATTTAAATTATAAAAGCAATTATGGAATAAAAGAAGAAAGCGGAATGAATTGAACCAGGAGAAAAAAACCTTCAGTCGAGAGCCAATCTACTTTCCTCCATTGGCTCATTCCCCATCTTCACTAGCGCACAACCTATGTTAGCTCAGGTAGTTCTTCATAAAAGGAATAATGCAAAATTTTTTGATCATGCAAGGAGAAAATATCTCAAGTTGAATTTTCTATTATGAATTCAATCGAATAAATCAAATTTAGATAAGGAGTATATTGTCATGAGTATTATTGGATGGATTGTCTTAGGTGGTATTGCAGGCTGGTTAGCCAGTGTTATTACGCGCAAAGATCAACGCATGGGATGGGTTGCCAACGTCATTGTTGGAATCATCGGCGCAGGGATTGGCGGCGCGGTGTTTCACCTTTTTGGCGGTCAAGGGATTACTGGTTTTAATCTCCCAAGCCTGGGTGTAGCATTTGTAGGTGCTTTTATTTTGCTGGTGATTGTGAACCTGATTTTTGGCAGACGATAAACAAGAATTAGCTGCAACCAAAAAGCCTATTGCAATTTAACTTGAATTACCGCTGCAAAAGCAAATTGGTTGGTGCAATCAATCCATTAATAAGGAAGCCACATGAAATTTCGATGGGCTTTGGAAGAAAAAATATCAAAATCCTAATTTTCGACGATGCCACAAGAAGTAAGAGACTTTGAATCAAAAAATGATCTGGAAGCTATTCTTTCAGATCATTTGAGGAATTATTTTTTATTTTGATAAACACTTGAGAAAAATGAAAAAAGGAATTCAATTCAAACAAAAACTCATCCTTCTCATTAGCATATTTGCTGTGGTCAGTGTGATATTGCTTTTCATCGCATTTAAACCTTTTCACTTAAAGGGACAATTGAACGCCAATCCAACAATGAATTACAACGATTCACTCGCACGAATCGAAAGGATCTGGGAAGCTGAAGCCGAAAACAAAGATCTCAACCAGGCGTGCGGGACGATTCTGATGAGCCACAATAAAAAAGTGGACAACCTTATTGTGCTTCTGCATGGTTTTACCAGTTGTCCAGTCCAGTTTGTTGAGTTGGGTCAGGCGTTTTTCAATGAGGGCTACAACGTTTACATACCCTTGCAGCCTCAACATGGTTTAAGGGATGTCAAGGGAACAGCCTTGAAAGGTATCACCGCGGAAGATCTGGCAGCCTTTGGTACTGAAACTGCAGATATTGCCCAGGGTTTGGGTGACCGGGTCATCGTCGTTGGGCTCTCAGGCGGCGGGTCACTTGCCACCTGGCTTGGTCAAGCACGAAAGGATATTGACTTAATTGTACCAATAGCGCCTTTTTTGGGAATTAATTATGTCCCACGCATCCTTACCCGTCCTGTGACAAATTTAATATTAGCAATTCCCGATTTTTTTATGTGGTGGGATGGACAGAAAAAAATGGATAATGAAATGATTGCGCCCTATTCATATAAGGGATACCAAACCCACGCGTTATTTGAAAATTTGCGCTTGGGATTCGTGGCTGAACGTGATGCGAAAAAAGTGAAACCTGCTGCTGGGGCAATTTTAGTCATCACCAATGCAAATGATCCCGCGGTTAATTATGAGGTTGTGGCTGAATTTGAGCAGCTATGGTTGGAACATGGTGAAGAATTCTTGTCAACCTTCCAATTTGATAAAAGTCTCGGCTTGCCCCACGACATCATCACAACCACACATCCACAAGCCCAAATTAACGTGGTTTATCCACGATTATTAGAAATCATTAAGTAAGAAAGAGATAAATATTATGGAAAAAATGGACGCAAATGTAAATAAATACGCCGTGATCATGAAAAAAGCCAGCCATGATTTTGGCGGTGGTGCAGGTGTCTTCGACCTTGACTTAGCTTTACCAGCAGGGTCAATCCTTGGCGTGATCGGTCCAAGTGGCTGCGGGAAGACCACAATGATCAGGATGGTCAATGGGATATTAGGCACCACATCTGGAGAAGTCCTTGTTTTAGATAAGGACCCTATTCGGTTTACTGCAAACGAGAAAACCAAAATCGGATACATTCCGCAACATTTTGTTCTTTATCCAAATCTGAATGTACAAGAGAACATGCACTTTATTGGGGGAATTTTTGGAATGAACAATTCTGAGCGTAAAGATAAAATCCAATCCCTGCTTGAATTTGTGGATTTAATAGATGCCCAAAAGAGATTAGCACGGAAGTTATCCGGCGGGATGCAACGGCGGTTAATGCTGGCAGGTGCTTTACTGCATACGCCTGATTTACTCATTGCTGATGAACCCACTGCCGGGATTGATCCAATCTTACGTGCCCGGATTTGGGAGAATTTCAGGGCATTGCGCGACCAGGGAAAGACACTCATCGTGACAACCCAGTATGTTGGCGAAGCGGCTTATTGTGATAAAGTCGCCGTCATGCGAAAAGGGAGGTTAATCACAGTGGATACCCCGCAAGGTCTACAGCATCAGGCGATGGGTGGTGAGGCTGTTCATATCGAAGTAGATTCGTCTCAAATTAAAGATGCCATGCAATTTCTGATTGGCTTGCCCCAGGTTGCTCGGGTTGATCCGGTGCCTGATAAACCCAACAGCCTTTATGTTTTTGTTGAAAATGCGAGTAAGGCGATCCCAATGTTGCTCTCTCAATTGAAAGAAAGTGAGGGGATTACCCCTACGATTGCAGAGCCTTATTTGCCACCTTTTGACGAAGTCTTCGTCAGGTTAATTCAACGTGTTGAAGAAGATTTAGCAATGGAGAGGATCCAATGATTGCATTTTTTATTCGAGTATTCTCATTTTTCAAAAAAGAAATTCACGATGTAAGGCGGCAGCCACGGCTGTTATTAAGTTTGGTAGGCGGACCGCTCCTTGTGTTAGGCGCATTTGGCGCAACCTTTAGAAGCGCCAACCCATTTATCACCACGGCCCTAGTCTGGCCTGAGAATGGCATTCCAGGTTTCTCCCAAGAACAAGCCGAGGATTTCATTAGCAACAATTTTACACTGCTTGATGTAACCAACGATGAGGAGGAAGCCCTCGGTTGGTTGGAGGAAGGCTTGGTGGATGTTGTTCAAATTGTTCCTGAAATTTCATTTGAGGAAGGTCAACTCTCATCACGCCCAGAAATCAAGATCATCTCGAGAACAATTGACCCTACTGCCGAAGCTTGGATCCGGTCGCTTGCTTACGGCGAAAAGAATTATATCAACCAGCAGCTCTTATTTCAGCAAGCAAACCTGGCACAACAAAAGGCTGTTGAAATTTCTATCAATTTAGAAGATGCACAGGCAGAATTTAGCCAATTAAGTATGAGTGTGGATCCTGAAGAGATTGCGCGAGCCGGAGAAATCATTGAAGAACTACGTCCCTTCTTAAATGAGCTGCTTGAGTTCCTCCCACCTCAGGTTGATTCCCAGGCAAATTTTGGACCGGAACTTGCCGATGTACATCGTGATATTCAATTGCTTTCTGATGATTTAGACGAGTTAGAAGGGGTGTTATCCGACGACGCCTTATCGCCCAAGATTGAACGCCTTGAGAACATCGATGATGAGATTGCGCAATTAAGAGTAAGTATTGATGATTTTGCTGAAACACCACCAGAGAACATCATCTCACCCTTCCGTGAAACCTACACCAACTTACGTGGCAGTGCCTTTAGCATGGTCATCTTTTATGCACCTGCTGTCCTGGCATTATTGGTACAGCAATTATCCATCACCCTGGCATCATTGGGCTTGGTGCGTGAACGCCAGATGGGATCCTTTGAAATGTTCCGGGTGTCACCCCTAAAATTTTCCCAGATCCTAATTGGAAAATCTTTGGCATATATTACTTATGTGACCCTTGCAGGTCTCGTTTTAACCCTGCTGTTAGGCTTGATTGATGTCCCAATTCCAGCGGACTTTGGGCAATATTTTCTGCTCCTTGTTTTACTGGCGACAGCCTCTGTAGGAATTGGTTTCCTAATTTCTGCAACAGCCCGTACAGACAGCCAGGCAATCCAGCTCAGCATGCTGGTCCTGCTTTTATCAATCTTTTTTACCAGTTTCTTTTTACCCATCACCGGGTTTGCTTGGCCAGCTTGGATCATCGCCATATTGATCCCGATGACCCATGCCATTGAAGGCTTTCAAGAGGTTATCCTGGCAGGATCAAGAATCGGTGCTGGCGTCTGGGTTGGTCTCGTTCTGATTATCATCCTCAGTTACAGTCTGGTTTTATTGATCATGCGGCGCCAATATCGCAAGGTGATTGATTGATATCAGGTAATAGAGAATTGAGGATCTGTGTCGCGAAAGGAGTAAAAAAAATAAGCAAATTATTAAATGGTTATTAAATGTTCATTGTGGAAAATTCGATTCAATTATTAAAAAATATATAAAGGAGTATTTAAATGTCGTTTTTCGGTTTGTTACTTGGTGCCGTTCTTGGTGCGCTTGCTGCAGCTCTCATCCTATGGATTGTAGGAAAGCTGGGTTGGGGCATGGAAGTAGATAGCTTCGGTGGTGCGTTTCTAACTGCGCTTCTAATGTCAGTTTTTTCCGCGCTCCTCTATTGGCTGTTGGGATTATTTGACTTCGTCCCTCACAGCGGCTTATTAGGTGGGGTTGTACACCTGGTGACCGCTGCCGTCGCGCTTTTGCTTGCTGCTGGCGTTGTTAAAGGTGTGCGTGTAAAGGGCTTCCTAGGCGCCGTGATTGCCATCCTTGGTATGGGTCTGGTCGGCTGGCTAATTAACTGGGTTGTTTCGTTATTTACCTAATAATATAGCATCCTGGGCACAGGTTGCCCTGTGCCCAGGTCAGGATTATACAAAGATTTATTGGGATTTTATAACCATTGTTGAATTAGATAAATTGTTAATCAATTTGACATAATCGAATAGGAAAAAACCATGTCGAAAGACAATGCAAATAAAAGGATAATTACATTTATCGTATTAACATTCTTAATTAGTGCGCCTCTTTATTACTTCATCGTTCAAGGTGGCGGTTTAGAATCAAGCAGTGCGCAGGCTTTGGTCTTTCCGCTGATGTGGACACCCGGTATTGCTGGCATAATTACCACATTAATTTATCAAAAAAATCTTCGTGGTATGGGATGGGGTTTAGGAAAAGGCAAATACTATTTAGTTGCTTTCCTGGTGCCCATTCTTTATGCTGGTGTTGCCTATGGAGCAGTATGGCTGCTAGGATTGGGTAAATTGGAATTTAGCCTAAGCGGTGTTGGGGGTTTAGTATCATCCTTGTCTTTAGGTGTATTAACTGCCTTGTTGACAGCAATGGGGGAAGAAATTGGTTGGCGTGGCGTAATGGTTCCCCAATTATTTCGCAACAACACGTTTATCCACACAGCTGTAATTACGGGTGTCGTCTGGGGAATTTGGCATATTCCCTTGATCATTAGTGGTGGTTATAGTAGTGGCGCGCCCACCTGGTTTGCCGTTACAGCTTTCATGGTCGTTGTTATTGGTATGTCCTTTGCATTTGCCTGGGTTCGTTTATCATCAGGCAGTTTTTGGCCAGCGGCATTAATGCACGCTGTACATAACAGCTTCATTCAGGGCTTTTTGGATAAGGTCACAGTAAACACGGGAAACACAGAATATTTCTCAACGGAATTTGGATTAGCATTAGCCATAATGGGGATAATCGTCGCAATAATTTTTTCGCGCATTGGCGTTCCCGCAACAAAGGAGAGTTCATGAATATCTGTGTGACTCTTGGATGCCAGGACCAATAGAAAGTATGAAAAAGAATAAAAATGTCCCTTTTAGGATTATTGCTTGGTACGCTACTTTGTGCGCTTATTTCAACCCTTATCCTATAGATTGTAGGAGAGCTGGTTTGGGGCATGGAAGTGGACGGTTCAGCTACGGAATTTTTAGCAACGATTCGATTGGCGATCTTTTTCGCAATCCTCTGTTGGGGGTTGGGGATGTTTGACTTCGTACCCCACAGCGATTGGTTAGGCGCACTTATTCATCTTGCAATATCTTCTGTTGCTTTACTACGCTCAGCTAGGCTGATTTCGGATTTTCGCGTGTAGGATTTCTTCGGAGTCTTAGTGGCAATCCATGAATTGGGTATTGTTGGATGGTTAGTTAATTGGTTATTTCGCGCTTTACAAAGGATCAATAAAATTTGGCCCAGAATTATTTATGCCCAAGATATTGCAATTATTTTTCAAATCAAAACTGTTAGATCCAACTTATTTTCAGAAGGATAAAAGTAGATCAATCTTAGAAATGAATGAAATTACAAAAATTTTTAGAGGTCAAATATGAGGAAAAAGATACTGATAATCGCCATATTTATACTTTTCTTATCCGCGTGTGGTTCAACGCAACCAGAATCGACTTCGACAGCGTCACCGGAACCAACGCCATCGTCGGCGCCAACCCTGGAACCGAGTGGTACACCCACACCGACAGAGGAAGTGAAAACCAGTGGTGATCCTGTTTGGGATCGTGTAACCGTTGAAAACCAGATCATTTTTGGCACTTCTGCAGATTACCCACCCTTCGAATACTATGATGCCAGTTTTGAGATCATTGGATTTGATGCTGCGCTTGCACGCCAGCTTGGCGCTCAACTTGGCCTTGATGTTCAACTTCTCGATATTGCCTTTGAAGGGCTGCCTGCCGCATTGGAGAGTGGTCAAATTGATGCAGCAATTGCAGCGATCTCCGTAACACCTGAGCGGATGGCTTTGATGGACTTTACCAATGTCTATTATAGCGGTCAGGACGCCATTCTTGCGAGGGAAGGTTCTGGTATTCCGCCCATCATCACGGCAGCCCAATTAGCACAGTACCGAGTGGGAACCCAACGTGGATCTGTTTACGAATCTTGGATCCAAAAAACACTGATTGACGCCGGGCTTATGCCGGTGACTAACTTGAAAGTTTATGAAAGAGCACAAGATGCAGTACGTGATTTACGGGAAAACTTTAATGACCTGGTCGTTTTGGATAAGCTCGCTGCCGACGAATATCTTCTTTCAGGTGGCGTTGATATTGTAGGTGAAAATTTGAACAGGCAGCTTTTTGCTATTGCCATTCCTAAGAGTTCAAGCGTGCTTCAAAACAAGCTGAATCAAGCATTGACAACCTTACAAAATAATGGCACCCTGGCACAGCTTACAGATGACTACCTGGATGTACCTGTCCCGGTCAAAACTCCAACACCTCAGCCAACACCCACAGCACTCCCTGGTCCCACACCTACGCCTCCTGCTTGTTATGATGGCATGGCTTATGTCAGTGACGTTCAAATTCCCGACGGCACAGAATTAGCACCTGGTAAAGATTTTGATAAGGTGTGGCGGATTCGGAATACAGGTACATGTAGTTGGAACAGCAATTACCGGATTGTGTTTGTTCAGGGTGATCGCATGGAAGGCGGTTCGGAAGCCGTAAAAACTATTGTTAGACCGGGTGAAACCTACGACATCATCATTGATCAGAAAGCGCCAACAACACCTGGAAAATACACCGGTATTTGGCAAATGGTCAATGCAAGTAACATTCCTTTTGGGGAGCGTGTCTGGGTCAAAATCACGGTACCTGGTCCCGCAGCTCCAACAAACGCACCTCCAACCAACACACCTGTTCCCCAAGCGACACCAACATCACCACCCACACCAACTATTGATTACCTGAATGTCAGCTCTCCGACGGTCTCTCAAGGTGATCTCTTAATTGTGAGCTGGTCCTACTCAGGTCAGTCAATTACTAAGGCAACGCTCACCCGCACAAACCCGGATGGCACACGAACTGTGCTGTATGGTGGTGCCAATGTGGACCCACAAAGCCAGTATGAGGATTTGATGATGAACCCGGGCAACTATTCTTATACATTATTTGTTGAAAATAGGTTTGGGAACAGCATAGTAAAAACTGCTGTGGTCAATGTCTCCCCTGCCCTTTCGGTTAATGATCTCCGAACCGGTGAATGGCTCTTAGTACAGTTGATCAACCCAATAAAGCCTGATGTGGAAATCCCGCCCCTCAATGGGACAGAGATCACGATGCGATTCTCAGGAGATGGTTCAGCAACTGGAAATACAGGGTGTAACCCGTTTAATACCAGCTATCAACTTATCGGAACAGATGCCATTCAGATTTCAGATCGTATTTTCACAGGTCAAACCCTATGTGCAGAGTCCATAATGGGACAGGAAACATTGTTCTTAGATTTATTGAAGAGTGTTGAAGAATATGAAGTTGACCAGGATAACCTGGTCCTCAAAGCAAAACATCCAGATACCAGCATCAATGAAACGTTCGATGTTCTCCAATTCAGAAGAAGGTGATGACAATAGGATGAAAAATTTGAATCAAGTTAAGTTATGCCAGCTGATTCAGCATAGGAAAAAATGAGATGTTTCTAATATGTTAAATAGATTGCATTTATTTCTATTGCCAGTATTGACCCTGCAGCTTACAGCTTTCATTAACCCTGTGGATGAGACCCAACCAAGATCAATCAAGGCTCTTCTTGAGGATTTATGCCTTCAACTTGATCCGTTACATAAATCACAGGTTTTCAGCGAAGGCGGCGCGCCTTAAGGTGTTGCGACTGGTCTGGTCTCCCAAGTGAACAAACCAGCTGGATGTCACTGGAACACCTTTTGCGTCAGCAACAAAGCACAGGACTGCGGCCTTACTAACCGGTTACGCTGCCCCATATTACTGATCAATATCCCATTGCAACACGTTCCATATGGGGAAGGTTTCAGAAAAATGATGCCACAGCTTCTGAGGTGATAAATACAGTGATTGAATTGTCCTTTAATAGTCGCCGTGGATCAACGATAAGTAAAGAATCCTGTGATGTTTCCTCTGGCAGATTTGATTCATTCTTACACAACAAAACTACTTGCGATCTCGACAAATCCACGGTTATTTGCACTTACAAGGAGTCTGCTGTGTCTTTAATTAAAGCTCATGAAAATATCTACTATTCATGGCATTTTGAAGATGGCAAGTTAATTCTTGAGCTTGACGATGGCACATCACTGACCTTCGAGAGAATTAAGTTAAACAGTAAAAGGTAGCTTTATTTACGGTTGTCAATTATAAACAAAATGAGGAAAAAATGGAAAAACAAAAGAAATCTAAATCAAAACCCGAAAACCCTGAGTATGTCATGAAGCTAGAAAAATCCTATGGACCTCCCAGCCAAGATGGATTTGGAAGCGCGGTATTCTTTGACCAGGTCAGTCCAGATCAATCAATTGAAGAAGCCTCTCTTGAAAAATACAAGTATTTTGTCGGCGAATTATGGGAGCGTTGGGGTGAGGAGGCGTGGATGAGTCAGTGGAAAGAAGTTTACACTCGCCAAGAAGGAAAGAAACACGACATTGTTACAGAATTACTTAGCATCACTGACCTGAATGCTGAACCTTCAGTTGGCATGATTCTCAATGTTGTAAAGGATCCAGATGTTGCAAAGGCGAACCTGTCAATAGTATATGATGATCCGGATGTCGTTAATTTGAGGGTCTACAACCTGGGTGATGGTGGGGCAATGTCTGGCTTGCTTGTGGTAGGGCAGCGAAGCAACCTTGACACAACCTTTCTAGCATTCCTCTTGGATTAGCTTTTGGAATAGATGCGAGCCTTAGAACGAGTCGTGCCGAGTTGAAATGAAATAAAAAAAATAGAATTTATGGTGAATAAAAAGCTTAGCTCGATAAACCTTCTTTGCGTATTCCTGCAGCTTATACATATTTTTTAAAATATTTAACATAGAAAAATATGCCTAATGTAGACAGCAACAGTCATCGATTTAAATTGAATTCATACAAAGAATTCATCTTTTTGTATGAGAAAGCTCATCCAAAAGGATGTTACTAAATTATTGAAAATCATACAATTATATGAAGACGAAATCCACTTATTACGATAGATTTAATCCTAATTAAATAATTTTGACATTGGGATCTTTTAAAGAAAATATAAAATAGCAAGAACAAATTTTTGAAGCCTTTGACAAATAATATTCTGAAAATTGAAGTAGAAAAGGTTCAAACACAAGAAAGAATTGAGGAAAAATGAAAAAAAATTTGATTTTACTAACTTTACTGTTGTCACTGTTTCTTGCAGCTTGCGGCAGTAACCAAACAGAGCAGCCAGTCCAACCAACTGAAGTACCGCCAACGGAAGAACCAGAAGTTGAAGAAGTTCAACCAACACCAGAAACAGTTAATTTAGTCCTGGGACAACTGGGTGGAACAACCTGGGCATGGTTTTCATTGTCCGGTCCAGAAGGCCAAGATGGCTTTGTTGTTGACGATCCGCTTAAATACACACTTTTCTTCCAGGAGGATGGTAGTCTTGGAATTCAGGCAGATTGTAACAATGCCTTTGCAGATTTTATCATCGAAGGTAGCAGCCTTACGATAGAAATCGGCCCTGTAACCAGGGCACAATGTCCCCCCGGATCACGAAGCAACGATTATCTATCCTATCTTGGCAGTGCATCTAATTATTACTTTGAGAATGGCAACCTGTTTATTGAGTTGATGGCTGATGGAGGGATCATGGAATTCACGCCAGCAGAATCCGCTGTAGCCATTAGTGATCAGAAAATGATCGATGAGGCACTCTTTACCAATGATTGGATGTGGGTTGAGTTCACATCACCGGTAGAAAAAGTCCAAATTGACAATCCTCAAGTTTATCACCTGACATTCCAGGATGATGGCCTCTTGGAGATCGTCGCCGATTGCAATAACGCTCATGCCACCTATCAAGCAGACGGGAGCACCCTGTCGATTGATGTCGGGCCGATGACACTGGCACTTTGCCCAGCCGAATCTCGCAGCGATGATTTCATCAATTATCTTGGTTTTGCAGCAAATTATTTTTTCGAGGGTGATGATTTGTTTGTTGACCTGATGGCTGACGGCGGAACAATGAAGTTCAGCCCCTTTGATGATGCAGAAGTTGAATCAGGCTATTATGAGGAACCCTATTATATTGTTGGCAAGGGTGATACATTATATGCCATTGGTGTGCGATTTGGCATTCCATGGCAAACGATTGCCTCAATAAATGGTGTTCAGGGGACATTAATCTATGTTGGTCAGCATTTGCTTATTCCCGATGAAGATACAGCGGTTGTGCCAGCTCCTGAACCAAACACTGCAGAAAGGGTTGCTTTTGAACCCGGTTCCATCACTGGCACCCGAAGAGGGATCATCAACCAGGGTGTTCCAAAGAGTTATATCCTTCGAGCACAAAGCGGTCAAAGGATGACCATCAGTACAGAGTCCAGCGGAGAACCCTTGGTTATCTCTGTTGGCAACACAAACGGTGATTTATTGCCTTTGGAAGGCACAAACAGCCAATTGGAGAACGCCGTATCTGTTGTTCTCCCGGAGACAACAGACTACATTGTTACTATCCGACCAACTGTTCTGCCGGAAAGTCCAGAATTAGGCTTTACAATTACATTCACGATTCAGTAAATCATCTGGTGATCCAATGTGGAAGTGCGCTCAAATCCTATCCTTGAGCGCACTTTTTTTATGTAATTTTTTGCTGATGAATGAGGGAAAATGCATACAGAATCAATGAGTACCTTTGATTCTAAAAAATATGCAAAAACTATGTAATTCCATCCATCTGCAAGTCGAGATGTTGTATACTATAAATTAATGATAAATCAGAGGAGGCATCATGTCTGGAAAACCTGATAAATTTTTCCTTGGAAAAGCTTATGATCTCAAAAAGAGCGAGATGCTCGATGATATCATTTATTATGACCCGGATGACCTGACAACCCACGGTGTCATCACCGGCATGACCGGTTCCGGCAAGACCGGTCTGGGCGTGATCCTGCTGGAGGAAGCAGCCTTGCAGGGCATCCCGGCGATTGTGGTCGACCCCAAAGGGGACCTGACCAACCTCCTGCTGCATTTCCCGGATTTACTGCCCAGCGACTTCAAACCCTGGGTTGACCAGGATGCCGCCAGGAGAGAGGGTATCAGCGTCGAGAAAGCTGCTGAAAAAGCCGCTTCACTTTGGAAAAACGGCCTGGCATCCTACGACATTGAGAAACCCCAATTGGAAGCATTACAAGAAGCGGTGGACTTTGCTGTCTATACACCCGGATCCGACTCGGGTATCCCAGTCAGCATCCTAGCATCGCTTTCGGCACCGCCCATCCCCTGGGAGGGCAATAAAGAGATTTTACGAGATAAAATCTCAAGCACGGTAACGGCAATCCTGGGCTTGGTGGGGCTGAAAGATATCGATCCTGTGCGATCCAAAGAGCACATTTTGCTCTCAAATATCTTTGAGACCGCCTGGCAAGAGGGTAAAGACCTCGATATGGGAACACTCATCATGCATGTCCAATCGCCAACCTTTGAAAAACTGGGGGTATTTTCCCTGGATCAATTCTATCCTGAGAAAGAGCGTTTTGACCTTGCCATGCTGCTCAACAACTTCCTGGCTGCCCCAGCATTCCAAACCTGGTTGGAGGGGTCACCCTTGGATATCGGCAAGATCCTATTCTCTTCCTCGGGTAAGCCACGTCACAGTGTCTTCTACCTGGCACACCTGAATGACCAGGAGCGGATGTTCTTTGTCACCCTCCTTTACACCGCCATTGAGACCTGGATGCGCACCCAAAAGGGGTCCGGCAGTTTGCGTGCCATGGTTTACTTTGATGAAATCGCCGGCTATTTGCCGCCTGTCTCCAATCCTCCCAGCAAGAGCATTATCCTGCGCATGTTAAAACAAGCGCGTGCTTTTGGTGTTGGGCTCATCCTCGCCACTCAAAACCCGGTTGACCTAGATTACAAAGCGATTTCAAACGCCGGCACCTGGATGGTAGGGAAGCTGCAAACCGACCAGGATAAGGCACGCCTGCTGGACGGCTTGGAAGGGGCTGCGCCGGGTGTCGATCGGGGTGCTTTTGACCGGATGATCTCGCTTTTGGATAAGCGGGTTTTCCTGCTGCACAATGTACACGAGGATGCACCTGAGGTCTTCCATACTCGCTGGGCAATGAATTACCTGCCCGGACCTCTCACCCGGGCACAGATTCCTGCGCTGAACGATTTGGTGGATGCCCAAACGCATGCAGTTGGAAAGCCCGTCCAAAAAAAAGATGAGGATTTGAAAGAAAGCGATCGATCTAAATTAGGGCAGGAAGTCCAGCCGGTTGTGCCGGGGTCTATCAGTGTTCACCACCTCCCAGTTGAGCTGACCCCCGAGAAGGCGCTGGAGGCAGCAGGGAAGTCCATTTCAGGTGAAATCAAGCAGCCCGCGATCCTCTACCGACCTGCCCTAACCGCGCAGGCACGCGTGGCTTTTCTTGACCGCAAGTTCGGCATCAGCCAGGAGAAGGTCTATACCGTGTGCATTGATGAGATGAAACGCAAAGGCCTGGTTCGATGGGAAAATTTCCTAACTGAGCCCATCAATCTGGATCGGCTGACCGATTCTCCCCGGGCTGAAGCCCAATATGAATCGCTGGACAACCTGGCTGTTGAAGACAGCAAGTATGTGAAAAGTTTGCAGTCAGACTTCGAAGATTGGATTTACCGCACCCAAACGGTGAAAATCAGGCGACATGAAGACCTTGAGTTTGTGGCTGGACCCAGTGTTTCAGAGTCGGATTTCAAGAAGATGCTTGCTGAAGCAGCTGAAGCGAAGGAAGAAGCAGAAATCGAAGCGATCAAAGCCAAATATGAAGAGAAACTGGATAAGCTGGAAGAAAAATTACAGGATGAATTAGAGGACCTGGAAGAGGATAAACAAGAACTCGGACATCGCCGCATGGAGGAGGTTGGCAAAGGTCTGGAGAATATCATGGGGTTGTTTGCCGGCCGCCGTAGGAGCATCAGCACCTCCCTGACCAAGCGCCGCATGACCAGCAAGGCAAAAGCGGACCTGGAAGCCAGCGAGAAAGATGTCAAAGAGATTGAAGAAGACATGAAAGAAATGGAAGGTGAATTGCAGGAAGAACTTGAAGCAGTCAAGGACCACTGGGAAGACGCACTGGATAATGTGGTTGAAGAAACGGTTTCACCCTATAAGAAGAACATCTTCATTGAGCTGTTTGGCCTTCTATGGATACCGCATTATGTCTTCAAAAATAACGGAGAGAAAATAATCGTTCCTGCCTTTGATTGGTAGGTCCTGCCAGTGGTAAGGATTTGATTGCTGAATGCTTTCATGTTGGATGTCAAACCTTCCCTCTTGAAATCCGCACGATGCTTGTGATAGCCTTAATTAAGCCGGTGTTGTCTAATAGTTCTCTTACAGATTGACTGTATGCTTAAAAGGGAAAGTAATCCAAATAATCATGAGATAAGGAGTAAAAAATGGCGATAAGATCAGGAAAAGCAATTTGGGAAGGCGATTTGAAAAATGGCAAGGGTGTGCTCACAGTTGGCAGTGATGTTTTCACCGGCAAGTATTCATTCGCCTCTCGCTTTGAAGAAGGTGATGGGACCAACCCGGAGGAATTGATCGCTGCAGCTCACGCGGCTTGCTTTTCAATGGCTCTCAGCGCGGATCTGAGCAAAGCCGGTTACCAGGTGAATGAAATCCAGACAAAGGCTGAGGTCAAGCTCGAAAAGGGCAGTATTTCGGGGATCAAGCTGATCACCAAAGCCAAGGTTAAGGATATCAACATGGATGAATTTGCTGAGATCGCCTCCGGGTCAAAGAAGAACTGCCCGGTGTCAAAGGCTTTGGCGGCTGTTGACATCCAATTAGAGGCACATCTGATAAAAAGTTAAGTCATTTTGTATTGACAATATAAGCGATAAAATGAGCCGCCCTTTCGGGCGGCTTGATGCTGTCAGTCACTTTCAACCGAAGAGTTTTCCGGGGGTATAACCATATAAACACTGCCTGTATCACCATTTGGACCTGTGCTCAGGGAGGTCAGGAGATAGATCTCGCCTTGTGTGTCCTGCCCAAAGCCTAATAGAAATTCATTCAATTGACCCCCCTCGCGATTTTCAATCCTGACGGGCTCAAAATCCCACATGCCTGTTCCCGCATCAGGTCGGGTTGCCACAAATAAACCGCCCTGAGGGGATCTAAAACTGGTGCTCCATTGACCAAAGACATAGCGCCCGTCCCAAGCCGGCAAACTTTCGCCGCGATAAACCACACCACCAATAACGGACGTCCCTAACCCCCCTTCAGGGTGGTTTGAGTTTCGAAATTCGATAATGGGGTCGATCAAAGGGTTCCCGGAGGGGTCTTCCATAGGGCATGTCACAATCGCCCCCGGGTTCCTGGGGCTGGCAGTGCTGAAGCAATGCGCCCCTTCCCGCACATTCCAGCCGTAATTGCCACCCGCTGTCACAATGGAGACCTCTTCCCATAAGTTCTGACCCGCATCCCCAAGGAAAAGCTCCCGGTCTCCCTCAGGGTCAAACGCCATCCGATAGGGGTTCCTGAAGCCGAAAGCCCATATCTCAGGGAAATTTTGACTTATCTTTGGGTTATCTGCGGGCACAGCATAGGGATCACCATTGTCGATGTCAATCCGAAGAACGCTGCCCAACATGGTCGCTTCCACATCCTGCCCATTCCCGCCGGCATTGGTTGTATACCAATCTTCAGCATGCCCGAGACCGGTGTCATTGGCACCGCCGCCATCTCCCAGAGGGATATACAAGTAACCGTCCGGACCGAAGGCAATTGCGCCCGAATTATGGTTGGATTGGGGTTGGTCGATCATTAAAATGATTCTCTCAGAATCTGGGTCGGCAGTGTTTGGGTCACTGGCAGCAACAGTGAATTCAGAAAGGACGCTGGTGTGCTCCCACCCGGATGGTGTTTCGGCGCGAGGCGGCGCGCTGTAATACACAAAAAACCGCCCGTTTTCAGCATAATTGGGATGAAAGGCCATCCCCAACAAACCACGTTCATCATAATTGCGGTTGATGTTCACCAACCGACTTCTAAGGTCCAGGAAGGGCGTCTCTAAGCGATTATCATTATTTTCAATGATGTAGATCAAGCCCACTTGATCGGTTACAAACAACCTTCCCGAACCATCCTGGGGGGCATCCAAATCCACAGGTGCTGTAAACCCTCCGGCATGCAATTTCAGACCAATCTGCGGTGTGAAAGGGACAGGTTCTTGCACTGGAAATTCTGCTGTGGGCTGTTCAAGGCCTTGCGTCTCTGTCGTTGTAAGTTCCTCAGTTGGCAATGCAGAGCTCGTTTCCTCGGTTATCTCCATGGGAGCTTCAGAGGGAACTGCCGTCGCTACCGGCTGGCATGAAGCCAGGATAAAGACACCGATCAGTAACCAATAAAGTCCTTGTGTATTCATTTTTTTCCTCAATCTAAATCTGTTTCCATTTTAAAGCAAAGGCTGGCTCGAGATTTCCTTTGCATATACTCGGCTTTATAAGCATACCCCTTATCGTTTCGAGAGGCGTTGGATGAGTTTCAGGAATTTAACTTTAACCAAAAGCTTTATTATAAATACCGGGAAATGCAGCCTATTAAGTTATTCCCCAAATGTTATGAGATTTACCAGTTTGATAACGGGTAGGGTGAATTAAGTTTGTACAGAGAGGATTTGTTCAATCATGGCGACATGTTCTTGCATGTGCTCGGTCAGCATGATCATCATCTGGCGTACACTTTGTTCGGCGACTTTTTCAGCGGATTCATTATAAAAATTGACGGTATTGTCCCAGCGTTCTGGGAAATGCCCCACGAGCTCTGCCAGGAATTTGCGATGGACATGGATCATCTCCAG
>Ga0207796_1000225_pt1 | contig 24677 bp, 23 predicted proteins | sample Pon1CUnioCityCA_6_FD_187274 | JGI IMG/M metagenome (GOLD analysis project Ga0207796, IMG submission 187274) | Marine sediment microbial community from Union City, CA, USA - Pond 1C Sediment 1 (SPAdes) | ecosystem: Environmental > Aquatic > Marine > Intertidal zone > Salt pond sediment ... | reverse complement strand
AGCCGAACAGACCAAAGTTGGGCGGGATATACATCCCGCGGGAAGCTCGCTTCCGGCATCACCATAAGCCATGCCAGAGAGCACACAGGGCAGCCCCAACAATGGGACTAAAGCATTCCATTTTGGTCAGCTCACTTGGTTGGGGCACAACCCTTGAAAGAATGATACTCGATTTTCACCCATTTGTCAAGAGCAGGGCGGACGGTGTCGGCATGTTGACGCATAATCTCCAGCCCTTCAGCCAGATCTTATCGCTTTAATGGCCTCGCTCTCCGCATATGCCTGCTGCTGTCCAGTTCTCAGGTCTTTTACTACGACCTCGCCTGCTTTTACTTCATCTGGCCCCAGGATCACCACATAGGGGATCTCGTTGCGGTCCGCGTATCGAAACTGCTTGCCCAGCCGGATTGGCTCCAGGATCTGCTCGGTGTTTATGCCCGCCTGCCGTAGACGGGACGCCAAGCCCAGCGTCTGAGCGTACAACTCCTCGTTGAACAGTGTGACCAGCACCTGGCTTGGCGACGCCGGCAGGCCAGGACGCTTGTTCGCCTCGCCCAGCAGGAGCTCAAAGACCACGTCTCCCATGGCAAAACCCACACCCGTGATCCGATCTCCGCCCACATCAGCCACCAGGTTGTCATAGCGCCCACCACCAAAGATGGCCCTCGAAGTCCTGGCGCGATCGTACGCTTCGAAAACTGGACCGGTGTAATAGTCCAGCCCGCGCACAATGCCGGCATCGTACACCAAATAGTCAGCCACGCCGAAAGCCTCGGCCGTGGCAAACACCTGCTTCAGTTCCTCAGACTCTTGCCACAGATCGGGGTTGGCCAACATCGCCTTGAGCTCGTCTACCTGCCTCTCGCCGAGCCCGAGTTCCAGCGCCCAGGCCGTCCACTTTTTCGGCGACAGTTTGTCCCTCCGGTCTATGAGGCGGAACACATCTTCTCGCAGCTCATCCCCGATGCCGATCGCGGACAACTTGCGCTCCATCAGCCGCCGGCTATTGAGAAAGATGGCTACATCCTCAGAGGACAGGCCCACGCTGCGCAAGAACTCGGCGCCTATGGCCACAATTTCACCGTCAGCCGCAGAGGTCTCGGCACCTAGAAGATCAATATTCCACTGAAAGAACTCGCGGGTGCGGCCCCGCTGCGGTTTCTCGTAGCGCCAGAAAGGTCCATACGAGAACCAGCGCACCGGCAGCACGAGCTGCGCCTGGCGTTGAGCTACCATACGCGCCAGCGACGGCGTGAGCTCTGGCCGCAGCGCCAGCTCGTCGCCCCCGCGGTCGGTGAGGACGAACGACTGCTCCTTGACCAGTTCTTCGCCACTCTTGGCAGCATATAGCTCCAGCCGCTCCAGAAGCGGCGCTTCATATTCCTGGTACCCGAATCGCTGCGAGATCTCCCGCACCTTGCCATACAGCCAGGAACGAAAGGCCATCTCCTCCGGATAGAAATCACGGGTGCCTTTCACCGCTTGGACAGTCGCTTTGGTCGCCACTTCTCATCTCCTTTATGACACCAACGAAAAACGCCGTCAGGGAATAGTCAGCCTCTGCCGAAACCAGCTCAAAAACAAAAGCGTGGTGCGAAGCGGACCACGCTTTGGGACAACCTTGAGTGGAGCGTACAGCCCCACACTATCAGGGTGCCCCGCGAATATGATGGTGAAATCGGGCCATTAGGTCACAAGCAGACAGACACTGCAACGTCGCTGCGCCTGGGTTCAGCAGAGTAACCCCGTCATTCACCGTCGCGTTCCTCCCCACCACACTGATTATACCACAGCCTCAGATCCTTGCAAGACAGATCCGGCTAGCCAGCCTCGACAGATTCCTCTTCCGACGGGGACTCGTCAACCACCGTTTCCTCATCGGCCGGGGACAGGTCGCGCGGCGAAGGTGGTACATCAAAGGACTCTGGTTCGGGCTCGGTCCCGATCATCTTTAGCGCGCCGTGAAGCTTGCCCCCATCATCCAGCAAGAAGCTACTGACGGTCACATCTGCCCAGACCCGTCCCGTCGAAAGGATCTCCAGGCGGCCATTTGCCAGGATCGAGCCCTTGGCCTGGCCCGAGACCGACACATTCTGCGCCTCAATCTGGGCATCCACCCGTCCCTTCTCGCTGATGATCACGTTGCTCACCGTCTTGATAGAGCCACGGTATACGCCATCGATCTTGACAATACCATCGCATACCAGGTCGCCGTGCATATTGGCCGTAGGGCCAACGTGCACCTCTACTCGGTCCACTGGAACCGGGCGTTTCTCTCGTCCAAACACAATTCGCTCCTTGTTCCCTATCAGGTGCCCCACTGACGGCGGCACCTGACACATAGTGCGGGGTACACCTGCAAACGCCCAAGGTAGAACAGCGCTCGCACGCTACCCCGTGCTGCTAACGGCTCGAATTCTACTCCAAACCAGGCAAAAGCGCAAGGTCACACGCAAGAACGGACCCCATCGCCGGTGGCCAACGGTTTCGTACATATGCCGCGAGGGTTGACTACGACCGTTTCTTATAGGCCAGGGCAATGGCCTGCTTTTCCTCGTCAGTGAGCGAATAGGTCGACTCCCACGCTTTCAGCGGCTTGGCGTAGACCCGGGTCGCTTCACGACCGTGCAGGCTCGAGAGAACCACGCCATTTCCGTGACCATCCACCAGGGCAATGGCAAAGCTCTGGTCGCCTCCAGTATCCTGGAAGGGATTAAAGCGCACCACGCCCATGTGCTGCATGCTAAAGTAGGCCGCCTTCTCCAGTTGACGAGCCAGTTGATCCACAGCATCCACCCGGGTCTCCGTCTCGCGAACTTGGGAAATGTGGTCGTGCAACATCGCCTCCAGGTTCCCGCCCGAAGTACCGGTCATCAGGTGTTGGTACTGGCCCAGCAGCCGTTGTTGCCGTGCCAACAGCAGCACGACGCCTCCCAGGGCCAGCAGAGCCAGCACCAGAGCCACAACGGCCAACGTTCCTGCACTGGAACTGAATAGGCTATCCGCTGCGTTCATGCCTCACCTCATCACATTTTGCACTGGATCTATTGTACCCCAAGCAGAGCCCGGATGGCAAATCGCCGGAGCAGCACCGGTGCGTCAGGGCGATTTGGCCTTTGCCTCCGGTGATGCTATATTGGGACACAAGCTTGGCTTGAGGAGGGTAGATTGGCAAAGCTGCTGGTAGGCACGAACAACCGTGGCAAAGTTCGAGAATACGAGGAGCTATTGGCGAACTCGCCCGGGGCGCTTCAGATCACATTCCCGGCGCAGGAGGGTCTGGCCCTGGAGGTGGAAGAAACGGGCGAGACCTTTGAGGCGAACGCCCGCATCAAGGCCCTGGCCTATGCGCAGGCATCCGGTCTCCCGTGCCTGGCCGACGACTCGGGCCTGGAAGTAGATGCCCTGGATGGGGCTCCAGGCGTCCACTCGGCGCGATACGCTGGCCCGGGTACTACGGACGTTGACCGCTACCGCAAGCTGCTCGATGCTTTGGCCAATACACCCGTTGGTCAGCGCTCGGCGCGCTTTTGCTGCGTAGTAGCCCTCGCCCTGCCCGATGGCATGGTGCGCACCGCTAGCGGCACCTGTGAGGGGGAGATTGGCTTTGTCCCCCGGGGCGAGCATGGATTCGGCTACGACCCCATCTTTATCGTGGAGGGCCATGGTGGGCGCACAATGGCAGAACTGTCGCCAGAGGTCAAGAACGAAATCAGCCACCGCGCCCGAGCGCTGATGGCTATTCGGCCTATCCTGCAGCAACAGATGCAGGAATGGGAGGAATGACAACTACCTGCTGCACCCTGCAACGTGCAGCAGGCCCGGGCCCTAGAGCGTTCCCACGAAAGAGGAGAGAGCCCCGACCACAGCCCCTGGCCTCTCGACCATGACCATGTGTCCGGCACCCTCCACCAGGTAAAGCTCCGCGCCTTCTAGTTGATCGCGCAGGTAGATCGAGTATTTCGACGGCGTGAGATGGTCCTGGGTGCCGCATACGATAACGGCCGGGGCAGCAATCTCACCCAACCGGTCCATCACGCTAAAGGCATCGCAGGCAGCAAAATCCCCGTATAGCACCTCGGCCGGGATCGAAACCATCTGACGGCGGCCCAGTCGCACCATCTCTGCAGGCGTTTCCGGTCCAAAGGCGAAATCACAGATGAGCCGCACTGCCGCCTCATGATCCTGGCGAATGCCATCGAGTATGGCGGGCGCCACCCGCAGACGGGCACCGGTAGCCACCAACCCCAGACCCGCAACCCGCGCCGGATAGCGCAGAGCTACATCCTGGGCGATCGCTCCACCCATCGAGTGACCAACTAACACTGCCCGGTCCTCGCCAATCTCGTCGAGGAATGCCACCAGCCAGTCACCGTATACCGCGACGCTATCCCGTCCCTGTCCTTCAGAACGCCCATGACCCGGAAGATCGGGCGCATAGGTTGGCGAGTGAGGCAGGTCGCGCACCTGGTAAAGCCAATGCTGGTGCGTTCCTCCCGCACCATGCACAAAGACCACCGGCGCCTTGTCCGCCGGCACCGGACGCCGGTGGGCATAGTAAGCACGCGCGCCTGCCACCGTCACAAAAGGCATAACAACTCCTCAGGTCCTGCCCAGCGGACCAAGCTCCAAAGGATCAGCGCTCGTACTGACTGCTCATCCCTTGCTGGTCTGTGCAGGGGCGATCAGGGCCTAGGTCGGGAACTCGGTTGGCACTTTGGTGGCGCAGTTGACCAACTCGGATGCAGCCTTTGGGAAACGCATGATCTTGCTCATGGTGCCCGAGAGCTTGAGCTGCCCCGTAATCATACCCTGGATCGGATCCAGTTTCTTCTCGATCACGCGCCGCCAGGTATTCACCGGAGCCCGGATGACAAACTCGGGATCCATGTCGCCCTCGTCTGCCACCTCGTACGCATCCCGGGCATCCCCATGCCACAGGTCAATATAGAGGACCACTTTTTCCTCTAGCCCCGGTCCCGGCTCGCATATGAAGTAAAAGTCCCCCTCCCACTTCAGGGCCGATTTGCGGTAGGCATCACTCTCGTTGACTTTTTCCGCCATGGCCTTGATCCACTCATCCGACGGGAATCTGAACGTCATTTCGCCCTCCTTGTCTAGTTGGCGCCAGCGCTTTGACTATATTCCTACGTTCGACGGCGCGGTGTGCCAAAGATGCGCACGTGACGCCGTGGGTCCTTGCCGTAACTATGCGATACCAGGTTCGCCTGCCGGGCAAGCTCGTGCTGCAGGCGGCGGATATAGGAGTTTCGAGGCGTCAGGTCCACCGACTTTTTTCCCGACAACACCGAGTTGATGGCTTCCTCGGTCTCGCGCATGGCGATTGCCATCGGATCCAGCTCGGAGACATCCAGGCCAAAGATATCGGCCAGGCAGCTCTCAATCTGGTTCACTGTGTTGGAGCGCAGTACATAGATCGGCACTCCGCGGCGCTCCGCGTTGTTCAGCGGCTGAGGACGACGCCTGTAGTAGTTCTTCAGCGTCATCACCGCGTCAGCGCGCTCAACATCGACCACCAGTTCTACCGGCAGATGCAGGTTCTGAGCCGCCTGGCGTACCCGGTTCTTGCCCACGCCATAAGCATATACTCGCAACACGCGCGTCGGCGCCTTCTGGCGAGCGGGTGCTGTGCGCAACGGAGCCTCTTCAGGCTGTGGCATCGCCAGAGTCGCCGCCGCCTGCTCCACCTGCACCTGCCCCGATTCATCACGATATCGAATCTCGGGCGGATGGCTGCGCCCTCTCAACAATGCATCAACCGAAGCCGCTACATCGTGGTGGACCGCAAGATATTGCCAGTCCTTGATCTCGATTACCACGTCAAAGGTTGGCGGAGCCTTGCGCTCCAGCACTGTCTTTTGCGTGCCACGCCTCCGGGCTTCCTCATCACTCAGGGTCACGGCCTGTATGCCGCCCACCAGGTCACACAAGGTCGGGTTCTGCAGCAAATTGTCGAGCGTATTGCCGTGCGCAGTACCCACCAATTGCACGCCTCGCTCGGCGATGGTCCTTGCTGCTGCGGCCTCGAGTTCGCGGCCAATCTCATCGATGATGATCACCTCGGGCATGTGGTTTTCCACCGCCTCGATCATCACTTCGTGCTGGAACTCGGGCTGTGCAACCTGCATGCGCCTTGCCCGCCCGATGGCGGGATGCGGGATATCGCCGTCACCACCGATCTCGTTCGAGGTGTCGACCACGACTACTCGCTTCTTGTCACCGATCACGCGGGCGGCCTCGCGGAGCAAGGTAGTCTTGCCCACGCCCGGCTTGCCGAGCAACAGGATACTCTTCCCCGATTCCAGGAGGTCGCGGATAATGTCGATGGTGCCGTACACTGCACGTCCCACACGCAGTGTCAGTCCCACGATACCCCCGCGGCGATTCCTTATGCACGAGATGCGATGCAGCGTGCGCTCAATGCCAGCCCTGTTGTCGTTTGTGAACTGCCCGACGCGGTCGACCACAAAGTCTATCTCCTCTTGCGTGATCTCCCGCTTACTTAGCGTGACCTCACCTTTCAGGAATCGGGCCTCAGGCACACGCCCCAGATCCAGGACAATCTCGAGCAAGTCATCCCCGTGATTCTCTTTTCGGATCGCCTGCGCGATCTCTGGAGGTACGACTCCCAACAAAGCATCCAAATCGTCAGTAATATTGTCTTGCATCTATCCCTCGACACCAGGCCTGATTGCGGCCCGGCGTGCGTAATGTCCTACCTACACATCTTGCGTTGCCGTCAGACGGCCTTCAGATACCTGGAACTCTGGTTCGCCGTTCATATGATAAGCCGGTGGCACAATCTCGGCGGTGGCCTTCAATGCCGGACCCAATTCCGGAACAGCCGTCTTGCTCCAGGCCAGCGTATGCTTGACCATCAGGGCGCGGGAGGCGTAATGCTCGAAACCCGCGGCTAGCAGCGCCGCCCGAACTCCACCCTCGTACTGGCGCACGCCGCAGAACACTGGCTTGGCTGGACAGCGGTCCATGATGGCCAACGCACCGCGGACCAGTCCATCTGCCACATCTCTCGCCTCAGGGTGCATCACCAGACGCAGCAAGCACGCTTGTCCGCCGGTACAGATGCTCAGCACTGCCGCCAGGTCCCCTCTATTCTCGCCGGGTAGCACATAGTGCTGGCAATTTCTCTCCATCCCGGCGGCAATCCTGATGCCTCCCTCGGCTTGGCGCACCCGTTGCGGCGTGACAGCCACGAATAGCCTCTGTATCGACGGCCAATCTGCCGGGCGCTGGAGCCGTAGTTCCGGGATCTCTTCCTTGTCCCCCGGTTCCGGTCGCTGAGCCAGTCGAAAGACCTCTTCCCCCGCATAGAGCGTGAACCCAGACTGGTAAAAGAGGTCGGCTTCGGCACCCGACTCGGGCAAATTGGCAAACACGCGCTGGATACCGCGCCCTGCCAGCTCTACCGAAGCACCATCGAGCAGGCGGAACCAAAGGTTGGATGCATCACGCCCTGCCTCCAGTGCAGGCGCCAGAAAAGACACATCGGCTGCAGCCTGGTGGGGGCGAAAGCGCACCTGTACAAAACCATCTCCATCATAGAGATCAGTCAGCACATAGGTAGGCCGGCCCATCTCCTGCTGCGTGAGAAAGGCCAACCAGGCCTCCAAAAGTGGCTTTGGCGGCTGCGTCAAGCTCCGTTGGAGATCAAGCGAGACGCCTTTCCGCTGCAAGCGATAGACCCGAAGACTGTCGCCTGCTTTGAACGATCCAAACACGTGATATCCTCAACCCCTCTCGAAACTCATTCTACTATTATTCGCCGCTGTTGGCAAGCCGATTGCCACTGCGCACTCTCAGCTCTCAGCATAGGCGCCAAATCTAGCCCCGAATCCCTGAATGCACAGCCACAGTGCCCAACATCAACCGCCTGTAGATCACCTCGCGCCAGCCTGTCTCGCTCATCACGCTGGCTATCTGGTCGGGATTCAGAAATTCGCTGAGCGAATGTGGGAGATAGGTGTACGCGGAGCGTTGGCCTGTGATCCAGCCACCCAGCAGCGGAACCAGCCTGTAGAAATAGAGGGCAAACAACCCCTTGAAGAGAGGGGACTGCGGCTTGGCGATCTCCAGACAGGCAACGCGCCCACCGGGTCTCGTAACCCGCGCCATCTCGGCGAAAGCAGCAGGAATATCAGTAACATTGCGCAGGGCAAAGCCTGTCACGACCCCATCGAAAGCCCCGTCCGGGAAGGGAATCCGCAAGGCATCGCCCGCCAATAGCGCCAGTGACCCCGAGGTAGACTGAGTAGCTCCTTCCGGATGCCCGGCTCGATCGCTGCTCGCTCGTGCGCTTGCTTTTTCTCGGGCAATCTTCAGCATCTCGGGCACAAAGTCCAGGCCGATGACCCGCGCATCCGGGTGCTGGGCCAGTGTCTCGAATGCCAGGTCGCCCGTGCCGGTTGCCACATCCAGCACGAGTTCGGCTCCTGAGGCCTGCGCTCCCAGGCCCACTTGCGACACGGTGCAGCGCCGCCACGCCCCGTCCCTGCCAAATGTCATCAGTCTGTTCATCAGGTCATATCGCTGCGAGATGCGCTCGAACATATCGCGCACCCAGACAGCCTTTATCTCGGGAGGGGGTAGAGGGCCAGCCACCGGACTTCCCCCCTCATTCTCCTGCTCTACACGCTTACCATTTTGCATTTTTGCAAGTCCTCTACATGTAATCAGATTTCTGCGACTCGGGGCAGAAAGCAAGCCACGTTATCTGGGTGATGATGCTCCCTTGGTCACCAGAGGCAAGAAGCTGGTGAAGGGCAGCTCCTCTCTCGACGGCAAAGTGACCTCAACTTTTTCCTGCTCGGGCAATGACTCGATAGTTAGCTCGGTGATCTCGATCCTGCCATCCTCAACCGGCGCCCCCTGGGCATCGTAAGCAGGCATGCGACTCTTGGTCTCTTCATCGTACATACCAGCCATCAACCGATAAGTACCGGGCTCCAAGTCAGCCCCCAGAGCAATGGTATGCTCGTCGACAATCACCTCGCCCTCTGCCCACGTATTAGCCGGGCAGCATCCCCCGCCAGGAGGCGCGTCGTGTTGCGCCCGTATCGCGCCCTCTCCGTCCACCAGGTGCGTAAAGACCTTGAACGAGCGGACCATCGGTCCGCCTGCCTGCCAGTACAGGGTCAAAGAGAGCTTTCCTCCAGGACGGGCCTCATCCAGCACCAGGTCATAGCCGAGCAGATGCGCCTGCTTTCCTACAGTCCCGCTCAGACGGTTAGTCACAGCGGGCAGGTCAAACTGGCGCGGTCGGTCCTGGACATCAATCTTCGCGACATACAGCTCCCCATCACGCAATCGTGCCGGTCTGGAAGCTTGCCCCGCAGCGGTCAGCCGCTCGCCCTCCGGTGAAACCAATGCAATACGTAGTGTATAACGCCCTGGATATAGAGTGGAGGGCAGAGCAAAGTGCTGCTGCCCATGCAGGTACTGCCCGGGCTGCCACAGGCTGGTCGGGAAAGAAGGCGTCAAGGTCGACACCGAGTTGGCCACAACCAACCCATCGTCATCGACCAATTCCAGGGCAAGTGCATAGTCGGCGGCTGGCAAAACCTCTGTACGCCAGTAAGTTTCCACCAGCAGGCTTTCGCCCAGTTGAACATCGGCCACACCCGGCTCGTAGCCGAGGAGCGTCACCTCGCCACCGAAGCTGACTTCCAACGGATTGGGCAGGTGCCACGGCTCTTGAGTCAAGCCTCCCGGAAGTACCATCACCTCAGCCAGACTCACCCTGTCTGTGAGAGACCCATCCTGTTCAGCCTGCAAGGGTGGACCGCCGCCCAGAGGAAGCCATGCCGCCTCCAGACGGTAAGCACCAGGAGGCGTACCGGGCGGGATCACGAGAGCATGCTGATCGCGCACAGACTCCCCTGTCGACCAGCCATCTGTAAGACACCAACCGCCACAGGGCTCGCCTCGCCGCTCCGCCCAGATATGGCCCGCTTCATCCACCAGCTGCAGGCTCACCTCGTACCGCCCGTCAATGGCACTGGCGGCCTGCCAGCTGAAGCGCATCCGCACAGCATCACCAATGGGAACCAGAAGCGAGCTGGTCGCCAGCCTATTCAGACGTATGCGCCCCTCCCAGGCCAGCTCTCCAACGTCTACTTCAGCCAGATCAGCCTGGCTCGTCAGATACAGCGCCACGGAACTGCTATCGGGGAACCACTCCTTCTCTGCCTGAAATGCATTGGCCACGAGCCACTGCTCCGCCAGGTACTCGGGATCGGCTGTCCACGCGCCTGCAGGCCCCAGCCAGATCCGTTCGTGCTCCTGGCTCAGCGCAAGCAGCGTTTCATCCACATCAGCCGTCTTCGGCGGCATGCCAATAGCAGGGAGGTACAGGATCGGCCAATCCTGCTCGTTGTAGTATTCAGCCAGATGCTGGTTGAGCGGCTGGGAGATGACCAGGGCATCTCCAGGCTGGCCCCGCCGGTCGATGTAGGCCATTGCCTCACCAAAACTTCCTCCAGCCGACGTGTAGTGAGTCACCAGCCCAAAGGAGGAAATCAGCAGAACAACCAACACACCCATCGCCAACAGCAAGGTTCCCCGGTGGCGCAGTGCTATGAGTCCCAATCCCATGAAGACAAAACCCGGAATGAGGATGTACCCCAGGTGGCGACCCAATACACCGTAGGGCACCACCAGCGCCGCAGCCAGCGGCACAACAAGGGTCAGCACCAGCAACAGCCACGCCCGCGCTGGAACTACTCGCGCGCGCTTGGACCACCAGGCCCCCAGCAGGATAAGACACCAGCCCAACGCCATCAGAATATAGGTACCAGGCTGCTGCTGCTCACCCTCTATCTCAGCCAACAGCAGCGTGGGCATGATCTTGTTCAACTTGTAGGCCAGGCTGAAGATAGCCCCATCTTGCACGATGCGATCCAGCGACTCGAGCACGCCCGGTGAAAAGGCCAGCCACACCGCGGACACTATGAGGGGCAACCCCTGCGCGACAATGGCCCATATCCGCAACTTGCGGAGACGCAGGTAATCTACTACGAGATACAGTGCGGTGGCAATCCATAGCAGCACGAACAGGTAGTGCGTCAGCGCCCCCAAGGTCATCACCACCAGATATGCCAACCACCAGAGAGGTTGGTCTTTCCGTTCAAGACCGTTCCAGAAGGTCAGCAGGGCGAGCAACGCCAGGCAGGGCAGCAGGGTGTACATGCGTGCTTCCTGAGCGTATGCGACCATGAACGGGGAGATGGTCGCCAGCAGTGCTGCCAGTACTCCCAATCGCTCGCCGGCAAGCCGCTTCGTCAGCCCGTATAGCAGGGGGACGAACAGCACTCCCCACAGCAGTGAGAAGAAGCGCAGGCCAAACTCCGTGGTGCCAGCCAATTGTTGCCAGAGATTCAGCCCCAGAAAGTATACGGGGGGATGCTCAAATGGCGAGCTGCGCAGATGCTCAGTGGCCCCGGCCCAACCCAGCCCGGAAACGTTCGCGCTCAGGGCCTCGTCGAGCCAGAATTCCCGCCCACCCAGATCATAGACACCCAGCGCAAAGGAAAGCAGGACCAGGACAATCATCGTCCAGCGCCCGAATCCCCACGCCCTGGATCGATGACCCACGTCTGCGTCGGCCACTCGATCCGCGTTCTCCATTTTACGGGTCATTGGCTATCCGGCGTTGGCACTGCCTTCACGCCAGAGCTGAAGGCGAAACTGCATCAGCTCGCGAAATGCACGGGTAATCACATTGATATTGGCTCCGGTCTGGCTGCCCGCCACCCGAGGCCTGTGGGAAACCGGCAACTCTACGAAACGGTAACCGGCGCGTTTGGCGCGCACCAACCACTCGATGGAAAAGGTCGCACCCCGAGACGCGATCTGGGGCGCCAAGTCCTCGATGATCTCACGGCGGAAGAGCTTGAAGCCACAATCCACGTCCCGCACCGTGTATCCAAACACAAGCGCACAGAGCGCGCTCCACCCCTTGCCGTAGAACACCCGGAGAAAGGGGTCGCGGCGAGGGGCTCGATAGCCGGCGATCAAGTCAGCTTCTTCCATATAGGGCACGAACCGTTCCAGCTCGCTGAGCACAAACTGCCGGTCTGCATCAGTGTAAAAGATCCAGTCCTTCTCCGCACTCGTAAACCCGCTAAAAACTGCTGCCCCAAACCCCTTGTTGACCGGATGCTCGACCAGGCGCACGTGTGGGTGCGTTTCCATCACACGACGGGTCACGGCAGCCGTATCGTCGGCGCTGCCATCATCTACCACGATGATCTCGTAGCTGTCTGCATTGGCTTCCAAAGCCGGTGTGGCTTCGGCAACCATCGGTTCAATATTGTCGGCCTCGTTATAGGCCGGCATGACTAGCGAAATGCTGGGCATCTTCCTACTCCAAATTCAAGTTGAGTTATCCTATCGCGAGCACACAAAGCCAGTGGCGTCCTGCTCTTTCAAAGCGACAGAGGCTGGGTTCAGGATTCCCTTTTCGGCCTCTTGCGAAACAGGGAACCAAAGAATGCATTTGCAAATGAAGGACGCTCGGGCATTTCTGTCTCGGGCCCTTCGTACCATGCTCCCTCGCCCCGATCATGCAGCCACTTCTGTCTCTCCTTAAGGGCATGCAACAGCCGGTCGTCCAGCGGCTCCACATCTCCCTCGGACAAGACCTCGCGCAACGAGGCCAGCGAAGCGGACAGATTATCGATCCAGCGCACCACATTCTCCCGGTTGAGTACACCCAGATCGCTGTGCGTCACCGAGTTGCCCGTCACCAACTGGGTGCTGGACTCAAAAACCGGACCAGCCACCTTGCGCAGCTCCCGCCACGCTGGCTGGTCGACAACTGTCTCAAGCAGTGCCAGGGCCAGAATGATCGGAAGGTGCTCAACCGCAGCCACCAGCCCATCGTGCTCTGCCGCATCCAGGTACAGCGGCTTGGCCCCCAAGATCGTCGCCATGTTGGAAACCAGCTCGATCGCCTCGGGTTTGGCACCCGGCGCAGGCACCAGACAGAACAGCCCGCCCTCGAACAGGTCAGCTCGGGCGTTCTCTACCCCCCACTGCCCCCGGATCGCCTTACTCAGGATCGGGTTGCCCCCGATAAAGGGCACTCCCTCGGGCAAGCTGGCAGCCGCCCAGGCCATCACCGGCTCTTTCACCGAAGCTGTGTCCAGAACAACACAACCAGGTCGCAGTTCGGGCCCGAGAACCTTGAGCGATTCTTCAATGGCTCTCACCGGCGCCGCAAGGATGACCAAATCTGCTTCATCACAGGCAGAGATGAGATTCCAATCCGTCTTGTCTACCGCCCCGATCCGCTTGGCCTCAGCTGCCACACCCCGACCTGCGTCGTGCCCTATCACCATCGAGGTCACGCCCGCTTTTCGCAGGGCCATGCCAATGGAGCTTCCGATCAGGCCCAAGCCCACGATGCTCACCCGTGGCTTTGACTCGCTCATATGCACTCTCCAGATTCAAGGACGGAGACTCTGCCGCTGCGTCACCACAGCGGGTCCCATCCATAAGATGCTAATTCTCGCTATCGGCGTCCTGCAAGGCCGCGAGCAGCGGATCATGCGTTTGCCCGGGCGCATCCTCGTGGCGCCGGATCAGATCCACCGTAACCTGCGAACAACCAGCCTGCTCTGCCGCCTCTGCGCCGATCGCGCCATGAGTCAAATGCACATAGAATGGCCGTCGCCAGCCCTGCTGCCCGCCTCTTGCCAGGCGCTCGAGCAGATTCGGCCAGGCGATGTGCATCAGCACCACCGCCACCCGGTGCCACAACCGCACCTGCCCCTTCTGTGTCACGGTCTTGCCAGCATCGTGCAACAGGGCTGCCGCCAGCAGATCGCGCTCTGTGTGCCCCTGTCCCTCCAGCACTTGCACTACCTTTAGTGCGTGCTGCCGGTCGTAGCGGGACATGGCCTGGAAGATCTTGACCGCTTCTGGCGGCAGATAGCGAGCTGCAACCGCTGTATCGGCGTCCTCTGAGCGGATCCAGGACCCCGCCGCGCGGACGAACTGCCGCACGCGATACAATGCAGACACTGCCTAAGTACCCAACAACAACCCCAGTAGGGCATTCAGCGGCGGGCCCAGGAGCCAGCTCAACGGGTTGAAACCGGTGAACCAGCCCAGCGACAGCAGGCCCAGCAGAATCACCGGTCCAAAAGGCACCAACTTGTCCAGCCTGTCACCCCACTCGTACGCCCAGCGGGTGCGAAATGTCCCCAGGATGCCCTGCACCACGCTGAATCCATCCAGGGGCGGCAGAGGGATCAGGTTAAACAGCGCCAGGCTCAGATTGACGAGTACCATGGCCCAGATAAACTCAAACGCCAGCGAGGGCAACCCCAATCCCAGCCGTAGCGGAATGGCGAAAAGCGCAGCCAGCACCAGGTTGGAAAACGGACCGGCAGCGGACGTCAGTCCCATGCCCACCCGGGGATTGGTCCGCAGGTTACGCGGGTTCACCGGTACTGGCTTGGCCCAGCCAATCCCTATCCCACTAATCGACATGAACACGATCATCAACGTGCCCAACGGGTCCAGGTGCGCAATAGGATTTAGCGTCAACCTGCCGTTGTTGCGGGCCGTCGGGTCTCCCAATTCATAGGCCGACCAGGCGTGAGAGAACTCGTGAACGCTGAGCGAGATGACCAGCGCCAGTATAAAGAATACAATCTGTACCGGATCGATCATTACCATCTCCTCGGGGCCAAAGACCATGCCCCTGGCGCATCATACAGCAGGGAAAAGTCGGTGGAAAATAGGAATCGCCCCCATGCTCTGCACCGCTGGATAGTATACTCCAAAAGGTAGTGACCGACAAGTGAGGGAGAGCACATTCCGGTCAAGCTGGATTACCTCTGTGTCAAAGCCAGCACATTGCCCTTACACGCCTTTTCGGCTATACTACGCAGCAAGCAACCGCGGAATCGGAGGGCAAGAGCCCGCATCACAGCCACAGGGGAGGAGAAACCATGCCTGACGTTCGCTTTGACACCTACTATCGGTACGAGGACCTGACTCGGATTCTAACAGAGTACGCAGAAGATGCGCCAAACCTCGTGCGCTTGGAAAGCATTGGCCAGAGCTACGAGGGGCGTGACATCTGGCTCGCCACCGTCACCAACTTTGACACGGGTGAGGCAGACACCAAGCCTGCCTTCTGGGTGGATGGCAATATTCACGCCGCAGAGGTCTCTCCGTCCAGCACCTGTCTCTACCTGCTCCGCCATCTCGTGAGCGGCTATGGCTCAGAACCCGATGTCACCCGCTGCATGGACACCCGCGCATTCTATATCTGCCCGCGGGTAAATCCCGACGGCGCCGAGTTGGCCCTCGCCGACAAACCCAAGCTCATCCGCTCCAGCACGCGCCCCTATCCCTACGATGAGGAGCCCATTGGTGGCCTGGTGAGGGAGGATATGGACGGTGATGGGCGCATGCTAATGATGCGCATCCAAGATCCCAATGGCCCCTGGAAGGCGTGCGAAGAGGAACCGCGCTTGCTGGTCAGGCGCGACCCCACCGAGGCAGGCGGCCAGTACTACCGCCTGCTGCCCGAGGGCCAGATCGAGGACTATGATGGCGTTCTGATTCAGGTCCAGCAGAATAAGGAGGGCCTGGATCTCAACCGCAATTTTCCCGTGAATTGGCGACAGGAATACGAGCAACGCGGCGCAGGGCCCTACCCCACATCAGAGCCTGAGATCCACGCTGTGGCACGCTTCATCGCCGGTCATCCCAACATCACCGGCGGCGCTGCCTTTCACACGTGGAGTGGTGTCTTGCTCCGGCCCTATGGCGATCAGAGTGACGAGGCCCTGCCCGCCGAGGATCTGTGGACCTACGAAAAGATCGGGCAAAAGGGCACCGAGATCACCGGCTACCCGGCCATATCGGTGTACCACGACTTCCGCTATCATCCCCGCAAGGTCATTACCGGCACCTTCAACGATTGGCTGTACGACCAGATGGGCGGATTCGCCTGGGTGGTCGAGATCTGGAACCCACAGCGCCAGGCCGGCGTCGAGAGCGACGAATTCATCGATTGGATGCGCGAGCATCCCCTGGAGGACGATCTCAAGATGCTCAAATGGAGCGACGAGGTGCTAGAGGGCAAAGGCTATGTGGACTGGTACCCCTACGAGCACCCGCAGTTGGGCCCCGTGGAGCTCGGCGGCTGGGACTATCTCTACGCCTTCAGAAATCCGCCCCCGGAACTGCTCGAGAAGGAGATCGCTCCCTTTGCCGACTGGCTCGTCTGGCACCTGTTGATCTCGCCATGCCTGGAGCTGTATGAAGTCAGTACCAAACCGCTGGGCAAGGACACCTATCACGTGCGCATGGTCGTCCAGAACACCGGCTGGCTGCCAACCTACGTGACCAAAAAGGCCGTGGAGAAAAAGCTGACCCGCGGCATTGTATGTGAGATCGAACTACCTGAGGGCGCATCGCTCGAGGCCGGCAAGCCGAGGGAGGAACTGGGACAACTGGAAGGACGCGCCTACAAGCCCTCCAGCCCGGGCGGCTTTAGCCCCTACGACGCCACCGACGAACGCGCCAAGGTGGAATGGGTAGTGCACGCGCCTGAGGGCGGCACCGTCAAACTGACCGCCCGCCACGAGCGCGCTGGCATCGTGACGACCGAGGTCAAGTTAGGGTAGGAGGCAATACGCCCCGGGCATTACTCGGCTCCTCGTGCAAGGGCAGTCTGTCGCACGAGGAGCTTGCCGGGAATGCGCCGCCCAGGCCCCATTTTCGCCTATCTGCATGCATGTCCGTTCGCCCGGTGAAGATGACAAGCCTTTCTGATTGTGGTATACTGCGCGCATCGAGGGTATCCTAGTGCGCATATTGCTTGTTAATCCAAAATCGAGACTGCCCATTGACACACGGACCTCGCCACCGCTGGGGCTCGCCTACCTGGCAGCTGTCGCTGAGCAGCGCGGTCACGTGGTGCGCGTCCACGACGGGGACGTAGAGCACACCCCGCTGGAGGAGATCGTCAGCCACTTCTTCCCCCAGGTAGTGGGCATCACCGCCAACACCACCCAGATCATGGCCGCCTGGCGCGACGCCGAACTGGTCAAGGCTCTCTGCAATGCAACCGTCGTCCTTGGCGGCCCCCATCCCACCACGCTGCCCGAAGAATCCATTGCCAAGCCCGGTGTGGATGTGGTGGTCCGCAGCGAGGGGGAGGCAACCTGGCTGGAGCTACTATCCACCTTCAAGCAGATCCTTGCCCAGGAGCCAGCAAAACCTACCCTGACCGCCGCCGACCTCCAACCCATCGCCGGGATCACCTATCTGGACGAAAGTGGCGCGCCGGTCAGCAATCCCGACCGACCGCCCATCCCGGTCGAAGAGCTTGAAAAGATGCCCTTCCCGGCGTGGCATCTCTTCAACCTCGACCTCTATACCAATCTCCAGCCCACGGTCGATCACGTCGAGGGCCGCAGCTTGCCCATCCTCACCTCCCGTGGCTGTCCCTACCGCTGCAGCTACTGCTCGCAGATCGGGCCCCGCCGCTGGCGGGCCAGGTCAGCAGAGAGCATACTGGCCGAATGGCAATGGCTGGTACAGGAACAGGGTGCGGCTGAGATCGGCATATTGGACGACTCGTTCAACATCGATCGCCAGCGCGTGCTGGACATCTGCGACCGGCTGGTGCATGAGGGCCTGAACACGGTCCCCTGGATCATGATTAACGGCATCCGGGCCAACATCGCCGACGAGCAGGTGTTGGGAGCCATGAAGAACGCAGGCTGCATCCGCGCCGCCTTTGGCGTGGAGAGCGGCAACCAGGACGTCCTCAACACCGTCGTGGACAAACACCTGACCCTCGATCAGGTTCGCGCTGCCTTCCAGGCCGCCCGCGCGGTGGGCATGGAGACCATCGGCTTTTTCATCATCGGGCTGCCGGGCGAGACCGAGGCCACGATGGACGACACCATCCGCTTTGCCTGCGAGCTGGACCCGGTAGTTGCCAACTTTTCCATAGCCACTCCCTTCCCCGGCACAGAGATGTACAATACCGTCAAGGCCCAGGGACGCATCTTGGCTAAAAACTGGGACGATTTCGTCTTCTTTGAGGGCAAGGCGCGCTTTGAGATGCCCGGATTGCCAGCCGAACTGGTCGAGCGCAAGTGGAAGGAGGCCTACCGCCGCTTCTACCTCCGGCCCAAGCGGATTGCCCGCACGTTGGGACGAAAGCAGACGTGGCTGCGACTGCCGCGCACGGCGCGCATGGCCTGGCGAACGGTAGTAGGGTCAGCATGAGCGAGCGGAAGATCAAGTGCAGCGTAGGCATCACTGCCTACAACGAGGAAGCAAATATCGGTCGCTTACTGCAGGCAATCATCGACCAGCGACTTTACGAGGTCGCGATCACCCAGATCGTAGTTGTCGCCTCTGGCTGCACCGACCGCACCGTGGAGATCGTGCAGCAGTACATGGAGAGGGAGCCTCGCCTCGAGCTCTACGTCCAGGAGAGGCGCGAAGGCAAGACCTCGGCTATCAATGTCTTTTTGGCCCACGCCCGGGAAAAGATCTGCGTGCTGGAGAGCGGCGACACCCTGCCCCGCGAGGACACCATCGACAGCATGGTCCGCATGTTCCGCGACCCGGCGGTGGGTATGACCGGCGCGCAAAAGGTAGCCGTTAACACCCCCGACCATGTCGTAGGCGTCCTTTCACACCTCCGCCTCCAGATGGAACACCAGCTCTGCCTGGAGATTCCACGCCTTGGCGAATTGATTGCTTTCCGCAAGGTATTTGACCAGATTCCGCCCGACGTGGCCATGGATGAGGCATTTGTCGAAGCCCTCATCATCCGCCGCGGTATGCAGGTCCGCTACGCGCCCGACGCCGTCGTATACAACATGGGGCCCGAGACCGTCGGTGACTTTGTCAAGCAGCGCCGCCGCAACTACGCCGGTCATCTCTATCTCAAGGACAAATATGGCTACAAGGTCTCCAGCCTGCAGAATACGCGCGTCGTACGCCTCGCTCTGGGCGAGGTATGGGGCGCCATTCGGCTAGTAGGCACGCTAGGCATCTTGGCCGTGCTTGAGGCCTACTCGCGGGTCCTGGGTGCGTGGGACTATCGCGTGAAGAAGAGAAGACATGTCGTTTGGGACATGGCTTGGACCACCAAAGACCCTGGGCAGGGCGTCGGCAACCAGGAATCTCGCGCCAAGACAGGACAGCCCATTGAAAGATAAGCTGCTAAACGTACTCAAGGTAGCCATCAGCCTGGGGCTCGTTGTCTTTATCTTTACGCGGCCCGAGATCCGGAACGTCGATTGGGCAACCGTCCTCGCCGAGCTTCGCCTCTGGCCCTGGTTGCTGGGATTGGCCATCTATTTCGTCGCCATTGGCTTTAACGTGCTCAAGTGGCAGTACCTGCTCCGCACACTCGATCTGCACGTCCCCTTCCCCAGCCTATATCGCTACAACCTGGTAGGCCTCTTTTTCGCCCTTCTCCCGCTGAGCATGGTGGGCGGCGACATCGCCCGTGGTTGGGACCTGGCCCGCCACACCGAAGGGCGGGCAGCAGAGGTTGCCGTATCAGTGCTGGTCGACCGGTTGGTGGGGCTTGCCGGATTTCTGCTCGCCAGCGTCCTGGGACTCGCTGCCGCCGTCCTGATCCTCGGGCGCCCGGAACTTGGCTGGCTGCTGGCGACGCTGGCCGCCGTCCTGCTCGGCTTTGTCCTGGCCCTCGCTGCCTTGATCAGCCAACGCTTGCGCGGCCTCGTAGAGAGACTCTTCAACCTCGGCCCCTTGAAACGCTTTCTATCCCTCTATCAGAGACTGTCCGACTCGGTCCAGGGCTACCGTAATCATATCGGCGCGTTGTTCGTGGCCCTGGGCATCCAGCTGCTTACTGTGCTGACCACGTGCATGGTAAATTACCTTGCCGCTGTTGCCACCGGGACCGATGCGCCCCTGGCGTGGGTATTCGTGCTCACCCCGCTCACTGCCTTTGCGCCGTTCCTCCCGTCCATCGCTTCCGGTCTGGGCTGGAACCAGGGCGTGTTCTACGTCCTATATGTCGAGCTGGCACAGCTGGGCGGCTCGAACCCTGAGGCATTTGCAGGGTCAGTTCTGTTGATGTCTTTGGCCATGCAGGCCACTATCATCCTGTCCGGCCTGCCAGGCGCTGCCATGTGGTGGCGCAAGCGAGAGATTGAACCCCCAGCCAGTCAACCTGCTTGATCCATTCGGCGTGGAAAGACACGGGCCCCGGGGCTGCCATGCCCAGCCGTCCCTGTCATTGTGAGCGCTCCTCCACCGTATGTAAGGCGGTACTGCCCGAGGAGGCATTCCATGCCTATCTTGACCGAGATCGACCCCGAGGTCGCCGCCATTCTGGCACGCGAACGCATCCGGCAGAACGCCACCATCCAGCTCATTCCTTCGCAGAGCACTGTGGATGAGGCCATCTTGGCCGCCCAGGGCTCCCTCCTGACCAACCTGACTGTCGAAGGCTATCCGGGCCGGCGCTACTTCCCAGGATGCGAGCAGGCCGATGCCGTCGAGAGGCTGGCTATCGAACGTGCCAAAGCCCTCTTTGGCGCCGAGCATGCCAATGTCCAGCCCCACTCGGGTGTCAATGCCAACACCGCCGTCTATTTGGCTGCGCTGGAGCCTGGCGACGCCGTTCGATATCCATCAACACATTTCAGAGAGGCAAGTCATGGACGAGGAAAGGGAATGGACAGAGTACTTGCTCGAGTTTTTCAAAGCCCTCGCCGATGAGAAGCGACTGCAGATCGTGGGCTTGCTAGCCCGCCAGGACTACTCAGTAGAAGAGCTCGCCACGATCCTTGAACTCAGTTCGGCGACCGTATCTCATCACCTGCGCAAACTGCAGAATGCCGGCCTGGTGCAGGCGCGAGCTGCCCAGCACTATCACATCTACTCACTTGAAACGCAGACGCTACACGAAATGTCCCAGCAGATCCTGTCGCAGGCCACGCTGCGAGAAACTACCGAAGAACTCGACTTGGACGCCTACGATCGCAAGGTGCTCCGCGACTTTATGGAGGGCGACCGGCTCAAACAGATCCCGCGCCAGTGGAAAAAGCGGGAGGTGATCCTGCGCTATCTTGCGGAGCAGTTCGAATGGGACCGCCGCTACACCGAAAAAGAGGTCAACGAGATTCTGGGCCGCACCCACGAGGACCATGCCAGCCTGCGCCGCTATATGGTCGACAGCCTCTATCTGGCGCGTGACCACGAGGCCTACTGGCGCCTGGAGGAAGAATGACAGCTGGGGCACGAGACAGAAGAGCCCCAGGTCTCGCAGTCTAGGATTGCGCGATCACCAGCAGATCCGAAGACCAGGAGTCGAACGATTGCAGATCATAGCCCCCGTAGGTTCGCACTCTGCCAAAGCCAGCTGCCTCTAACATGGTGTGGACCTCATCCAACCCCCGGACATGTAGGGCAAAATCCACTTCGAACTCGCCGCGCTCGCCGTCGATCTCGTATTGTGCGACTTGGCGGATATGAAACAGCCTTGTCACCTGGTCATAGTGGTTGTGCGATACCTTTTCCGCCCACATACCGGGCAATGGGCGAAGGGGGCCAAACCTGCGCACTGGGTAGACCTCTTTGAGCAAGTGGGGATTGACCAGCTCCATCCCCAACCCGCCCCCGGGACGCAGCACGCGACGCAGCTCACACAGTGCAGCATGCGCCTCTTTGTCGTCGAGATGGTTGAAGGACCCATTACCTCCTACGACGGCAAAATCAAAGGCTCCTCTGGGCGCTGGAAGCGCACCGGCCTCGCCTTGAGCAAGTGACAGGTTGCGCGCTGGATAGTCCGCCGCAGCAGCAAGCCGCCCTGCTGCCACAGAGAGCATAGCCGGTGAAAGATCAACGCCCAGCACGCGGTTGCCACGGCGGGCCAGCGCCAGGCTGACCTCGGCTGTGCCGCACATGAGATCTAGCAAGTGCAGTCCATGCTCAGCTGCTTGTCGCGCCCAGAACTCGACCTCTTCACTGCGGTCGGGGTAGTAGGAATCGTAGACCTTGGCCCACTCGGCATAGAGATCGCCCATTCAGATCCTCGACACCCCATGCAACCACCAAGACACCCGCCTGTATGGTACTGCTCAACGTGCAGGTATGCCAATACAACAGAGCCTCCATCTTTTCAGTATGAAGGCTCCGTACACGGCGCCAGGGATCTCCGCCAGGGAGCAATACAGTCCCTTCGTCCATCCCTCACGCATCGCCAAGCCACCGAACGGCAGCAGGTATTCAGTTCTTGGATAATCAGCAGATGTAGTAGCGCTGTCCCACCAAAGCTATGATGTGCTCTTGCGGGTTGCGACGTCGAATATGACCGCGCCCGCAAGCACAAAGGCCCTGACCATGTACTGGACCGAGATATCCGCGCCCATAAGGTTCATGCCGTTGGTCAGGCTAGCCATCACCAGAGCGCCCAAGATCGACCCGGTGACCTTGCCGACACCACCAGCCACGGCTGCACCGCCGACGAAAGCAGCGGCGATGGCATCCAACTCCATCCCTCTCCCGGCGATGGTGGTGGCGGATCGCAACCAGGATGAATACAGGATACCTGAGACTGCGGTAAGCAGGCCCATCGACCCAAAGACCAGAAAGGTGATCTTTTTGACGCTGATGCCGTTCAACTGTGCTGACTCTGGATTACCACCGACGGCGTAGATATGCCTGCCGACCACCGTCTTGGAAGTAATGTAGGAGTAGATTAGAACGACAAAAATCAGGATCACGGCAGCCCAGGAAAGGCCCTGGTATCCTGCAAAAATCCAGGTAACGCCAGCGATCACAAACGAGATGAAAGCCAACTTCAGGATGAACATATTCATCGGCAGCACTTCAAAGTTATAGCTTTGCGTCTTTCGGCGGTTGGTGACCTCGCTGATGACAAAGACTACGATGGCCAACAATCCAAGGAGCAGCGTTACTTTGTGTACCTCGGGCAAGAAGGTCAGGCCGGGAATGTCGGGGATGAATCCGTTGCCCAGGGCGTTAAACACCTCGTTGTCGATGACGATCGTGCCTGTGCCCCGGGTTACCCACTGCAACAGACCCTGGTAAAAGAGCCATCCGGCCAACGTTGCCACAAAGGCCGGGATCCTCATCTGCGCCACCAGAAAGCCCGTCAACAGCCCTCCTACAATTCCGAGCGCCAACACGATCAGCCAGGTCGGGACTACAGGTAGCCCCCAATATTTCAGAGAGATTGCTGCGACTGCACCCAGGGTTCCTGCAAAGTAGCCGACCGACAGATCGATGTGCCGGATGACAATGACCAGTGTCATGCCAACCGCTAGCACCGCGATATAGCTCGTGGCGTTTACCAGGTTGCCGATATTTCTTGACGTAAGGAAGAGACCATCGGTAGCGATGGTGAAGAACACAACGATCACGACAAAGGCGATATACATGCCGAAATCGCGGACGTTGTGCCGTTGAGCTTTTAGGGCATCCATGAAAGACATGTCGAGCCTCCCCGCATAGATCAGCTAGCTGTTGCGCCGGCAAAGTCATCGCGGGCGCCAATCATGTAGGCCACCACCCGCTCCCGGAAGTCGTCGATGCTATCAGTGATGGGGGCGTCGCGGACTTTGCGCCCCTGGCGCATGACCATCAGCCGGTCGCTCACACTGTAGATGTCTTCAAGTCGGTGGCTGATGATAATAATCGAGGCGCCCTGCGCCTTGAGCTCTCGCACCAGATCGAGCACCTTGCTGATCGCTGCCACGCTCAGGGCCGCCGTGGGCTCATCCATAATGATAACCCTGGAATCAAAGGCCGTCGCGCGGGCAATGGCTACGGCCTGACGCTGTCCGCCGGACAGTCGCTCGACCAGTTGCCGTACCGAGGGGATGTCGATCTTGAGACGCTCGAGCAGGCGTTGGGACTCCAGCTCCATACGGCGGCTGTCCATGACACGAAGCGGCCCAAGCTGTACGCTGATCGCTTCGCGCCCTAGAAACACATTGGCGGTGATGTCGAGATTGTTGGCAAGGGCCAGGTCCTGATAGACCATCTCGATGCCAAGACGGCGCGCATGCAGGGGGTCCGTCAAATGCACATTCTCTCCCTCGATGAGGATCTCTCCCTCATCCGGGATATAGGCACCGCTGAGCACTTTCATCAGGGTGGATTTGCCAGCAGCATTGTCGCCCACGAGCCCCAGCACTTCACCGTGGTGCAGTACCAGGTCCACCCCTTTCAGGGCCTGGACAGCGGCAAAGCTTTTCTTGATGTTCCGCATTTCCACTACAGGTGTGGTTTCTGTCATAGGATTCACCATTCTCCCTTCTAACTCGAACCAAAATTGGGAGTGTTCGCCGACAGCGGTTTCTCACCAACCGATTGCACAGCGGGCCGGCGCGACCTGACCGCCGGATCAACTTGTCAGAGCACAAAGGCCAGAGGGATTGCAGGAATAGTGACAGCCTAGACCATCACCATTCCTGCATGGATATACTAGAATCCGTTAAGGCAAGCCTGTGAATTCGCTGGCATCGTAGTAGCCAGAGTCGATCAGGGCCTCTACCACGTTGCTCTGGTCAACCGTCACCACCTCCGACGGCTTGGCCGGTACGTCGATCACGCCGTTGTTGTAGGTCGCCGTCTCCTCCGGGGTG
>Ga0207796_1000224_pt1 | contig 24708 bp, 23 predicted proteins | sample Pon1CUnioCityCA_6_FD_187274 | JGI IMG/M metagenome (GOLD analysis project Ga0207796, IMG submission 187274) | Marine sediment microbial community from Union City, CA, USA - Pond 1C Sediment 1 (SPAdes) | ecosystem: Environmental > Aquatic > Marine > Intertidal zone > Salt pond sediment ... | reverse complement strand
TGATGGCCTCTCGCGATGGCATGATGATCTTCTGTCAGCCGGCGACGGCGTCAATCACTGAGGAGGAATACGATCTCTGCATGAGGCAGTTTGACAGCATGCCTAACCTGGTTCGCCGGATGGTGGAGACGGGCAAGCTACCCATCTGGGTCGGGGAGCGCACCCGTTCAGCGATCTAGCCTCTGCCCGCTTGTGCTGCGATGACTAGGATCAGGGAGATACAGGCCAAAGTGCTGCTGTCGCATGTCAAGCAGCCGGACGACTGGTTCGGTTTGAGGTACACCATGAACCTCTATCGCGGCTGCCAGCACCGCTGCATCTACTGCGATTCCAGGAGCGCATGCTACCAGATCGACAACTTCGACACCGAGGTCCTGGTCAAGGCCAACGCGATCGAGCTGCTGAGGAAGGAGCTGGCCAGCAAGCGGGTGAAAGGCACCATCGGAACTGGTTCGATGCACGACCCCTATATGCCGGCAGAGGCAGAGCTGAACCTGACGGGGCAGGCCCTCAGCGTCATCGCCGAGTTCCGCTTTCCGGTCCACGTGATGACGAAGAGCGACCTGGTGCTGAGGGACCTTGACACCCTCCGCATCATCAATCAGGTCTACGCGGCGGTGAGCTTCACCATCACCACAGCGGACGATGAGCTAGGAAAGAAGCTGGAGCCAGGCGCGCCCTCCGTCTCACAGCGGTTCCGAGCGATGAGAATCCTAGCCGACCACGGCATCCGGACCGGCGTCACCATGATGCCCATCCTCCCCTTCATAGAGGACACCGAGGAGAATATTCGCCAGATTGTGGGGCTCGCCCACGCACATGGGGCGTCGTATGTCATCCCCTGGTTCGGCATGAGCCTGCGCGACAGGCAGCGGACCTACTACTACGACAGACTGGACGAGCTAGTCCCCACCCTGCGGCCAAGATATGAGCGGGCCTTCGGCGATAGGTATGCCTGCGCAGCTCGCAACGCCGATCGACTGTCAACGCTGTTCCACGGACTGTGCAAGCAGTACGGCATGGCGACCGGTATGGAAGCTTACGAACCTATAGCAGCAACACAGATGAGCTTGTTCTGATAGAGGCCGGGAAGCCTGCAAGCGCCTCTTTGCAGGAGAACGAAATGAATCACTCACAGACATACGCGCATTACTCAATCGGGATCGTCCTGGTGTGCAATCTGGTCTCGTGGGCGCTCTATGCCATCGGCGCTGCCATTCTGGGGGCGCTCTGGATCTGGCTGCTCATCCCCTATCTGGCCTACGTGCTTTGGCTTGAGGTCAGATTGCTGAAGACCGCGTGCGTGGACTGCGCCTACTACGGGAGCGTCTGTGCGTTTGGGAGGAGCAAGCTCTGCGCCGCAGCATTTCAGCGAGGCGACCCACAGCGGTTTGGGGAGCGACGAATCTCTTGGACAGAGGTCCTCCCGGACTTCCTGGTCTCGATAATCCCGCTGATCGGCGGGATCGTGCTCCTGGCGCTGAACGGCTGGAATTGGCTTATCATGGGGCTGCTGATCCTGCTCCTCGTCCTCGCTTCTGTTGGCAATGGGTTCGTCCGGGGCTCGTTCGCATGCAAGCACTGCAGACAGGGAGAGATTGGCTGCTCTGCCTACGATCTGTTTGGAGGGCAATCCGGTGACTGATGGGATCCAGTGGCTGCTAGCGTCTAGCGAACCTTGGACCCGCTATCGCGCATTGGTCGATCTGCTGGACCGACCGGAGGACGACGTCGACGTGCATGCCGCTCGTCAGGCAATGCTGGACCATCCTCAGGTGCAGGGCCTGATCGCCGATGCCGCCACGTGGCCCGGCTTCGCTCTCAAGCGGCACAACGACGCCAAGCATCCTATGTACGCCCTGAGCACGCTGGCCGATTTCGGCATCGAAGCCACCGATCCGGGCATAGCCTCCGTAGTGGATGCCGTGATGGCCCGTCAGTCGGACGAGGGCGCGTTTCAGACGAAGCTGCGCCTCTACAAGCGCTTCGGCGGCATCGACGGCGAACACTGGACCTGGATGGCGTGCGATGCGCCGACGTTGCTCTATGCGCTCCTCTCCTTCGGGCTGGGGCGTGACGAGCGTGTCCGGCGGGCCGTCGAGAACCAGGTGAGCTTAGTCGAGGACAACGGCTGGCGCTGCAGGGCAGCACCAGACCTGGGCACCTTCAAAGGCCCCGGGAAACAGGAGGACCCCTGCCCCATCGCCAACGTCTACGCGCTGAAGGCGCTCTCCCAAGCCCCAGATCTGCTGGACAGCCCTGCCACTCGCGCCGGAGCCGAGATGCTATTGTGGCACTGGGGGCCCGCGTGCCAGCGGAAGCTCTTCCTGTTCGGCATCGGCACCTTCTTCCGTCGGCTCAAGTACCCCTTCGTGTGGTACGACATCCTGCACGTCGTGGATGTGCTCAGCCGCTTCCCCTTCGTCCACGACGACCCCCGTTTCCAAGATATGGTGAGGACGATCACCGATCAAGCCGACGCGGACGGTCGCTACACGGCTGCCTCAATGTACCGAGCCTGGCAGGGCTGGTCCTTCGCCGACAAGAAGACGCCGTCGCCGTGGCTCACCTTCCTCGTGCTGCGCATCCAGCGCCGCATCGGACGGGGCGCCAGCTTCCCCAAGGGGACGGCCAACGCAAGCACCCAGAACGCGCTCAACCGCGCGGTGCTAGACGAAACGGCCGATTCGCTGTAAGATACTAGGTCTGTCACAGACTCGGAGGCCAAGATGAAACGACTCAGTCGAGGGCAACTCCAGCAGGCGGGCCACTTCTTGAAGACGAAGGCCCGGCCGCTGGATCGTGCAGTTTTCGAGCACCGCTTCGAGGGCGCACCCGCTGAGCGCGTCACGGAGGAGCTCGCACCCTACCAGAACGCCGACGGCGGGTTCGGCCACGCTCTGGAGCCAGACGTGCGGACGCCCAGCTCCTCGGCCCTGGCGACGGGAATCGCCCTCGGCATCCTGAAGGAGCTTGATCGCCGGGCCGAAGACGCCATCGTCGCCTCGGCCGTCGGTTATCTGCTCCAGACCTTTGACGCGGAACAACGTGTGTGGCGTGCCGTCCCGCGAGACGCCAACGACCACCCGCACGCACCCTGGTGGCACGACGACGACGGCAGTCTGGCGCGGACGTTCGATGGCTTTGTCATCATCCCGCGGGCACAGATCGTGGCGCTGCTCCATCACTATGCAGGGTTGGTGCCCGGTGACTGGCTAGAGACGGTGACCGAGGAAACAGTCTTCGCCGTCCAGACGCTGGAGCAGGAGGCCTTTGAGGGCAGCGGCGACACCCTCCGTTATGCGCTCGATCTGGCAGAGGCCCACGCCGTCCCAGCGCGCTTCAAGGGCCGGCTTCTTCCGCGGCTCCGGGCACTGACCGAAGACATCGTCTGTCGCGAACCGGAGGCATGGGGCGACTACTGTGCCACCCCGCTTAAAGTCGCACCGACCCCTGATTCCGCCGTGGCCGACATCCTCTGGGACGATCTGCAGCGCAACCTCAACTACGAGGTCGACCATCAGACATCTGCGGGCAGCTGGGAGCCCACCTGGACCTGGGGCCCACGCTACCCAGACGCGTGGGCGAAGGCGAAGCTCGAGTGGCGGGGTCATCTGACGTTGGAAACTCTTACGACTCTCCGCGCCTTCGGGCGGATCGAACCATAGGCTCATACTATCCCACGGAACATCGTGAGTAAACGTGAATTCACCCTGGAAACTGAATATCGTTACGATCGCTCCGGACCGCTGCGCTGGATCATCTCCCACGCCATACGCTATCCCATCTTCCCCCTGGGGACAATCTTGGCTGCCGCCCTGAACAACTGGGCCTACAGCTATCGGCAGATACTCGTCGGCCAGGCGTTCGACCTGATCATCACGCCCGGCTGGGAGGCCTCCGTCCTGCTCACCATCGCCCTGGGCATCGCGGCGGTGGCAGCCGGACAAGGCATCACGGGTCTGCTACGGAACTTCGCCATCGAGTTCCTGGCTCAGCGCATGGAGCGGGATACGCGTGACGAGCTCTACGTGAACCTGCTCGGCAAGAGCCAGACCTTCCACGGGCGGCAGCGCATCGGCGACATCATGGCTCGTGCCACCAATGACGTTCGACAGCTGAATCTGATGTTCAGCCCCGGCCTGATGCTCATCGTCGATTCAGCGATGGCCATTGTGGTCCCTGTTGCGCTGATTGGGCAGCTGGAATGGCGGCTGTTGCTGGTCCCGTTTGTTTTCATAGTGCTCTGGGCGGTCACCGTCGCCGACTACAACCGCCGGCTGAAACCCGTCAGCCTGGCCCAGCGAGAGCAGTTCGGCGAGATGAACGCCGTTCTGGCGGAGTCCATCGCCGGGATCGAGGTGGTGAAGGCGAACGCCCAAGAGCGCCGCGAATGGCTTCGGTTTGTCCACAATGCGCGCCAGTTCCGCGACACCTTCGTCCGGCAGGGACAGATCCAAGCCCGCTACTGGCCTATGCTGGTGTTCAGCTTCTGCTGGGCCGCCGGATTCCTGCACGCGCTGCTTCTCTGGCGCCAGAACGTCGTCAGCCTTGGACAGGTGGTGGCCTTCATGGGCCTTCTGGGAACGCTCCAGTTTCCTACCTTCATCTCGATCTTCTCCTTCAACCTAGTGCAGTTGGGCATCGCCGGCGCGCGCCGTATCCTGGAGCTGATCAACACCGAGACGGAGCTGGACGAGAACGAGCTGGGCGTGGCTAAGCCAATTGAGGGACGGGTTACCCTTGATCGCGTGTGCTTCAGCTACAACGGCAACTCGGTCCTCACCGACGTCAGTTTCACGGCCCAACCCGGAGAGACCATCGCCATCGTGGGCCAGACTGGCTCCGGGAAGACCAGCTTGACACAGCTCATTAACCGCATCTTCGACGCCGATCAGGGGCGCGTGCTGGTGGATGGGGTCGACGTACGCGACTGGAACATCGAATCGCTCCGCTCTCAGATCTCGACCATCGAGCAGGACGTGTTCCTCTTCTCCCGCACTCTGGCAGAGAACATCGCCTTCGGCTGCAGCGACGCCGATCATGAGGCCATCGAGCAAGCTGCTCGGGCCGCCCAGGCTCATGAGTTCATCACCAGCTTCCCGGAGGGCTACCAGACCGAGATCGGCGAAAGGGGCGTGACCCTCTCCGGCGGGCAGCGGCAGCGCATCGCCATCGCCCGAGCGTTCCTCACCGATCCGCGCATCCTGATCTTGGACGACAGCACCAGTGCTATCGACAGCGCCACCGAGGATCAAATACAGCGGGCGATGCGGCGTATCAGCCGCGGGGATGGAGACACCCCGCGCACCACCTTCATCATTACCCACCGCCTCAGCCAGATCCGCTGGGCCGACCGCATCCTGGTCCTTCGGCAGGGCAAGCTGGTAGACCAGGGGACGCACGAGGAGTTGATGACGCGGAGCGAGGACTACCGACGCATCTTCGCGAGGTATGACTGATGGGCTTCATACTCGACGGTCTAGACACTGAATCCTACGATCGCCAGTATAGCGACCGGCGGCTCGTCAAGCGCATCGTCCGCTATTTCCAGCCGTACACACGCAAGATGATCCTGGTCGGGTTGATGCTCACCCTCAACTCGGTAGCCGGGACCGGCGGACCAATCCTGGTCTCGAAGGCGATCGATCTGATCGAGGAGAACTCGTCCACCGGCTTCATCCTGCTCCTGTCGGGCGGGGTTCTGCTTATGGGAGCAGCACGGTGGGGCTTCAACTACGTCCGGCAGTGGTTTTCGGCCCAGGTAGTTGGCGACGTGGTGCTCGACCTTCGGGAGCATGTCTTCGAGGCCACCATCGCTCACGACCTCTCTTTCTACGATGAGCAATCCTCGGGAAAGATCGTGAGCCGCGTGACGTCGGACACCCAGGACTTCTCCAATGTAGCCACCCTGGTCATGGATTTGCTCAGCCAGGTGATGCTGGTCATCCTCCTCGCCGCATGGCTGTTCGCCATCAACGCTGGCCTGACCTTGCTGCTGCTGGCCATGAGCCCCTTCGCGGTAGCCATCGCCCTCAGCTTCCGGCGCATAGCCCGTCGGGTCACGCGCCGTGCGCGCCGTGTGACAGCGAAGATCAACGCCCAGATCCAAGAGTCGATCAGCGGGATTGTCATCGCCAAAAGCTTCCGCCAGGAACGGGCCATCTATGACACCTTCGCCGTCAACAACGATCAAGCTTATCGTGTCGGTCTGCGGCGCGGGCTCACCCTGAACACAATCTTCCCCGTTATGGGCCTCGCGTCAGGAGCGGGCGTGGCCGTACTGGCCTACACGGCAGGGCTCGCCACGCGAGGGGGTCTGAGCCCCGGGGACTGGTATCTCTTTATGCAGGCCGTCGGTTTCTTCTGGTGGCCCATGATGAACATCTCCTCGTTCTGGAGCCAGTTCCAGGATGGGCTCTCGGCCGCCGAACGGGTCTTCGCCCTGATCGACGCGCAGCCGCGGGTGGTGCAGGAGGCTAACGAACCGGTTCAGAGGCCGGCGGGCCGGATCGAATTCCGCCACCTGACGTTCGCCTATGAGGGCGACGAGGTGGTGCTGCCGGACTTCACCTTGGAGATCCCGGCGCGACAAACTGTGGCGCTGGTGGGCCACACGGGCGCTGGCAAGAGTAGCGTGGCGCGTCTGATCTCCCGTTTCTACGAGTTTCAGGATGGCGAGCTGCTCATCGACGGTCGCGATATCCGCCGGCTGGACCTGCAGGCCTACCGTCGCCACATCGGCGTGGTGCCCCAGGAACCGTTTCTCTTCTCGGGTAGCGTGGCGGAGAACATCCAGTATGGAAAGCCAGAGGCCAGCGAGGAGGAGATATGCGAGGCAGCCAGGCGTATCTCCGACGGACAATGGCTGACGGCGCTCCCCGATGGCATGGCTACGGACGTGGGCGAGCGGGGAGCCAACCTCTCGATGGGCCAGCGACAGCTGGTGGCCCTGGCGCGGGTTCTTCTGAAGGATCCAGCCATCTTCATCCTCGACGAGGCGACAGCCAGCGTGGACCCGTTCACGGAGATGCAAATCCAGGAGGGCCTGGAGGCCATTATGCGCCATCGAACGGCCATCATCATTGCCCACCGGCTCTCCACCGTGAAGCACGCTGATCGCATCCTGGTGATGGACCACGGTCGCGTCGTCGAGGAGGGCACCCACGGCCAGCTGATGGACCAGGGCGGGCATTACGCTGAGCTGTACAACACCTACTTCCGCCACCAGTCCCTCGACTACATCGAGGCTGCCAGGGAGTTGGTCCCCCCTGACGATGACACCGATGCTACCCCATTCGCCGCTGGGGCGAGAACATCCTCTCCACCAGCGGATTGATCAAGTCCCAGCGGGGAAGAAGGACCGCGCCACCTGTGGGGGTGGTCCAGGGACGGGTCAAGTCGCGATCGATCACCTGATGCTCCATCCCTTCCGGCCCTACCCGGAGCGCCGTTAGAGACAGCTGCACCATACCCATGGGCCCCAGGTCCGTGTCCACGTGCTCCCACACAGCACGGGCCACAGCGGGCAGACGAGGCCAGGTCTGTGGAGCGGCCAATCGTCGCATCAGAGCCACGATCACCTGCTGTTGACGCTCCGCCCGCTCGAAGTCGGATGACCCGTGGCGGGACCTGACGTACTGGAGCGCCAGCTGACCGTCCATACGCTGCGGACCGCCGGGGATCTCGATGCGGGTGGTGCCGTAGTCCTCGGTAGGATAAGCGTTGTCCACAATCGCCTCCTCGACCACCACCTCGATGCCTCCCACAGCGTCGACGACAGCGACGAAGGCATCGAAATCGACGCGCACGTAATGCTGAACCGGCACGCCAAAGGCCTCGGCTACGGTCTCCATCGCCAACTCAGGGCCGCCACCTGGCTCGTTGCGCTCTCCCCAGACATGGGCGGCGTTAATGCGGCTCTGACCGTATCCAGGAATCTCGACGTACAGATCCCGGGGAATCGACAGCAGCCCCACATAGGGCTGGCCCGCGTCCGCCGTCGCCAGCATCATCACGTCGGAGCGGACCACATAGCCTTGCTGGGGACGGCGGTCAAGCCCCAGGATCAGCACGTTGGTACGGGGCAGCACCGCCTGCGACAGCCCGCCGCTCGCCACGGCGAGAAATCCGCAGGAAACGAGGGTGACCAAGACGGCCAGAAGAAATGGAGAGAGACAGCAGCCGCGCCTTCTCTTCTCTGTTCCGGACGGCGGGAGGCCTGCCGTCGCCGGCACTGACCGGGGCTGGTTCCGCCGCCGCGCCGCTTTGTAGATCGACCGCTGCGGCGGCGGCACGGGGGAACGTTCGGGCTTCCGTTTCATGCGCTCTCTTCCACCCGCCGCGCCACCCGGCGCCCGATCTCGACCGCATAGTTGCTCCCCCGATCCCAGGGATAGACCTGGCTCATCGTGGCGAGCCAGAGCCCCGGAACAGGCGTCTGGAGTGATGGGATCTTGTTTGAGTGGTTGACCTTCGGGACAGGCTGGGCATACCTTTCGGTGAACATCCAGGTATCGCGCACCCAATCCGCACGGAATGCCGGGTTGATCTTCATCAGACCAGGTAGGTAGATCTCCAACAGCCTTTCCTTATCGTAGCTCAGGTAGGGATGGTCGGGGGGAAGGTAGTCGCCGCAATAGACCAGATGGTCGCCACCATAATGATCGGCCGAGATGTAATTGGTATGTTCTACCAGCCCCATGAATGGGATCTCCGCTCCTTTGGGCAGGTTGATCCAGTAGTGTCCGTCGGTCAGGCTACGCTCGAGAGCGAGAATCAAAGTCACGGCCCCCATCGATTCCAGCCCTCGCAGCTTCGACGCGTACGAGCCCGTCAGCTCCGGGGTGATCCTCAACATCGCCTGGGGCGAGACTGTGGCGATGACTGTGTCGTGCTCCACGTCGCCAGCATCCAGCGACAGCCCAATACCTCCCCTCACAGGCCTCCCGGCGCCGCTGGAGACAAACGCACGCCCTCCCCCTTCGAGACGACGCAGGGCGCGCACGTGCGCGTTGAAACGCACCGATCCTCCATGCTCCTCCACGCGCTTGACCAGGAGGTCGACAAAGGCCTGGAAGCCACCCTCGAAGTAGCCCAAGCTAGCGGTGCGCTTGTACAGCCGGGCCCACATCCAGGCCATGTTGACCTCTCGATAGTGCTCCTCGCCGAACTTGCTGATGAGCAGAGGTCTCCAGAGCACGTTGTAGGCCCGCTCGCCCACCGTCCTGCGCATCCACTGGTCCGCCGTCACGTGCTCCAGGGGTCGCCAATCACGAATCAGCGTCAAATAAGCCCCCACCAAACCGGCTCGCAGGCGCTCCGCCAGCGACAGCGGAGAGAACTGGAGCACCCGAATGGCCCGGTGCAGAGGCGGGAAAGGAAGGAATTCGAGCCACGGTACGGGGCTGTCGAGAGGATAAAGCTCGCCCTGGTAGTAGAGCGTAGTCGTTGGACGCCGGAAGAAGAGCTTGTCGCGTGCGCCCAACTCCTCGATCAAGCCGATGAGCTGGTCATCCGAGGCAAACCAGTGATGATAGAAGTGCTCCAGATGCCAATTCCACGCTCGGTCGCGGAACCCGGCCGCCAGCCCGCCAGCGTAGGAGCGGGCCTCATACACGGTGACGTCGTGACCACGCTTCGCCAGATCAAAGGCAGCCGTTAAGCCCGTGATGCCTGCACCAACAATACCAATGTCCATCGATCAAGAACACCTCGATCCAATTTAGGTACGGTACCTCAAGCCTCAGCGGGAGCTGCGATCGGGCGATTTTGCATCGCGTGCCACAGATCGCGGTTCCGTTGGGAGCACGAGGTGAGTAGCTAGCCTTGCAGGCCCCCGCCGTCCGTTTGAGGACGCTCCACCTGCCAGATCTCGGCCCAATGCACGCCCTCCCGGGCCATGAAGACCAGCCCCAACAGGGTCACTGGGATCAGCAGGATCGCGTGCAGCACCAGAACATAGCTCGCCGCAGGCCCTGACGGCGCACCGAGGATCTCCAGGACCTGCACCCCTCCCCCCTCGAAGGTCCCGATGTAGCCCGGCAGCGAGGGCAGCGCCGTCAACAGATTCACCACCCCGCCCATCAGCATGATGCCAGAATAGGGGAGCTGAAGATTGAAGGCGAAGCTAACAAGCCAGTGTATCAACGACTCCAGGATCCACACCCAGAGCGTCACTGCAAACACGATGAGAAGATCGCGCCTACTCCGCAGGCTCTCCAGACCAACTATCACACCGTCCACCAAGCCGAACAGCGGCTCCTGAAATCGTTCCGGCAAGAGAGCCTCGATCAAGCTATGAGCGATGCGATGGAGCAGCTTGGGCCGAGCGGCCAGGAAGAGGAACACGATCAGCGCTCCGAGGAAGACCCCGCTGGCCACGGTCACCAACCGACTGAAGAAGGCCGACATGGGAACAAAGAGCAAGCCGAATAGGACGAAGAGGACCATCGTCAGCCCGTCGAACAGCCGCTCCAAGACCGCTGTAGTGAGAGAGGTTCCGATGTTGATCCGTTCCTGCTGCCAGAGAAGGTATGCGCGAAGCACCTCGCCCAAGCGGAACGGCAGTAGGTTATTCCCCATATACCCGACGACCACGACGGGAAAGAGACGTTCAGCGGGGACGCGCTTGCTCCCTCGGAGCAGGAACTTCCACCGCCAGCTCCGGAACCAGACGGACACGAAGTAGATAGCCACGCTCGGGACGAGCCACCAGTAGTTGGCACCCCGTATCGCGTCCAGGATCTCGTCCATGCGAAGATCCCGAAATGTGAACCAGAGAAGGCCCGCGCTAATGAGCAAGCCTAGAACGAGAGCGGGCCAGCGCCTTCTCAACTGGCCCAGAAACGTGTCCATCATCTTGTACCGCCGATCAATGGCCCTCAGCCAAATTCTCCCCAGAGGGGGAGATGAACTTGTCCCTACTGCCGACGCTGGCGCAGGACTTCGTAAAGAACCACAGAGCCCGCCACCGAGGCATTGAGCGATGTCACCAGCCCCTTCATGGGAAGGCGAATCAAGAAGTCACACCGCTCGCGCACCAGCCTGCGCATGCCTTTCCCCTCGCTGCCCACGACGACCCCTAGTGCCCCTGTTAGATCAGCTCGATCGTAATCCTGCGCGTCCCCCACCGCTTCCAGCCCGGCAATCCAGACCCGCTGCTCCTTCAGCCAGCCTATGGCTCGCACGAGATTCGTCACCTGTGCGACCCGCAGATGCTCCACAGCACCCACAGAGGTATGGACCACGGCCGGCGTGATATCCACAGCCCGTCGCCGTTGGATGACCACGCCGTGGACGCATACTGCCTCGGCTGTGCGCAGCAAGCTTCCTACGTTGTGCGGATCCTTCAAAAGATCAAGAAGGAGAAATAGAGGGGGTTCATCGGCAGACTCCGCGCTTGCGTAGAGCTCATCCAGCAAGCTATAGGGATATGCGGTCGCCTCTAGCACCACGCCTTGATGGTTGAAGTTCCCAAACTGCTCGAATGTGCTACGATCGGCGTACTCGACCGGGAGATCTACTTCGCGGGCCAGGTGGAGGATCTCGTCAATGACCTCCGTCTCTCGAATCCCCTCAGCAAGCGTGAGCCGATAGAAGTCGCGCCGCCCGGCCCTGAGCGTCTCGTAAACGGCGTTGCGACCGTATAGGGTCTCGCTCATGGGGAGCCGTGGTCCAATCGCCAGACTGGTCCTTCAGGTCGATCGTCGACGACGATCCCAACTTCTGCCAGCTGATCTCGCAGCGCGTCAGCCCGCTCCCACGCTTGGCTCTCCCGATACCGCTCCCGGATGTCGAGGATGATATCCATCAGTCCTTCCACCAGCTCCTCGCTGGCTCCCCTCGCCAGGTCATCCGGTATGACACCGAGGATCTGCCCCCCTAGTTCGCTGTAGATGTCGTCGATGGCATCCAACGTAGTCCTGCTCAGGGTCCTCCCCGAGTTCAGCAACTCGTTCACCTTCCTGTTCAAATCAAACAGAGCAGCGATCGCCTGCGGTGTGTTGAAGTCGTCGTCCATAGCTGCCAAGAACTGCTCCGAATGAGGCACAAGGGTGGCCATCTCGGAAAGGTCGGCCGCCTCGCCCGGTTCCGCCTGCTCTCTCCACTGCCTAAGTGTTCGCACGGTATTGTGAAGGCGTTCCACACCCCGCTCCGCCGCCTCCATCGCCTCACGGCTGAAGTCGACTGGCTTCCGGTAGTGACTCGACAACATGAAGAAGCGAATCGCCTCGGGACTGTAGAGCTCAAGGGCCTCCTTGATGGTGATGAAGTTGCCCAGACTCTTGCTCATCTTGACATTGTCCACAGTCAACGAGCCGGTCAGCACCCAATATCGAGCGAAGGGCTTCCCAGTGGCCGCCTCTGATTGGGCGATCTCGCAGTCGTTGTGGGGAAAGATGTTATCTATCCCCCCACCGTGGATGTCGAAGGTCTCGCCCAGATATCGGGTCGCCATCGCCGTGCATTCCACGTGCCAACCGGGATAGCCCCAGCCCCAGGGGGACGGCCAGCGCAAAATGTGCTTGGGTTCCGCGTGCTTCCAAAGCGCGAAGTCAGCGGGGTGGCGCTTCTCCTCTCGCACCTGCACCCGCGCCCCCGCCTCCAAATCCTCGATGTCCCGTCCCGAGAGCTTGCCGTAGTCGTCCAACGCCTCCACCGAGAAATAGACATCCCCGTTGTCGGTCTCGTAAGCGTACCCCTTCTCTAGCAGGGTCTCAACAATCTGGATCTGCTCAGGAATGTGTCCGCTGGCACGTGGCGAGATGTCCGGACGGGTGACGTGGAGAGCGTCCATATCCTTGAAGTAGGATCGCGTGTAGGTCTCCGCCACCTCCATCGGCTCGACCCGTTCCAGACGCGCCTTCCTGATGATTCGATCTTCACCACTATCGAGAAGATGGCCCACGTCCGTGATGTTCTGAACATAGCGAACCTGATAGTCGAGATAGCGCAGATAGCGGACGACCACATCCAGGGCCACGTAGGTCTTAGCGTGGCCGAGATGAGCGTGGTCGTAGACAGTTGGGCCACAGGCATACATGCCCACGTGCCCTTCCCGCAACGGTTCGAACAACTCCTTCTCTCGCGTTAGATAGTTGAAGATTCTCAAAGCCATCACGCTCTCCTTCGGGCATGACATCAAATTGATAGTTACTTTTCAATCCGCGCAAACAGCATGCGACCGGCCGCGGTCTGCAGCACCTTGGTGACGACGACCTCAACCTCGTGTCCGATGTATGGCTTGCCATCCTCTACCACGACCATCGTTCCATCGTCCAGGTATCCGACCCCCTGTCCAACTTCCTTTCCTTCCTGGATGATCTCAATGTCGAGGGACTCCCCTGGGAGGAACATGGCCTTGACCGCGTTGGCCAGCTCGTTAATGTTCAGCACTCGCACGCCCTGCAACTGCGCCACGCGATTGAGGTTGTAGTCATTCGTCACGATAGGACATGTCAGTCGTTTCGCCAAGAGCACCAGCTTGTCGTCCACCTCACGAACGCCCTCGATGTCCACATCCACAACGCGCACCGGCGTGACCGAATCGTCCTGCAGACGACGAAGCATCTCCAGACCACGTCGCCCCCGCCTTCGACGCAGAGCATCCGAGGAATCGGCGATGTGCTGAAGCTCGTTAAGCACGAAATGGGGCACCAGCATCTCGCCTTCAATGAAGCCGGTACGGCTGATGTCCGCGATCCGCCCATCGATGATGACGCTCGTGTCAAGGAGCACCGATCTCGGAGCCGAGGTGGCCTTCCGTCGATCCCCCTCTCGGCGTGGCAACTGGCCCCGTACTAGGCTAAAGATATCGTGCTGATGCGTGGTCACGACCATGATGCCAAAATAACCGAACAGGACAGCGACGATGATGGGAAGAATCTGTTTGAACGGGGCGGGTAGGAGCGAGAGAGGGAAGACAAGCAGAGCAGCGATGATCAAACCTACCACGAGGCCCAAGGTACCAGCCAGCAGCTGTTGAGCGGATGCCTGTCGTAGGCGCTTCCGGAGGGCGAGAAACGGTCGCACGGATAGATACGGTGTCAGCATCAAGCCTGCCAGAGCGCCAACGAGGAAGAGGACTGCTGCATATTGGTACGGCTGCCCGTTGAACTCCGCCGCCAGATAGATGCCCAAGAAGACCCCAGCGACAGCCAGCACCAACATGCCGACGATGCGAGAGATGAAATCCGCACTCATGCTACTACCCCCCGGTATAAATGAATATGATCTGCGACAGGACAGGTGAGTGCCAACGAAGCCTCACCTGTCAGGGGCATCCCGGAGCAGCCTTACGCGGCCACCAAGCCTGGGTGCGGATGTATACCTAGGTGCAGGTTTTCACTCGGGTGGAGATTCTCACCCTGTGCCTTAGCTGAAGGATAATTATGAGAAAATGAAAACACGCAACCGAACCGCAGGCAAGGGAAATGCCCTACAATAAGAACAGCACTATAGTAGCACATTCGCACCCAAAAGTCAAAGAACACACACGACGATTGACAGTCCAGGCAATTGTTAGTAGAATCAAGGTCATAGGCCAATCAAATCACAGTCCGCGCTACAGGACGCAGGGAGATCCATGACGCCCAAGAGTCGCCTCCACCGCTTCATGCTATTTGGCGCCGTCTATGTCGTCCACGGTGCCACGCTGACTTACTTCTCGGCTTTGGATGTGCTCTATTTCCACTCCTCCGACCTCTCCTACACCCCCATTGGTGTCGTCGGTATCACGCTAATCCCTTTCGTGCTTAGAGCATTCGTCGGCCTAATCAGTGACCGCGTCAATTTGCTGGGCGTGGGCGCGGAGATGCGCTCCCGTGTAGTTTGACAAATCTGCACCAGGCAGGACTTCCTTGCCCACGTTGGGAAGAACGAGGAGGCTTCAGATGAGAAAGATAGGCAATGCCGTAGTCGCGGCATTCGTGATCGGCGCCCTAATCGCTGCGCCATCCGCGCTGGCCCAGTCAAGTGGTCAAAGCAACATCGTCCACACCGTGACCTGGGGAGACACCCTGTTCAGCCTCGCCCGGCGCTACGACACCACGGTCGACGCCATCCGTCGCGCGAATGGGCTGGCGGATCCCGCACAGATCGACGCTGGACAACGGTTGATCATCCCCACAGCCTACGCGCCAACCACGCCCGATGAGGCAGAGGCCACCCATACGGTACAGGCCGGGGAGAACCTTTTCCGCATTTCCCTGAAGTACGGCGTCACCGTCAAGGCTCTAGTCGAGCTCAATGGGCTCTACAATGCGGATCAAATCGTGGCCGGACAGGAGCTAGCGATCCCAGGGAGCGCCACGGAGTCATCGGTATCCTACCAACCAGAACACGCCTCCACGACGCACACGGTGAAGCGGGGAGAGACCTTGGCATCCATCGCTCATCAGCACGGGGTCGCGCTCTGGACACTGATTCGTGTCAACAGCATCGCCAATCCAGCGCTCATCGTACCGGGTCAGACGCTTGTCATCCCCAAGACAAGCAGCCTGGCCTCGCCATCGACTCCCGGCCAGCCCTCCGGCAGCAAGCGCATCGTCATCGATCTCTCAGAACAGCGTATGACCACCTTCCAAGGCGATGCCCAGGTTCACCATTTCGTCGTCTCGACCGGTATGCCAGGCTCGGGCACAGCTCCCGGAACGTATAAGGTCCTCGACAAGTACCCCAACGCATACGCCTCCACCTGGAACCTGCAGATGCCCTACTGGCTCGGCATCTACTGGTCCGGATCACTGGAGAATGGCATTCACGCGCTGCCGATTCTATCCAACGGTCAGTTGCTCTGGGAGGGTTATCTGGGCACCCCGGTCTCGTACGGGTGTGTCGTCCTGAGCACGCAAGACGCCCGCACGCTCTATCACTGGGCAGAGGTGGGTACGCCAGTCATCATCCAACGCTAGACGCCTGAGGATGGTTGGCTGAACCGCCAGCGGCGCGAGGGAGCGAGCCGTCCGACCGCGAAGACGGAATCGCTCCCCGCTTCTCACGCACTCCCGTAAGACTCCGTGAACACAGCATAGTCCTGAGACACGCAGGCAGTTCTAGCAGCGCCTGGAGAGAGGTGGCTTAACCGAGGGGCGTTCAGCGGATATGGAAACCCGCCCTGCGTAGGTTGAGACAAAGCGAGTTCTGTGTTAGGCACAACCGCCTCGATTCATCTAGGTGTCTTGGTGGAACCGCCCTTGTCCTTATCCAGTTCCAGTGTGGCCGCTATTCCGTAGATCGATTCCGGCCAAGCAACCACCGCCTCATTGAAGCGACGAATCGCCTCCGCCTCACGCCCCGAGCGGCGACAGGCCAGCCCCAGATTATAGTAATTGGCGGCTAGATGCTGCGCTCCCACCTGACCGTCCTGATCGGCCAGAGCCTCTGTGAGCGTGTGATAGGCTGCCTCGGGGTTATCGTTTCGCAGTTGGGCTACGCCCTGGTTGATCAGCACGATCTGCCGGCTCCTCAGATCGGGCCGGACACGAAGCGCCAACCGGTACAGAGCCATCGCCCTCGTACGCTGGCTGCGCTCCCCGAACCAGTTGCCAAGGTCCACCAGGAGCCGCACTCGCATCGTGACGAGATAGAGCACGCCGAGAAACACGAGCAGGTGAACAGGGACACCGGCATAACGCAGCCCAGTCCCAATCGCTGTGACAATCAAGCCCTCGACGGCAAAACGGAAAGAGAGACCCTGCCGACGGACAAGTGATAGGGCGCCGAATCCTAGAAGATAGAGCAAGCCTACCAGTGGTATGGCAAGCGGCGATTCCATCTTCATCCTACGCACACCTCGATATTCAATAGCTTAGCACCAAACCGTACACAAGAGCCGGATCCTCACGAGCTCCCTCGGAGCTCCATGCTGAGCGCCGCCTGCCGCGCAGGTCGAACCGACCGGCAGCTGAGGCACAGATAAGGAACAGCGGTCACACAGGTTAGGCTCCAGGGTCGCTGACGCCCGGTTGACCCAGCCTCGGATTCTACCAGAACCTACTCAGCGAACAAGTACTGGGCCGCTCGCCCCAGCATCTCCACGCCCTGCACTTGGGTCTCGAATAGAGGGACGATGGCTCGCACAGTCTCGAACCGCTCCCAGATCTCCTCCATGTATTCGCGCTGCATCTCGATACGGTTGCGGACAAACTCGGGTGGATTGTCCCCCAGATCAGCGGGATCGATCCGCATGTTGACCACTACCCCGCCCACGGGTATGCCGAACTCCTCAAACCAGTTGAGGAAGCGCTGGATGACGGCGATGGGCAGTGCCTCCGGCAGGGTGATGAAGAAGAATGCCGTCTTCTCCTCATCGGTCAACAGCTCCTTGGCGTTCCCCATGCGGTCTCGGAAGGTGAGCAGATAGTCCATTAGCGGGTCTTTCTCCTTCTTCTGGCTGTACGACAGGAGCTCCTTCAGGCTCTGAGCCTCCTCTCGGCTCTGAACCATCTTGTTGACCCACATAGAGTACACATCGGACATGCCCAGCAGACGGCGGGCGTTGGCCGTCGGGGCAGTGTCGAACACGTAGACCTCATACTCATCCTCAAACATAAGGTCAATCATGTTCTCGAACATAGCTGATTCCTCAAAGGCCGGGTTCATGGTCGCCGACTCCACGAAATCCTCGGCCTTGGTCTTGATGTCGGCGTACTTCAGGAACCACTCGATCTTCTCACGGATCTCCTTCTTTGACTCCTCGATGGTGTCCTTGGTGTCGATCTCATAGGCCCAGAAGTTGGACTCACCTTCGACCAGCGTCGGCTTTCCAAAAACATCCTGCCCGAGCATTCCCGTCAGAGAGTGGACCGGGTTCGTGGAGGCAAGCAGCGTCCGCTTGCCCTGGCGTGCATACCACAGCGCTGCCGCACCAGCCATGACCGTCTTCCCCACGCCGCCCTTTCCGCCGAAGAAGTTGTACTTGAGGTTGGGATGTTCCTTCACAAACTCCCGCGTCGACTTCTCGATGTGGCTGCGCACCGTCATAGCGTCTCACCTCCAAACATCGCCTCGGCCATGCGTGCGATCATGTCCAGACCCGTGATGTCTCGCTCGAACTCAGGCACTCTGGCCAAGACCTCACTGCCGAAGAGCGTGTCGATCTTTGCCAAGTACTCCCTCTGCATGGCGATGCGGTTCTCCAGGTACTCGGGGATGTCTTGGTCCGCCAATTCTGGGGGCAGCACCCGGTTGACAATGTAGCCGATCAGTGGGACGTCGAATTCGGCGAACTTGGCCGCTGCCTTCTGAGTGTCTACGAGGGCCATCTCCTCGGGGATGATGACGAAGAAGAAGGCTGTCTTCTTGTTGTCAGTCAGGATGCTAGACGAGGTGTTGATCCGATAGCGGATGTCCTGCAACTCGGCCAGGATCTGATCCTCTTCAGATTCTTCGTCCCGCTCCAAGATAGCCGCCACCTGGGCGTACTCCTGCATCTCCTCTCGCAGGGAAGTGATCTTCTCGATCCACTCATCGTAGACGCTGGCCATACTCAGGTAGTAAAGCGCATGTCCAAGAGGAACGAGATCGTAGATGTAGTAATCGTATTCGCCACCAACGATGATGTCGACTACCTTGTCGAAGATGGCGCTTTCCTCCATCGCTGGCTCCGCAGCAGCAGCCTGGATGTAGCTCTCGATCTCCTCCGGCACCTCCTCGAAGCCATACATATCTCGGATCTTCTGCCGTATCTCGTCCTGATACTCCTTGATGTGACGATCGGCGTCGATCTCCTGTGCGTAGAGATTAGGCATGATCTCGACCGGCCCCTGGCCGAAGATGTCCCGCTGGAAGATATCCGTCAGTGAAGCCTGCGGGTCTACGGAGAATACGAGGACCTTGTGTCCCTGGTTCGCCAACCAGTAGGCAGTGGCAGCGGAGAAAGTCGTCTTGCCCAGCCCTCCCTTCCCGCCGTACATGACATATCGGCGGTCAGGGTTGTCTCTGAAGATGCGTGCGAGTGACAATGTAGTACTCCTTTCACGCCAGCGCGTCGGTTAGATCTCGCTCACGCAGCATGCGCCGCTTCCACGTGCTGATCTGAGGCACCACGTAGGGCAGCAGGCGCAGCGAGTAGTACGGAGGTAGGATCGGTACGCCCAGCAAGTCTCCCATAGTGATCAAGATAAACAGATGCTCCATGCTACCGCGGGTCTTGAGAGCATACCGAGTCATATCGTGACCCGCCATCCCGTACAGGAAATCCTTAGCCGATCGGCCCCACCGTCGGAACAAGCCTTCCTTTGTTTCGTCTTCAGTCATCCTAATTTGCCTCCCTATCTGCAATCTATGTCCCGTGCAAGTCATGAGGGCCGGAAGCAGCCCTCCACGCGCAGTCAGACGGCACTCGAACTTCCACAGTCACCCGATATCCTGGTCAAAAAGATCTGTTAGATCACGCTCCCTCAACATACTCCGCTTCCAGCCCTCAACTTGAGGTACGACGTAGGGGAGCAGCCGCAAAACGTGGTAAGGAGGGAGTATCGGCACTCCTAGAAGGTCACCGAAGACGATGAGCACGAAGACGCGTTCAAGTTCGCCGCGAGATTTCCTGCATTCACGCACCCACTCATACACGCTCATCCCGTAGAAGACCTCACGGGCGGCGCCGCAGATGCGCTCTATCCTCTCCTTCAGATCATCCCACGTCGGCTGATTCATGTCTGCCTTGGTTGGGCGCCTCTAGAAGACCTGGTCGCATATTCCGCTGAACGCGCGGCAATCCTTTCATCTGGCAATGGGAGGGTCGGGGGCTCCCCTCCCATTGCAGGCTAGTCGGCTACGCAGCTTCAGCCACCTCTTCGCGCGGCTTCTGAAGGGCCTTCACACTGTCCCAGATGAGGAAGGCGGCCGCAACCACCAACACTAGGGCAATCACACCCACCAGAACCGAAGCGACAGAGCCCTCCACCGTGCTGGCCGCAGGCAACTTGACCAGCAAGTTGTCGTACGCCAGGTAGAGCAGAGCCGCGATCGTTGTGATGATCATGAATATCGATGGGTAGAGCGCCCACGTATGCTCCCTGCCCTCAGACATCGCCCATAGAGCGATCAGCAGCAGAGCTAACCCAGCCATCAGCTGGTTAGAGGCACCAAATGCAGACCAGATGGTCAGCCACGGGATGATCCAGACGAAGATCAGTGTCAGGATTAGGGCCACGATGGTTCCCACGTGGGTGTTCTTCATCACGGGCAACGACCTGCCGACCAACTCAGCGCTGGCCACACGCATGAAGCGCACCACCAGCTGCATAATCGTCAGTGCCATAATGGTCAAGAAGACCGAGCCGTAAGCCGTGCCAAAGCCCTCGGGAATCCCGATCTGGTTAAGGAACTTGGCTAGGCCTCCGGCGAACACCGCCAGCGCGGAACCAGCGCCGCCGGCATCCTGATAGCCCTGCCATCCTCCAAAGGCGACGGTGGCTGTCAAGAAGGCAATGATGGCGAAGGCCATCTCCATGAACATGGCACCGCCTCCCACGGGCAGAGCATCGGTCTCCTTCTCCAACTGACGCGCCGTACCAGAGGAGGAGACCAGGCTATGCCAACCAGAAATGGCGCCGCAGGCGATGGTGATGAAAAGAATGGGCCACAGCGGACCGCTTGCAGTGGTGAACTGCGTGTAGATGGGGAAATCGCCCATTCCCGGCCGCCAGATCAGCAGGCCGATGACCCCACCAATCACTCCTAGCGACACGATCCAGAAGGAGACGTAGTTGACCGGCTGAGCGAAGGACCAGATGGGCAACACCGAACCGAGATAGCAGAAAGCTATCACCAGCAGGGTTCCCAGTATCTGGGCCTGCGTGTTGCCCAGGAAGACCGTCGGTGACTCGGGAAGGCCGTAGATGGCTGAGAAGATGTTGGCCATGAAGGGTCGAGTGCCCAGCCAGATGCCGAAGAAGGTCAGCACCACTGTGACGATGGTCGTCAAGACGATGTCCTGCTTCATCTTGTACGTCATCTGACCTGCCAGGACGCCCATCAGGACCACCGTAATCATGCCGAAAGGCACCCTCGGGTTGGTCATCAGCACCTTGCCCACCGCGTTCCCGAAGGCCCCCATGATCAACAGCAGGTAGAAGTAGATGAAGATCATAAGGATGTTGCGCGCCCGAGGGGATATCAGCTTGTAGCTGAGCGCGCCCATCGTGTCTCCTTCGGAGCGAACCCCCATCATCATCGCGCCGTAATCCTGCACCCAGCCGATGAAGAAGGTGCCTAGAATGACCCAGACGAGCGCCGGCAACCATCCCCACTGGACGGCGATAATGGGCCCAGTGATGGGGCCTAGGGCGGCGATGGACTTGAACTGATAGCCGAAGAGCACGTTTCGACTCGCCGGCGTGAAGTCCACACCGTCCATGTACATCTTCGCCGGTGTGGCCTTCTTGGGATCGGGTTCAACAACTTTGCGGTCTATCCGCCGCGCGTACCAGCCATAGCCCAGGGCAATGCCCAGGGCACCCAGAATCAATACGATAATCGAGTTCATCGCTCTCAACCTCCTGTGACTTCGAGACTGACTGATAGCAGAACGGGTCCACGCACCTCATCGGAGTGCTTGCGACAGCAACTGTTCTTATGTGCACCTCCTCTGCCCCCGATTATCAGCTTCCCCGTCGACGGGTACGCCATCCCCGGATGGGGTGGAGAAACGCTATTCTCGTCAACTCGCCCGCAAAGCGATGCTCAAGTCATCTAAAAGCGTCTCGGCTTTCGTCTCCAGTAGTCCAGCAATGCTCAGTTGGAGGTTGATGTGAGGATCTTGCTTGCGCCAGTGAAGGCGACGCAGGCTGGCCCCATAGCAGTCGAGCCAGGGCTCCAACGCGGAGACCATGCGCTGCGCGTGATCACCGCGATAGGCGACACTGAGGCCTTGCGGTCCCTCCCGTCGCGTCCAGGCCTCTGCTTCCCGATCCGCGGAAGGGTTTGTGGTGACCTTCAGCTCTCCACGTCGTGGAGAGCGGAGGGTACCCCGTATGATGATCCTGTCCCGCTTGCGACGCAAACGCTCCAGCAGCCAGAGCAGCGGAACCTCCCGGTTCTCCAAGAGGAGGGTGATCTCCAGCCGTCGAAACGGAGAGTTTGCGCGTCGGATGTTGATTCGCGCGCCCGAGGCCGGCGACCCGATCCAGCCAGCCTCTCTCTCGCCCCCTAGCACATCGAGGCCCGCCTCCAACCAGCTGCGTAGGCGCCGACCACGACGGTGATTGTACACGTGACCAGCAGCGTACCATCCACCAAGAAGCACCGAGACAGCGACGACGGCTATGGTCCCCTGATCCATCCTTGCTCCCGATCCGACTTCACGGGGTAAAACACCCAGGTCTGGCCAACGATGCGTCTTCCGCAGGTAGACACCGATCCAGACCACTGGACAGCTCTAGTGTACTACCCGATCGAAGAATGCACAAGTGCGCATCGTCATCATTGTAGGCATGCCAAATGGTCTCTCGCCACAGGCCCCAAGCGGAGATACCTCAGCGGGGAAGGCGCAACAGCATCGGAAACCCGACAGCCGCGCAGAACAGGGGCATAGCACTTGCGAACGACGTCAAACTCAGACCACTGATCCACGACGAGTGGCGATCGGTACGCGAGGCAAGATCGCAGAGCCATGTGTTGCACCCCATGTCGTACGCCCTATGAAGGGGCGCTTCACGGAACACGACCATCATGCAATGCTGAACTAACGCGAGGACTGACAGACGACTAGAGGAGGAGACGCAAGAAAGGGAGACCTTGGCGCGCCCGCATCCCATGCGATGATAATCCAGCACAGCCCGTTCTGGGATGATCGGCCCACTGCTGACCCTCCTTGCTTCAATGGCGGATGGGGCGCCTCGATCCACAGCAGCACGCTACTTCGAAGACGTTAGTTTGACCACCTCCCCCGCCTCGTCCATCGTGACGCGCACCAATCGGTTCAGGCTATGTCCACCTGGCAGTGAGACATCCTTCTCGAAGGTGAACACATAATGCCCGCGGCGCCCTGAGTCCTTGTCGCGCGCGGAGCTCCTGCCGACGCCCTTGCTCTGCCATCGCCTCTTGGACACAGAGGGCTCGGTGCCCGCCATCTCTGGGAATCTATCGATCACCAATCTCTTCGCCTTCTCGATATACCGGTTATCTATCTCATTCACAGTCATCGTCTCCAGCTAGCGCCGGTCTTTGCGGTGGAGCGGAGAAAGGCCGGCGTCGTCTCGGCAAGCCTGCCGTCCTGGCGGCCCGAATCCGCGCCAAACACCATAGCTGGGCTGAACGCCGTCTCGGTGCTCTGCGCCGTCTCGGGCACAGCTGAGACCCTCTCGACACCTAGCCCGGTGGCGATCAACGTAATCTGAACGCGGTTGTCCATCTTTGGATCAATGACCGTTCCGAAGATAATCTCGGCGCCGGGCAGCGCCGCCCCGGATATCATCTTCATCGCACTGTCGATCTCCGCCAGCGTGAGATCCTGGCCCCCCGTGATGTTGACCAGCAGACCGTCAGCTCCCTTCACCGATTCTATGTCCAGGAGTGGACTGCCCAGCGCTATCTGAGCCGCCTCCAGAGCCTTGTCCTCTCCCTCTCCATGGCCAATGGACACCAAGGCCCCTCCGGCACCCTGCATGATGGACCGCACGTCAGCGAAGTCCAGGTTGATCAGGCCAGGTCGCGTGACGAGCTCAGAGACACCTTGAATACCCTGGCGAAGCACCTCATCTGCAATGCGGAAGGCGATGTCAAGGGAGACTCGTTCATTGACGATGTCGAGCAAACGATCGTTAGAGACCACCACCAAGGTGTCCACCTCTTGTTGAAGGCGGTGGATCCCCTGTTCAGCTACTCCCTCGCGCCTGCCTCCCTCGAACGTGAAGGGCCGTGTCACGACAGCAATGGTGAGAGCACCCTGCTCTCGCGCGATGCGCGCTACAACAGGCGACGCCCCGCTCCCCGTACCTCCGCCCATCCCCGCGGCGATGAAGACCATATCGGCTCCACGCAACACCTTTGAGAGCCGCTCCCGGGTTCGCTCGGCGGCCTCGGTTCCGACAACAGGATCTCCACCAGCGCCCAATCCCTTGGTGAGCGTCTCTCCCAGCACAACCTTGCAGGACGCCTCCGATCTGGCGAGCGCCTGGGCATCCGTGTTGGCAGCGACGAATTCAACCCCAGGAATACCCACCTGGATCATCCGATCGACCGCATTGCTGCCAGCGCCGCCGACGCCAACGACCTTGATGGATGCCCCACGCCAGCTATCCGTTGCTGTGCTCATCGTCTTGTCCATGCTCAACCTCCCGTTGTCCACATTAGATCCCGAATTCGCTCAGCTTCTCCGCCAGAGCAGCGCCCTCCTCCACGAAACATGACTTGGCCGTACGCCATAGGCCCGGAGACCACACCTCCACATGAAGAAGGAGGCCGACCACGATGGCCTCATCCTCAATGCGAGCGTACCGGCGCAGCTGATCCGGTAGAGACAGCTGACCGGATTGATCTGGAGCGCAGACCGCGGCTCCCGAGAAGAGGAAACGGGAGAAGGCGCGTGCAGACTGGCTGGTGAGGGGCAACCGCCCCACCTTTTGCGCCAGCTTCTGCCACTCGGTGGCTGGGTAGACCAACAGACACCGCTCTACACCGCGCGTGACCGTCACGCCCTTGACCAGCTCGGCCTGAAACGCCGGAGGTATCGTCAACCGCCCTTCGGCGTCGGCGCTGCAA
>Ga0207796_1000223_pt1 | contig 24889 bp, 20 predicted proteins | sample Pon1CUnioCityCA_6_FD_187274 | JGI IMG/M metagenome (GOLD analysis project Ga0207796, IMG submission 187274) | Marine sediment microbial community from Union City, CA, USA - Pond 1C Sediment 1 (SPAdes) | ecosystem: Environmental > Aquatic > Marine > Intertidal zone > Salt pond sediment ... | reverse complement strand
GGTCTGTCCACCCCGGTCCTCTCGTACTAGGGGCAGCCCCCCTCAAATCCCCTACGCCCACAGCGGATAGAGACCGACCTGTCTCACGACGGTCTGAACCCAGCTCGCGTGCCGCTTTAATGGGCGAACAGCCCAACCCTTGGGACCTACTCCAGCCCCAGGATGCGACGAGCCGACATCGAGGTGCCGAGCCGCGCCGTCGATGTGAACTCTTGGGCGCGACTAGCCTGTTATCCCCGGGGTAGCTTTTATCCGGTAAGCCACGGCCCTTCCACTCGGAACCGTGGGATCACTAAGCCCGTCTTTCGACTCTGCTCGTCTTGTAGGACTCGCAGTCAAGCTCCCTTATGCCTTTACACTCTCCGGCTGGTTTCCATTCAGCCTGAGGGAACCTTTGGGCGCCTCCATTACCTTTTGGGAGGCGACTGCCCCAGTCAAACTGCCTACCTGGCACTGTCCCAGTGCCGGATTACGGACACCAGTTAGAGCCAAGATTTAACTAGGCTGGTATTTCAAGGACGACTCCACCGAGGCTGGCGCCCCAGCTTCTTAGTCTCCCAGCTATCCTACACAAGCTAAACCCTAACCCAATACCAAGCTACAGTAAAGCTCCACGGGGTCTTTTTGTCCTGCTGCGGGTAACGCGCATCTTCACACGTACTTCAATTTCGCCGGGTCCCTCGTTGAGACAGTGCCCCACTCGTTACGCCATTCGTGCGGGTCGGAACTTACCCGACAAGGAATTTCGCTACCTTAGGACCGTTATAGTTACGGCCGCCGTTCACCGGGGCTTCGGTTCAAAGCTTTGGCAAACCCGAAGGCTTGCCTAACCCTTCCCCTTAACCTTCCGGCACTGGGCAGGCGTCAGCCCCTATACATCAGCTTTCGCTTTAGCAGAGACCTGTGGTTTTGTTAAACAGTCGGCAGGGCCATTTCTCTGCGACCCCCTCGGGCTCAACGTATGTATCACCCTACTGGGGCGCTCCTTCTCCCGAAGTTACGGAGCTATTTTGCCTAGTTCCTTAACGAGGGTTCTCCCGATCCCCTTGGTATACTCTACCCGTCTACCAGTGTCGGTTTGCGGTACGGGCGCGCGGATCTCACTAGAGGCTTTTCTCGGCAGCATGGGCTCAACCACTTGTGGCCCTACGGGCACCGCCATCACCGCTCAGGATCAGGCGACGGATTTTCCTATCGCCATCACTTCCCTACTGGCTTGGCACCTGCCATGTCCATTTAGACAGGCTGGCCTACCCTTCTGCGTCACCCCATCGCTCAAACAATCCAACGCGGTTCCGGAATATTAACCGGATGTCCATCGCCTACGCCTTTCGGCCTCGGCTTAGGCCCGACTAACCCGACGCGGATTAACCTTCCGTCGGAAACCTTAGACTTACGGGGACCATGTTTCTCACATGATTTACGCTACTCATGCCGGCATTCTCACTTCTGCCCGCTCCACCAGTCCTCACGATCTGGCTTCTCCGCTGACAGAACGCTCCCCTACTGCTCCCGGCTATCCGTAGATAACCAGAAACCCGCAGCTTCGGTGCTAGGCTTGAGCCCCGGTACATTTTCGGCGCAGGATCACTAGACCAGTGAGCTATTACGCACTCTTTAAAGGGTGGCTGCTTCTAAGCCAACCTCCTGGCTGTCCCAGTAATCCCACATCCTTTCCCACTTAGCCTAGACTTGAGGACCTTAGCTGGCGATCTGGGCTGTTTCCCTCTCGACCACGAAACTCATCTCCCGTAGTCCAACTGCCACGCTCCCAAGTGCCGGCATTCGGAGTTTGGTACGGTTTGGTAAGCTGTGAGGCCCCCTAGCCGATCCAGTGCTCTACCTCCGACACTAAACGCGTGACGCTAGCCCTAAAGCTATTTCGGGGAGAACCAGCTATCTCCGAGTTCGTTTGGCATTTCACCTCTACCCACAACTCATCCCATGCATTTGCAACTGTAACGGGTTCGGCCCTCCACGAAGGGTTAGCTTCGCTTCAGCCTGGTCATGGGTAGCTCACTCGGTTTCGGGTCTACTCCTTGCGACCAATTCGCCCTATTCAGACTCGCTTTCGCTTCGGCTCCGGGTGTGCCTCCCTTAACCTCGCCACAAAAAGTAACTCGCCGGCTCATTCTCCAAAAGGCACGCCGTCAGACATTCCAGCGGCTCGCCCGAAGGCAAGACTCGGACCTGGCATAGTCCTTCGACTGCTTGTAAGCACACGGTTTCAGGTTCTTTTGACTCCCTTAACAAGGGTTCTTTTCACCTTTCCCTCACGGTACTTGTTCACTATCGGTCGTCAAGGGTGTTTAGCCTTGGGAGGTGGACCTCCCTGCTTCCCACCGGATTAGCGTGCCCGGTGGTACTCAAGGTCTCCAGCGGGAGTCTGGTTCCGTTTCGTCTACGGGGGTCTCACCCTCTTTGCCATGCCTTCCCAGACACTTCGACTACAGACCAGATTTGTAACTCCCTGGGTTTACCAGTTAACCCAGCTGGGCCTTACAACCCCTACGCAACATAGGCTCTGGACCACTGAGTTGCGCAAGTTTGGGCTGTTCCCCGTTCGCTCGCCACTACTAAGGGAATGATCTCTCTTCCTCGGGGTACTAAGATGTTTCAGTTCCCCCGGTTCCCTCCTCCTGGCCTATTTTGTTCAGCCAGGGGTACCCAGGCATTCCCCTGGGTGGGTTTCCCCATTCGGGTATCTCCGGATCTAATGCTCGAGGCAGCTCCCCGGAGCTTATCGCAGCTCTCCACGCCCTTCTTCGGCCCTTGACGCCAAGGCATCCACCGTGTGCTCTTAGTAACTTAATTCACGTGAGCTTGCTTGGATGCGCTTTACATCCTGTTCAGTTTTTAAGGTGCCAAACTCTCACCAGCAGCCTAGCTTTCGCGATTAGCCGCTGGCCCCTGAAGACCAGGGCACCTGCCCTACTCTCCAGCGGTCAGTGTCCAATCGTAAGGTTCTATCAAGGGCGCAAAAAGAGCCCGGCACATGCCAGGCTCTATCTCCTGATACATGATGCCCTACTGCTCTACTATGCAGTTCCCTGGTGAGAACCGATCCTAGACAGTCGCTCTGCTCCCTGACGGACCCTGTCCGGTGATTGACATGGTGGGCCATTCTGGACTTGAACCAGAGACCTTTCCCTTATCAGAGGAATGCTCTAGCCGACTGAGCTAATGGCCCAAGTTGTTAAGCCCTTAACAACTGAAAAGTGATAGGAAGGCCTTTCGGCTTTGGGACTTTTTTGTTTGGAGTGGACACGCGACCCAGAGGCCGCGGTCGAGACTCCCTAGAAAGGAGGTGATCCAGCCACACCTTCCGGTACGGCTACCTTGTTACGACTTCGTCCCAGTCACCAGTCCCACCTTCGACGGTTGCCTCCTTACGGTTAGCCCACCGGCTTCAGGTGTTACCAGCTCCCATGACGTGACGGGCGGTGTGTACAAGGCCCGGGAACGTATTCACCGCAGTATAGCTGACCTGCGGTTACTAGCAACTCCAACTTCATGCAGGCGGGTTGCAGCCTACAATCCGAACTGAGACCGGCTTTAGAGGATTAGCTCCACCTCGCGGTTTGGCAACCCATTGTACCGGCCATTGTAGCGTGTGTGTAGCCCTGGATATAAAGGCCATGCTGACTTGACGTCATCCCCACCTTCCTCCGGCATTAAACCGGCAGTCCCGTTAGACACATGTAACTAACAGCAAGGGTTGCGCTCGTTACCGGACTTAACCGAACACCTCACGGCACGAGCTGACGACAGCCATGCAGCACCTGTGTACGCTTCCCGAAGGATCGTTCCGTTTTCACTTCACTACTACGTACATGTCAAACCCAGGTAAGGTTCTTCGTGTTGCCTCGAATTAAACCACACGCTCCGCTGCTTGTGCGGGCCCCCGTCAATTCCTTTGAGTTTTAACCTTGCGGCCGTAGTCCCCAGGCGGGATACTTAACGCGTTAGCTACGGCACTGATGACGATAGCCACCAACACCTAGTATCCACCGTTTACAGCGTGGACTACCGGGGTATCTAATCCCGTTCGCTACCCACGCTTTCGCGTCTTAGCGTCAGGTGCGGGCCAGGACGTCGCCTTCGCCACTGGTGTTCCTCCCGATATCTACGCATTCCACCACTACACCGGGAATTCCACGTCCCTCTCCCGACCTCAAGTCCCGCAGTATCGAATGGCCTCTCCCAGTTGAGCCAGGAGCTTTCACATCCGACTTACGAAACCGCCTACACGCGCTTTACGCCCAGTAAATCCGGATAACGCTCGCCACCTACGTATTACCGCGGCTGCTGGCACGTAGTTAGCCGTGACTTATTCCTGAGGTACCGTCCTTCCTCGTCCCCCAGAAAAGAGCTTTACAACCCGAAGGCCTTCATCGCTCACGCGGCGTTGCTGCCTCAGACTTTCGTCCATTGGGCAATATTCCTCACTGCTGCCTCCCGTAGGAGTCTGGCCCGTGTCTCAGTGCCAGTGTGGGGGATCACGCTCTCACGCCCCCTACCCGTCATTGGCTTGGTAGGCCATTACCCTACCAACTACCTGATGGGCCGCAGGCCCATCCCAAAGCGCCGTAGCTTTACTCGACAGACTGAACCATCGAGCACATGGGGTATTAGCCACCGTTTCCAATGGTTATTCCCCGCTTTGGGGCAGGTCACCTACGTGTTACTCACCCGTCCGCCACTCTCCCCCCCAGACGAATCCAAGGGTTCCCGTTCGACTTGCATGTGTTAGGCACGCCGCCAGCGTTCATCCTGAGCCAGGATCAAACTCTCCGTAAATTTACGTTCAGAGTTTTGAAACCCAAAACTATGTTTGGGGCCCAAAGCTTTCGCGAACCTTCCTACCACTTTTCAGTTGTTAAGGTCCTTCCAAACGGCGGCGGAGTATATCACGCCTCAAAACCGTTGTCAAATCTGGGAACGTAGTTGTCCTGCCTTCCGACCGGACCGCTCCTCGATTCTTCAGATACCACCTCCCTTTTGAGGAGGCAAGAAGCGATTCTATCACAATCGCTTCACCCTGTCAAATCGGCTTCGCCCTAAAACCTGGCGACAAACTAACCAGCAGACTCAGTCCTTCCGATCTGCTGGTTGCGGCTTTGCGATCTAGACCAGATATCTACGTATGGATTAAGGTTCCCAAATCTGACTCTATTGTACCAGAAGAAGGATGCCTTGTCAAGTCCCCAATTTGCTTAGGAATGACATTTTTTGAAAGTACAACAGGTTCCTGCCTTCTGGACGCTCGAGGCGCACTAGGCCCGCCTGTCTCCCCCTCAAAGGGAGGCCGAGTGTACACCCATTCGTAGAGCCTGTCAAATTCGCCATGCGCTGTGGTCAATATGGCTGAGGCCATTTGCACAACGTAGCCAAGCGATGCCCATCTACTAAGAGAATCGCCACGAAGCTGCCTTTGACGCTCCTTCGGTACTGGTGTAAAATGGTCCACAGAAAATCACCACTATCTTGTTGTACCTGCTTTCACTCGAGGAGGAGTGTACAATGGAACCTGCGATCATCGTCCATGGTGGTGCTGGGGACATCCCGCCCGAGTTACACGACGCCAGTCAGCAAGGCGTCCGTCGTGCCGTCGAGGCTGGCTGGGACTTGCTGAAGAAAGGTGAGTCTGCCATGGACGCTGTTGAGGCGTCCATGGTCATCATGGAAGATGATGAAGCCTTTGACGCTGGCCGGGGTTCCTTCCTGAATGCTGATGGACAGGTCGAGCTTGATGCAGGCTTCATGGATGGGGCCAAGCTACAGGTTGGCGCCGTGGCTAGCGTCCAGTTCATCCAGAACCCCATCCGCTTGGCGCGCGCGGTGATGGAGAAGAGCGAACATGTCCTACTGGTCGGCCAGGGAGCGCAACGGTTCGCACACAAGACCGGCTTCTCCTCGTGCGATCTGACCGACCTGGCAGTCCCGCGGGAATTCGAGCGTTGGCAGAAGCTCCTTTTCGGCCAGACCTCTTTGCCACGGCAGGCATTTGCGCCCCCGTCGGACACGGTAGGCTGCGTGGCCCTCGATCGCGCTGGGCATATCGCCGCCGGCACCTCTACTGGCGGCACACCCAACAAGATGCCGGGGCGTGTGGGCGACGTCCCGATGGTGGGCTGTGGCTTCTATGCTGACGACCAGATCGGTGGCGCCTCATCCACCGGATGGGGGGAAAGCATCGCCAAGGTACTACTGGCCAGGCTGGCTTTGCACCATCTGGAGCAACTAGACGATCCATGGGCTGCTGCTGAGGCGGCCATCGAGGTGCTCTCAGAGCGAGTTGGCGGGCTGGGCGGCGTAATCCTGCTCTCGCCCGAGGGGCAACCGGCCTGGCATCACAACACGCCCCACATGTCCCGTGCCTACCGCACAAGTGGGATGAGCGAAGCCGAAGTAGGGATTTAGTTCAGGTCTGCACACGCGCAGTTGCCCCAACCGGCCACTTGTGCTATAATGCCCCCAGTTAGCACCGTGGACAAAACAGGTACCCGGGGCGTTCTCGCGCAGGCAAGCGCGCAGACACCGGGGCCGTGTACTGTGTTTTCCCCTGGCGGACTGACTCGACCTAAATAGGAGTGAGATCATGGCAAGACTACCTGACGGACGAGCTTTGCCCGGCAAGCTGTTCATTGTCGAGGGCATCGACGGATCGGGCAAGAGTACCCAGCTCGACCTGCTGCGCAAGTGGCTCATCGGCCAGGGATATTGCGTAGCGTTCAGCGAATGGAACTCTTCCCCGCTGGTCAAGGCAACGACCAAGAAGGGGAAGAAGAAGCAGATGCTGACGCCTGCATCCTTCAGCCTCATCCACGCGGCCGACATGGCTGACCGGCTCGAGCGCCAGATCCTGCCAGCCCTGAGGGCAGGAGCCATTGTTCTGGCAGATCGATACATCTACACGGCCTTTGGGCGAGACGTAGCGCGCGGTGTTCCGCCCAACTGGGTCCGCAAAGTGTATTCATTTGCCGTCGAGCCGACCGTCGCCTTCTACTTTCGCGTGCCTCTCGAGGAATCACTGCGACGCATTCTCGGCGGACGGCCCAAGCTCAAATACTATGAGGCGGGCCTGGACATCGGACTGAGCGATGATCCATATGAGAGCTTCTCCCTATTCCAGGGCCGTATCTTGGACGAGTATGACAAAATGGTCGACGAGTTCGGTCTGACCGAAATCGACGCCACTCTGCCACTGGTGAAGCAGCAGGAGATGGTGCGCGAGCTCATTGCCCCCCTGCTCTCAGGGGCCCTGCGTGTCGAGCCCAGTGCGTGGCGCGAGGTGCTCGCCAAGGAGAGCGTTTACGGCCGCTACTTGGACGAAGTCCTGCCAGAAAGGAGTACCCCATGACCCACATCCGCTTTTACGGCGAGGGACTTCCGGAATTCACCCGCACCAAACCGCTACCTGGACGGCTTATTGTGCTCGAGGGTACCGACGGTGTAGGCCGTTCCACCCAGATCGCCCTGCTCCGCGAGTGGGTAGAGAGCAAGGGATATGCCGTGCAATCTACAGGCCTCAAGCGCTCCGCAGTAGCCGGCAGCGGCATCAAGGACGCCATGCGCGGACACACGCTCGGAATCCTCACTGCCAATCTCTTCTACGCCACCGACATGGTCGATCGCCTTGAGAAGATCATCCTGCCGGCCCTGCGGGCAGGCTTTGTCGTACTCACTGACCGGTACATCTACTCTATTGTGGCGCGAGCTCTGGTGCGCGGCGTGGATCCAGGCTGGATCCGCAACGTATTTGGCTTTGCCCTTGTGCCCGACGCCGTCTTTTACCTCCACGCCGACCTGCCGCACCTCATCCCACGTGTGCTGAATGCCCGCGGCTTCGACTACTGGGAATCGGGCATGGACTTTCTGCCCAACCGGGATTACTACGAAGCCTTTGTCGAGTACCAGAGCCGTCTCCTGGCCCAGTTCGAGGCCTTGGTCGAAGAGTATGACTTTCACCGGATCGATGCCACGCAGAGCATCCGCGAGGTCTTCCAATCACTCACCGTTGAGATCGATCAAGTCCTGGCTGACATGAAGCCCATATCCCCTGCCGAGGCCGAGCGCGAGCTGTCAGAAGCGCTGGCTGAAAGCAAGAGCGGCCGCGTCAAGTGAGAAGACAACACGGTCTGGTGTAACGCTCTTCTGCCAACCAAACGAAACACAGGCATTGAGGCGAGGTAGCGCTCCGCTTTGGCGCCTGTATCTCCTTGACAGCGCCGATGCCAGCACTTGTGCAGTCTAGCTTTGGCTGCCCATACAATCTGTGGTAGAATACACCGGAAAGGTATGCGATATGCCAGCGCCCGGGGATCTGAGCCCCGCTCTCTCACTGGCCCGGACCTCTGTCACCTCACACGAGTGCATGCCAGTGAACCGCATCATTGATCCCAGAAAGCCCGGGCACTTGACCAAACTGCGACCCAACTGCGAGTTGCCATGAGTGTCGTTGACGAAATCAAAGATCGCCTGAATATCGTCGAAGTGATCCAGTCCTACGTTCCCCTCAAGAAGGCGGGGCGGAACTTTAAGGGGCTGTGTCCCTTCCATGCCGAAAAGACCCCGTCCTTTGTCGTCTTTCCAGACACAGGCACGTGGCACTGTTTCGGGGCATGCGGCACTGGTGGCGATGTCTTTTCCTTCATCATGAAGCAGGAAAATCTGGACTTTGGCGAAGCCCTAAAGATCCTGGCCCAGCGCGCCGGAGTCGAATTGCAGCCGCGCAGCCCCCAGGCTGCAGAGGCAGAGAAGCGGCTCGATCTGTTGCGGCAGATAAACCAGGCAGCCGCGACCTACTTTCACCACTTGCTCCTGAACAGCGATGAGGCAGCCCGGGCGCGGACCTACCTCGAAAAGCGCGGACTGAACCAGGAGACAATCGACCGCTTCCAGGTGGGTTATAGCCTGGATCAATGGGATGGCTTGCTTCGCTACTTGACCAGCAAGAGCTATACCGCGGCTGACGTGCACGAGGTGGGATTGATCGTCGAGCGCGAAGATCGAAGCGGCTACTATGACCGGTTTCGCGGAAGGATCGTCTTCCCCATACGCGATCACCGGGGGCGCGTCCTGGGATTCGGTGCGCGCGCCATGGGCGATGCAATGCCCAAATACATCAACTCACCCCAGACACCGCTGTTCGACAAGAGCAGTGTACTCTTTGGGCTGGATCAGGCCAAGGCCGGAATCCGCACCACGGAAGAAGCCGTCATCGTGGAAGGGTACATGGACGTGCTGATGGCCCATCAACACGGCATCAACAACTTGGTGGCACAGATGGGCACAGCTTTGACTGAAGCGCAACTCCGGCTCTTGAAGCGCCACACGCAGCGATTTATCCTTGCCCTGGATTCAGACGTGGCAGGAGATCAGGCAACCTTGCGCGGCCTCGACGTGGCCCGCCAGGTGATGGACCGCGAAGTGGTTCCGGTACCCACAGCACGGGGATTGATCCGCTTCGAGGAGCGACTGGCAGCCGATATACGCATCGTCTCCCTGCCGCCCGGACAAGATCCCGACGAAGTGATCCTCGAGAGTCCTTCCCGCTGGGCGCGGTTGATCGCCCAGGCCAAGCCGGTAATGGACTACTACTTTGATGCCCTCACCGCTGACCTGGACCTATCTACGGCCAAAGGAAAGGCCGAGGCCGTCCGCGCTCTGGGACCGCTCATCGCCGCCATCGGGGACAGGGTACAGCGCACACACTATCTGCAGCAACTGGCACGTATGGTCCAGGTTGACGAGCGCTCCCTTTGGCAGCAGATCCGCCAGACAGCCGGGCGTCAGGAGTCTCCGAGGGCCACACGGCCCAAGCCTCAGGAGGAAGAACGCGACGTCCCATTGGGACTTGATGGGCACTGCCTCTCCTTCGTGCTGGCTCATCCGGTGCTGTTGAGCCAGATCGACGAGGCCATGGCAGCCAGCGACGAACCACCGCTTCAGCCCGAGGACCTGACCCGACCTGATGACCGTGCCATCCTGGCAGCGTGGCGCGAATGGCTCGCCGATGGCAACCAGGACGATGTCCGGGGACCGTTCTACGATACCCTGGACGAGAGTCTGCAAGACCGCGTTGACCTCCTGGTCAAGGCCCGACAGGGCCAGCCCGAAGTCACCATGCAGACACTGCGCGAGCACGTACTGGACGCCATCGTCCGCCTACGGCTGCAGAACCTGAGGCGGCAGAATCGGGACCTTCAGTTTCTGCAGGAAGAAGCACGGGCATCGAGCGATCGTGAGCTCTATAGAAGCCACGTGCAGACCATTGTGCAGAACACCGCAAGGATACGAAGACTGGAACAGGCTAGGGATGGGAGGTCCATTTCGGGCCGGCGCAGGCACGAGGATACTGCTTTGCGCGTACCCTCCATCGCATAGATAATCGACAACAGCAGAATCCGGACAGCGAGCATCAGGCTGCTGCCCCGCGGCAGGTAGAGATACTGGACTCGTAGAGCCACATGGTAGCAGAGATGACAGAGGATCGGTCGCCAATCGTGCAGGAAGAACAGACTGGTACAGAGCAATACAATAGCGAAGAAAACAGAGCCACCGAAGGCGCTTCCCTGCGCAGCCTCTTCCTGGACCTGGATATTGCCACCTCCAACGCCGAAGATGAGGAGCCCCAGCTCCATGATCTGAGAGCCCTGGAAAAGGAGATGGAACAAGAGGAGGATGACGACGAGCCCCTCAACGATCTGAGCAGTGTCTTTGACGCGGCCAATGATCCAGTGCGCATGTACCTGCGCGAGATCGGAAAGGTCCCACTCCTGACAGCAGAGGATGAGGTCAGACTGGCCAAAGCCATCAGCGATGGACTGGAGGCTCAGGAGAATCTGTCAAGTAACGGCTCCCTCCCTCCCGAAGAACTGGCTTCGTTGCAGCACAAGGCTCAGCGCGGAAACCAGGCCAGGCGCTCGCTAGCTGAGGCCAACCTGCGCCTGGTGGTAAGTGTGGCCAAGCGATACATGGGCCGCGGACTGTCGCTCCTGGACCTTATCCAGGAAGGGAACATCGGCCTGCTCAAGGCCGTGGAAAAGTTCGACTATACCATGGGCTACAAGTTCTCCACCTATGCCACTTGGTGGATCCGGCAGGCCATCAGCCGTTCCATTGCCGACCAGGCGCGCACAATCCGCATCCCAGTGCACATGGTCGAGACCATCAGCCAACTGATCCGGACCCAGCGCCGCCTACAGCAGGAGCTCGGGCGCGACCCGACTCCTGAAGACATTGCCCTGGATCCAGAGATGAGCGACATCGTGGGCCTTGAAGAGGAGGAGCGCGACGCCATCATGACCATCCTCGCCGACAACGAGCGGTTGGATCCCATCATGTCGCGCAAGCTGCGTCGGGCGTCGCACCGTGTGGAGCAGATCCTGCGGATCTCGCAGGAGCCCATGTCCCTGGAAACACCAATTGGCAGCGAGGAGGACAGCTACCTCGGCGACTTTATCAAGGACGAGACAATGCCCGAGCCCGATGATGCCGCGTCAGCGCAACTACTCCGCGAGCAATTGCGGGCTATTCTCAAGTCGCTGAACCCTCGCGAGCGACAAGTCTTGGAGATGCGCTTTGGCCTTAGGGATGGTCAAAGCCACACTCTGGAAGAAGTGGGGCAAGCCTTTGGCGTCACACGAGAGCGCATCCGCCAGATCGAAGCCAAAGCCCTGCGCAAGCTGCGCCATCCCCTCCGCAGCCGCAAACTCCGCGATTATCTGAGCTGAAAGATTTGACTAAATCCCGGCAGTTGGGTATAATAGCGCAGCCAACGTTCCTCGGTAGCTCAATCGGCAGAGCGTCCGGCTGTTAACCGGTTGGTTGGAGGTTCAAGTCCTCCCCGAGGAGCCTCGTGTCCCAGGACACAAAACCGCCAGCGAAAACGCTGGCGGTTTGCTTGTCTAGACCCAAGGACGCCATCAGGTCACGTGCGCACTGCGGGAGATCGGTGTCTACTCCTGTATGCCGCCCTCCGTCATCGCACGGGCATCGAGAATGCGGCCAGCCTCCTCCTCCGTCAGGTAGCCCTTTTCCACGACGACCTCCTTGATAGTCCGGTTGGTGGCCATCGCCTCCTTGGCTACCTCAGCGCCCTTCAGATAGCCAATAACCGGGTTGAGCGCCGTGACCAAGATTGCGTTCTTGGCGAGCCAGCCCTCAGCCTTCTCCGGGTTGGCCTGCACACCGCTCACACACTTGTCGGTAAAGGCCCGGATGGCGCCAATCAGCACCTGCATCATCTCGAACAAGTTGTGGCCGATTATGGGCATCATCACATTCAACTCGAGCTGGCCAGCCTGCCCTGCCATCATCACCGTCAGGTCGTTGCCCATGACATGGAAACAGGCCATATTGAGCATCTCTGCCAGAACGGGGTTGACCTTGCCAGGCATTATGCTGCTGCCCGGCTGCACGGCCGGCAGCCTGATTTCGTCCAGGCCGGTGGCTGGGCCGCTGGACAGCAAGCGAAAGTCGTTCGCGATTCGATCCAGGGTCACAGCCAACGTGCGCATCGAAGCCGAGAAATCAACCGCATCCGCCATGCTCTGCATCGATTCAAACAGGTTGTCCGATTCGTACAGCGCCAGACCCGTTAGCTCCGACAGCGTCTTGACCATCCGGGCATGATACTCAGGGTGAGCATTGAGCCCTGTGCCCGTAGCTGTCCCGCCAATGCCCAGGCGCCGCAGTCCCTCAGCTGCACGACGGATTCGCTCGGCGTCGCGCTCTACCGCCCTCGCATAGCCGCCAAACTCCTGCCCCAGGCGCACTGGCACAGCGTCCTGCAGATGGGTCCGCCCCGATTTGACCACCCCATCGAACTCGGCAGACTTGATCTTCAACTCGGCGGCCAGCTGTTCGACCTCATCCGTCAGTTCGTCCAACCGCCACAGACTGCCCAACCGGATCGCAGTGGGGATAGTATCGTTCGTGCTCTGGGCCATATTTACATGATCGTTGGGATGCACCGGCTTGTCACGGTTGTCGATGCGATAGCCCAATATCTGGTTGGCCCGATTGGCGATCACTTCGTTAGCGTTCATATTGTGGCTGGTACCTGCACCAGCCTGGAAAGGATCGACCACAAAGTGGTCATCCCAGCGTCCCTCCAGGACCTCCCGAGCTGCAGTGACAATCGCCTTGCCACGTTCCTCATCGAGCAAGCCCAGGTCCATGTGCACCAGTGCTGCAGCCTGCTTGATAACGGCCATACCCCACACAAAAGCACGGTATGGCCTCAGACCGCTTACCGGAAAGTTATGCACAGCGCGCATCGTCTGGGCCCCATATAGCGCCTCGCCAGGGACCTCGATCTCGCCCAGAGAGTCTTTCTCAATCCGTAGCTCGCTCACTTTTCCCCTCAGGATGCCTACGCCTTCAGATACGAGTCGGCATAGATGAGTTTGTTGGTGAGTACCTGCACCGTCTTGTATAGGGCCACTTGCTCTGGATCCGACTGGTCAACTGACGCGATATCCAGCTCCACGCCTGCACTCGTCGCGTCGTGGAGGCGCAAGAGGATGCGGTCGTAGGCAGTTGTGGCCTCGCGCTCGCGCACCACGCGGACGACCTCCATCAACTCGGGGTCCAGGGGATTGGCCACCAGGGCATCCACTCCGGCAGACAGCAGCATGGTCACATAGGCCTGGCTGATATAGGGTTTGGCCGCGTCGGCCGCACCGTCGGTGATATCATCCAGGTGGACCAGGGTATTGGGCACAGGCACCGCTGCCACCTTGAGCACACGAAGCGTCTCTTCAGTCGCAGGCACCATGGGCTGATCACACGTCAGGGCAGATACCAAGGGGTCCACGTACAGGTCATCCAGGGCAAGGCCCGCATCAAGCGCCGCCGGCAGCAGAGTCTCGCCGACAAGCTCAATGCGCTCTTCAGCTGGCGCGGGCAGGCCACCAGGGCAGGCCGAAAACGCCAGCTTTGCCCCATAGCGTTTGGCCAGTGCGATGTAGGGGGACAGGTCAGTCACCGCGGGCAGAGTGGCATCGATAAGCACGATATCCCTTGCCGCCTTGAGCCCCGCCTCCAGTGCTTTGGGATCATCGCTGCGTAACGCCAGCGGGACGCTGACGGTAGAGTGGATGGTGTCCACGAGCCAGGCCAGCTCTCCAGAGGCACCCTTGCGCCGGGGCCCCATGTCCACCAAGAGGAAATTCGCGCCAGCCTCTATTTGCTGCAGGGCCAGCGTCTGGAATAGGGAACTTCTCTGTTGTCGAACTGCAGCCGCCAGCAACGCGCGGGTCAGTCGAATTTGATTGCCGATTAACAACATGGTAATCCTCCTGTAATCTCAGAATTGACTCATCGCTGAGAGGACGACCACATTGTCGAATACCGTACTGCGCGCTTGCCTTTATGCTAGGCTAAAAGGGCGCAAACCCCATCGCCATCTGGAACTGGTCGCTCAGGTAGTCGTACTCTCCCTGCAGAAGCGCCAGATGGCCTTCCTCCATCTTGACCAGATCGAGGTACATCTGCTTTCCATTGGCATCGTCGGTCTCTTGCGCAGCACGCCGGTAAAAGTCTGCTGCGTCTTTCTCGATGAGATACGCCACACGCAAGGCAGACAGATCGGACGTATAGGTTACAATATTCTCTTGCACACGCTCGCGGGAGAAGATGGGTGCGCCCTCGACGGGCGAGGAAGGAAGCCCTTCATACTCCGCCCACACCCCGCTTTCCTCGAGCGCGGCCTTGGCATTGCGCAGGAGCTCCAGGTGCATAACCTCGTCCTGGGCAAGGCGCTCAAACATGGCGCGAGCGCCAGGATCCTCAGTCTGTGCAGCAAACTTCACATAGAAGTCATACCCGTCGATCTCGGTCTGGATTCCCATCTGCAGCGCAGCCAGGGCCGCTTCATGCTCAGCCATCTCGCTCCTCCAGGATCACTTCCTCTTCATCCTCGCCGCGCAGATCCAACAGCCAGTTCTCAAAGGCTTCCTCGTCGATCTTGGCCCGGACCCGGCTCCGACCTTCGCTCCTTAGACGCTCCTCCAGTCCGGCACGGCCTGTATCCGTCTCCAGATCCAGATCGGGCCATCGAGAGGCGATCGCATCTTCTGATGTCCAGACGCAATAGCGAAAGACGCGTTCATCATCCCTGAGCACGCGGAAGAAGTACTGGAAGCGCTGCCGGGGCTCTGGCTTAAAGCCCTCGTCCACGGTATACCCCTTGTACTGCCAGCCCTCACCGAGCCCCTTCCGCTCCTGCCCAAGCATCGCCTGGGCTTGCGCCAGAAGCTCGTCTGGATCGGCCGTGGGACGCGCACACAGACGCCCCAGACAGACATAGGCCGCCGGAGCCGGCTCAGCGGGATAGCCCAGGCGCTCCAGGCGTTCCGGTTCCCATACCGGATCCACTGCCTGGACCGTCTTGTTGGCTGCGTACGCGCGCCGCGCCGCCCGAAGCAGCTCAGCACGGGCCCGGTCCTCGTTTTCCCCCACGACTGTGATGAGCAGGGGCCGCCGCAAGAATCGGTCCACCACCAATCCAAAACGAGCTGCCTCGATCCCGACATTGGCGCGGTATGGAAGCAGCGCTTCCAACGTCTTTTGCGCCAATTGGCGATGCTTCTCGCGGCCCGTGAGCCGGTAGAGACGCAGGTGGACCTCAGCGGCAGCGACATTCTCACAGAACGGTTTCTCGCGATTGCGCAGCCGGCCCACGGCCTCCGGCGCTGCCACCGTGTCAAAATAGCGCCCATCCACATCGCGCAGGGCATTGTCTGCGAACCGTGTGAGCGTCTCGGCGCGCTGCAGATAGACCTCGCGCCCAAAGTGCTCGTAGGCATCGAGCCAGGCCTGGGCTACACTCACCTGGTCCGCCAGCAACCCGGGGACGTGGGGCTGATTGTCATAGTAGCGGTACATGCCCAGACCTTCCCGATAGCTATTCTGCCAGATGAACTCCATGGCCCGTACAGCAAGATCCGCATATCGAGGCTCGTTTAGAACAGCGCTGGCAAGCATATAGGCCGATGCAACAGCCGCATTGCGCTCAGAATAGACCGTCTTGTCCACGTAGGGAGCCTGCCGCCCCGTTCGACCCTGAGCGTCCAGCCCATAGTATTCAGGATCGGCCTCCTGGCTACTGTAAAAGTAGCCACGCTCTCGATCCCAGAGAACATCGTCCACATAGCCCAGAATGCCTCTGGCAGTATCCAGATAGCTCTGGAGCCCAAAGGCCTGGTATGCTTGCAGGTACAGACGGGCAAGCTGCGCCTGGTCTCCGGCTATCTTCTCATAGTGCGGGGCGCTCCAATCAGCGTTGGTCGCATAGCGGAAAAAGCCGCCACCAACGCTATCATATATGCCTCCCTGCGCCATGGCCTCCAGCGACTTGTGCACCACTTCCAGCAGTGTCTCATCGCCCGTCCGGTGAGCCATGGCCAGGGCGAACTCGAGCACATCGGCGTGGTGGAATTTGGGCGCACCGCCAAAGCCCCCATGATCCCGGTCAAACCCACTTGCCACAACCCCCGCGATCTCTTTGGCCAACTCGGGCTCGAGTTCGCCGACCGCCTCCGGCTGCTCTTCAGCCTCGCCAAGCGAGATTCCCGGCCGTGCGGCAATGGTTGGCGCGGTTGGCGCTTCCTCTCCCTCAAAACGGGCCTTGATGCGCCGCAGCACGGGCATCATCTCCTCGCTGGTCAGAAAGTTGTGGCTCTCCACCACCTCGCCGTCAGCGCTGAGAAATGCCGTGGTTGGCCAGCCACCCCGGCTGTATCGGCTATCCACGTCAGGCCGCTTGTCGGCATCAACGAGAATGGGGATGAAAGCGTCGTTGATAGCCTTGACCACATCTGGATCGGCGAATGTGGTCTGCTCCATCAGGTGGCAGGGCTCACACCACGGCGCCGTAATATACAGCATCAACGGCAACTCCAGCGCGTCCGCCAGCTCAAACGTGTCCTCGCCCCAATCATACCAGGTAATGGGCAAGCGCTCTTTGGCCAGCTCCAGGTCAGGTTCAAAGATGCGGCGATACTCAGACTCCAGTATCGCATGGTGCTGTCTTTCTTGCTCAACAAGCTTCTCAAAGAGAGACCGGATGCCCTGATCGGTAGCCGACTGGGCCATGCGAGCATAAAACTCCTCCGCTTCCCTCTCCCGCTGCATCGCCAATCGCCAGGCCTCGGGGATCTCGTTCAAGTTCTTCATAAGTAACCCACTCCTCTCTTCTTCTTGGAGACTCGCCTAGATCTCAGAAAAGGGTTCCCCGGACAGTCTTTCCCACTGCGACTTTAGCTGATCGTAATGCCGGCTCTCTTCCTCGATGAGAAAGCCGTAGGCCATCTTTGCAGAAGGATCCGGGGTACTGGCTCTTTCTCGGCTGTACAAGCTGATCGCTTCCTGTTCCATGCGGATGCCGAATGCCAGCGCAGCCAGGTCGTCGGCGCGGCGGTCGACAGCATCGCCCGCGGACCACTCTGGCGGAAAGAGCTCGGCCTCGGACTCATCACCCGAGAAGTTCAACATGGTGATCTCAATACTGGCCTCACGCTCCAAAGCCTGCTCTACCTCGAGCCACTCACCCGCCCTCTCCAGCGCTTCGTACTCTACCAGCAGTAACTGAGTATGCACCTCTTCCTCACGGACAAGATTGGCAAAGACATCCTTGGCCCAGGGATCAATGCAGTAGAACGCAGCATCTTGATAGAAACGCTGACCAGCAATCTCATTGCGGATGGCAAGTCGTAATGCTGCCAGAGTGCCCTCCTGTTCAGACATGTGCATCGATATCACCTCAAGCAGCAAAGAACCCCAACGACAGATCGATACTCATTTCAACGAGTAGGGATCAGGCATGGCCTGATCCCCGTTCCCTGACTCTCCGATCCCGGCTTCCACGCACTTGTGGGCATCCGCCCGGGTTCAGTACTTAGCAAAGTCACTCTCCAGAGACAGGCAATCTACAAGACGCCACCAGCCTCCAGTTGCAGAGCGTCCATGTCCAGCAGTGTGAGCTGTCGGCGGCCCGAAGCAACCCATCCCCGTCGCCGAAAATCCTGCAAGGTCTTGCTTACAGTCTCACGCCAGGTGCCCAGCATGTCAGCCAATTCCTGGTGTGTAGCGCGAACGACGTTTTGCGGATCATTCGCCGCGAGTTCCAGCAATAGGGCAGCCAGGCGGGACGCGATGGTGCTGTATGCCATCTGTTCCAAGCGGTTCTCAGCCTCCATGACCCGTTGACCCATCGCCTGCATCAACCCGAATCCAAACATGGCATCGGTAGACGATATCTCCAGAGCCTGCTGCCGCGGCATGGTCCACACAGTGCAGGGCTCCAGGGCCACAGCGTAGGTATCAGGCCCTTCAATACCCAACAGCGAGTCCTCACCAAACATCGAGCCCTGCCCGAGCGTTGCAACTACATAACTGCGACCCTCTCGAGTGGTCCGATACAGCTGAACACGACCGCTGGCAACTAGGAACAACCCACTTGCCATCTCCTCAGCACCGCATATCGTCTCCCCTGGCTGAAAAGAACGAACCGTCAGAGATTCGCCAACATCCTTATTCTGTTGCGCCAAGCGCCCAAATATCGTAGTAACATTCCGTTCCGATGGTCTCATCGTCAACTCCTTCCATGTACCTGCGCCGACGACAAGCCAGGAAATCCTCTGGTCACACAGACTACCCCCTATCCTGCAAGATAACTTGCCGCTGGACGATCAAGCAGCAGGCACAGCACTCCCGGGAAGGCGGTCAGACCCGCCCTCCCCAGGCTCCATTCACATTCGATTGTTGCTCTTTGGTCGCACGACGACCAAATCCTGCCCAAACCTCTAGCTCATCTTCTTGGACAGCTTCTCGTATTCACCCTCCAGAAACTGGGCGTGAAACTCCTCTTCGTCTCGCAGTCTCTGGAAGAACTTTTTCAACTCCTCATCCTCGGCCATATCCATAGCCAGCTGGTACTTGGCCCGCGCCGCATGTTCTTCCATCGCCATAATCTTGAGAAAGCTCAACCAATCCATCCTATCCTCCTTGTGATTTCTGAGTGGTACAAGACCCCATGCGCCGTGATCACGCAGGCATCTATTCACCTACCGTGATCGGAATGCGCCGGGGTTTGAACTCTTCTACTTTGGGCATTATTACCGACAACACACCGTCGGCCATGCTCGCCTCAATCTTATCACGATTAATCGTGGGTGGCAAACCAAAGTGGCGGTGATAATGTCCCACATCGTATTCCCGGTACAGCACATAGTCATCCTGGTCCTCACCATGTGTGACATGGCCCGTCACCACCAGCTCATCGTCGACTACGCTCACGTGAGCGCAATCAAAGCACACACCAGGCATGTCCATCACCAGCACGATCTGCTCCGGCGTCTCGTAGATGTCAGCTGCCGGCACAAACCAGTTACCGCTGCGCAACTCCTGGTGAACCATGGTGTCCACCTCGCGCTTGTCCACAACCCCTATATCCTCACGACGCTCACTCATCTTTCCTCTCCCCTCCATCACTAGCCTTCAACCACCTTGACCGGAATCTCCCGTGGCTTTGCAGCCTTCTTCAGCGGCAGCAAGACCGTCAACACACCTGCCACGTACGTGGCTTCGGCACGATTGCCCTCTACCTCGGCTGCCAGCCGAATGGCACGGCTGAACCCTCCACTCTCCCGCTCGCGGCGGTGATACCAACCACCATCCAAACCCTCGCCCGTAACGCGCGAGCCCTGTATAGTCAACGTGTCGCCCGAGACACTGATGTCAAAATCCTCAAGACTCATACCCGGGACTTCGGCACGGACCACCAACTCTTCGTCTGTAGCAGAGATGATGATCGAGGGAAAGACTCGTCCTCCCCTTCTGGTAACCGGTCTCGCAGTCCTTCGCGTCCGCCGGTTCGCATCACGCTCCAGCCTCGCCAGTTCCGACCTTACATCCCAGTCTCCGCCTCTTCTATATCCTACCATGGTTACCCCCTCCTCCTCACATCTATAGGATCAGGGCCTGCGCCCTATTTCCCGTAGTATAACTCATCCATGTTAGATTCTTGTTAATAAACAGGCGCCGGTATGTTAAAATTACATTAGAATTCTGTGAGCGGCCTTACAATGTGACGTGCGCTCACGCCAACACGGTTCAGCTCGGGAGTCAGAGACCGTGATCCTGCACAGGGGCCAATCATCGATGACGGAAGCGAGGGAACGAATCAGTGTGTCGAACTGCGGCTAGCACAACGCATGCCCGGGGCCCAACTAAAGGTCAATTGGACCATCCGGGTTGCGAGACTCCAAGTATCCTGGCTCACGCCCCCTTCATAAACTCCGCCAGGGCAGCAGTGGCGTAGCAACCCTTTTGCAGCTCAAAGCGCAGCAGGATGCCCTCATCATACCAGAGATCCGGATCGATCAATTGAAAGCGCAGTGACCGCCTCCCTCCCCTGGCCTTGATGCCTCCACCAACGCGAAAGTCTTCCAGGCCAAGCTCCTCGGTTGCCAGGATCTGCGCCTCCAAGTCACCCTGCTGCCCCATAGCCTCCATCATCTTGTAGCCAAAAATAGGGCCCGTGGGGCTGATCTCAAAGCGGGCGGCCCGAGGCTGTTCAACAGCCTCATCCTCCACGCGAAAGACAGAGCGTCCAGGATGCTTCATCGCCAGGTCGCCGGCAAACACACGGTCCAGCGTCTGCAGGCGAGCATCTACCACCTCGTTAAAGAGTGCGGACTGGAATGCAGAGAGCAAAAAGGTCTTGAGCCGCTTGGGAACCGACCGGTAGGCCCTACCATAGTCGCCTCCGCTGTGTATCAGGGACTGCAGTGCGCGGCGCTCATCTGCCATGTTGCCAGGGAACAGTCGCAGGGCCACTTCCCAGTCACCTGCCTCGTACTTTGCCCTGGCAGCCTGCACATTCCCGCTCTCATTAGCATGGGGGCTGCCCAGAAAGGCTTGCACGAAACTCTCGGCGTCCCTGTGTACGACAAACCTCCCCAGCCGCGCAGAATCTCCCCGCTGGCCAAATCGCTGCGAGCCAAAACGGTTAGGTACGCCACGGCGATCGAGTACCTCGAGGATGGCCTGGCAGCGAGCCAGGGCAGTTCTGTCCACACCTCTCACGCGGATCGTAAAGCGGTTGCCGCGTAGATGCCCGATCTTCAGTCGCCTCTCGTGCCGCTCCGCCCACACAACGTGGATATCGGTCAGGTCCAGAGCAGTGACTGCCTCGGGCGCGACACCTTCCACCGAAAGAACCTGGGACGTGATGGCTCGAGCATCCTTGAGACCGGCATAGCCGATGCGGGCCGGCGGCACTCCCAGAGCGCGGGCAATGACCCGCACCGCATGAAAGGTCGGAACCCCCTGCTTGCGGATCTCAAAAAACGTATGCTGCCCGGACCCGCTGGGTGGGTAGAGGGGTATCTCCTCTACCTGAAAATCCTCAACGCGCTCTTTGATTGTACCGCCGATGCCCGGCAGTTCTTCCGTAAGATAGCGATCCTGCACTTGGACTCCCCCCGAAATCTCAGGACCCGAGAGCCGGCCGTTTGCTAATTCTTGGACAGGTAGCCGCTGTGACCGCCCTCCCACTGCTCCGACTGGGTCTGGACGATGTGGTCGAGCAACAACTGCTCGCGATTCAAAATGGCCCGCTCTGCTAACAGCATCTGCAAGACATCCGGCTGAGCCAGAAGACGCTGTTTCTCGTGCATCGGAACCTGCAAAGTAATGGCAATCAGAAGGGCCAGCGTGCGCGGTTCCTCGGGCAACTCTTCGATCTTGATGCTGTGACCCTGGGCCTGGACGAGGAGGCTCAGATATTGCCGCAACAGCGCGCGCATCGGCCCGACCTGCGCGCGTGCACCCCTTTCTGCACCACCGGTCAATGGCCACGGTTCAGCGTCTCCGGTAAGATAGGGCTGCTCGTGCGCCACACCTTGCAGGCGAAAACGCTCGTGACCGATGGTAATGATATTCATCCGCCCCTCATCCGTCCGGGTCACACTGGCGATCAGCGCTGTAGTGCCGATACTATACGGCACAGCACGCTCGCCTACTTCCTTGCCCTCGCGGATCAGCGACACGCCAAAAGGACGGTCCTCATCCAAGCAATCCTGCACCATCAGCTTGTACCGCTCTTCAAAGATGTGCAGCGGCAGGATCATGCCCGGAAAGAGCACCGTGTTCAATGGAAAGAGCGGGAGATCGCTCCAGTGACTATTCTCCACTCAAAAACCCACTACCTAGTAGCTCGCTTCACTATGCCTGCCGGCGGGCAACCGTTGCCCCCCTCTCTCACTCTACAAACATGCTCGTGCAAACCAAGGCCTAATAGATGGGCAGGTAGCGCTCCAGCTCCCAACCCGTGACATGGGTAATATACTCCTGCCACTCGGAACTCTTGGCCTCGATAAAACGATCCAGAATATGACTCCCCAACGTCTCCCGCACTAGCTCGTCGCCCTGGAGCGCCTGGAGCGCCTCACCTAGCGAGCCTGGCAGCGTATCCATCCCCTGGCGACTGCGCCTTTCGTACAGGTCCTCATTGGAGATGGAAGGCGGCTGCAGTTCGCGACGGATTCCGTCAAGACCGGCGCGCAGCATAACCGCAAAGGCCAGGTAGGGATTGCAGCTGGGGTCGGGACAGCGCAGTTCCAACCGCGTGGACTCGGGACGGTGCGATTGGACCTGCGGTACGCGTATCAGGGCTGAACGGTTGATCTGGCCCCAACTGACGTACACCGGCGCCTCGTAGCCGGGGACCAGCCTCTTGTACGAGTTAACAAGCGGAGCCAGTATCGCGCTCATTCCCCGGGCGTGCAGCAACTGCCCGGCGATAAAGCCCAGGGCTAGCTTTGAAAGGCCATACTCTGCCCCCGGTTCGGCAAAAGCATTCAGCCCGCTGTCCCTGTCCATCAGGCTCTGGTGAACATGCATGCCCGAGCCATTGACGCCAAAGATCGGCTTGGGCATAAAGGTCGCGTGCAACCCGTTCTGGCGGGCTACCTCCTTCAGCGTGGCCTTGAAAGTGACTACATGGTCAGCCGCGCGCAGGGCGCTCGCATAACGAAAGTCAATCTCGTGCTGTCCGCTTGCCACTTCGTGGTGGCTAGCTTCAACCTGGATGCCAAAGGCAGAAAGTGCCTTGGACATCTCATTGCGCACATTCAACCCCCTGTCGGTCGAGAGATCAAAGTATCCGCCATGATCTTGGGGTTTGGGGATTGCGCGCCCGTCATCGCCAGACTCGAACAAAAAGAACTCGGGCTCTGGGCCGGTGTGATAGGTCAGGCCCATCGCCTCCGCCTCGGCCAGCGCCTGCTTGAGCACCCGGCGCGGGTCTCCCTCAAAGGGCTCCCCATCCGGCGTGTATACATCGCAGATCAGACGGGCCGTCACACTGCCATCCGTCTGCCAGGGAATAATGGCATAGGTTTCCAGATCCGGCACTAGGTACATGTCACTCTCGACGATCCGTGCAAAACCCAGAACCGACGAGCCGTCGAACCACTGCCCGGTCTCCAAAACCACCTCGAGCTCACTCACTGGTATAGTGACGCTCTTCACCACCCCCAAGATATCGGTAAACTGCAGATTGATGAATTCGATGCCATCGCCAGCAACGCGACGCGCAATTTCTGCCCTGGTTGTCATGGACTCTGCTCCTGGAATTTGCTATCCAAGAAGACACGGGAGCCGCGTCCCAGTGGACGCCAAGCTCCCGCGTGCTTCGTCGGACGCTGAACTGCCGGCAGGTATCCTATCACAATGTCTTGCGCTTGTCAAGGCGGTCTTTTGAGGCTAGGCCAGAACTGTGCTATACTTGAGTTCATACATACGACTAAAAGGGGGGTACTCATGCCTCTCGAGATTCCCGAGCGAAAGCGACCAGCGGATGACAGCGGCTATCTGGAAGAGCTTACCGGGGCAATCTTCCAGGCGGGTTTCAGCTGGCGCGTGATCCGCGACAAATGGCCCAATTTTCGCCGGGCCTTTGATAGCTTTGAGATCGAGGCCGTGGCGGGCTATGGTGAGCCGGATATCGAGCGTCTGGTAGCAGACGCTGGAATCGTGCGCAATCGGCGCAAGATCGAGGCCACCATATCTAACGCCCGCACCATGTGGGAGCTATGCCAGGAACACGGAACATTCCACCAGTACTTGCGCAGCCTCGATAGCATGGACTATGCAGGGCGCCGCAAGGAGTTGAGCTCGCGCTTCAAGAACCTGGGCCCGACGGGAGTTTTCACCTTTCTCTGGTCCGTTGACGAAGAGGTCCCTGATTGGGAAGATCGCAAGAAATGACTGTGTTGGAACTTGACTGCAGAAAGCTGAGGTAATGCGATGTTTGTGCGTGTCGGGGCAGGCGAATGTGCCATTGTCCTCCTGCTGATCATCATCCTGGTGATTAGCATAGTCATCAGCCTACGGCTGCGGCGTGAAGGGGATAATGGATCCAGATGACGAGATCACTGACAGGCAGTCAGTCACTGACTACCAGTCAGTCTGCAGGTCGGAAATTTGCGGATCCACCAAGGTATGGTATAATAGGCGCAGATAGGAGTCAATGGGGGCTCTGAAACACTAGAAAGGGATCTCGCTTGAGAGGCAGTTTTGGTCACCGTACACCAAGATACACCTTGGTGAAGGTGCAAGGATCAGCCCAAAAACACGCGATAGTACCCCTTACCGACCAAGACGATCATCTCCAGGAGATCGAACGATTGTCGCTGCCCACGCAGGCCTGACCGGGCCGCCTGGGCAGTTTCTGTTTGATACCAGCATTATTGGCACCATAGCATGTGCGTCTAGGGGAGATATGGATGAAGCCTGACCTGAGCTTTGTCGAGCAAGTGAGCAAGCTGAGCCAGCAGAATGTGCAGCGCTGTTTCTACTGCCTTCGCTGCTC
>Ga0207796_1000222_pt1 | contig 24978 bp, 23 predicted proteins | sample Pon1CUnioCityCA_6_FD_187274 | JGI IMG/M metagenome (GOLD analysis project Ga0207796, IMG submission 187274) | Marine sediment microbial community from Union City, CA, USA - Pond 1C Sediment 1 (SPAdes) | ecosystem: Environmental > Aquatic > Marine > Intertidal zone > Salt pond sediment ... | reverse complement strand
CAATGTAGTCTTGATCGGTGCGATGTCGACATTTCTTGACATTCCGGTAGGGACCTGGTTGGAGGTGATCGAGGCCCGGGTTCCATCCAAGTACGTAGAGCTCAACCGCCAGGCGTTCATGCGAGGGCGCGAGGCGGTGGAGGGGCACGATTCGTGAAGCACCAGATGCGGTGAAAGACGCGGACAGCTCGCTGATAAAACTCAAACCTGTTTCTAACCGCATCTTAACCCAACTTTGACCTTTATCTGTTACCATGAGGGGCGCTTGCCATGCTCATGGGTCATGTGGTACACTATCACGGGCCGGATCGAGTTTCGCAGCTTGCCGATTCCGGCCTGCAAGGATTCCCTAACTGGGATGAAAGGGGGGGGCACACCGGCACCAAACCGGATGGACTTGAGTGACTCGGGGAAGATAGCGCCTGAACCCTGCTGCTGTGTGTGAGTGGCAGGGTTGACGAGGAGGAGGTACCCCGCTACAAGGCGGGGCTAACGCCAGGACTAGAAGAGGACTGGCGGAAAATCGACCAGATCGGCGGATGCCTCCCGGGCCAAGGCCATGGTCCGCCTCTTCCCCCTCCTGGGATTAAGCGCACCGGACAAAACCACCGGGCAACCGGCGGGACAAAGGGCAAGCGCAATGGCCTCTGGCAGCGACCGAGCAGGTTCGGGCTCGTTGCCTGTGCTTCACCATTCACAGACCGATCAGGAGGGAACTATATGTGCGGTATTGTCGGATATGTGGGGGGCCGTGAGGCGGCCCCCATCGTTTTTCAGGGCCTGCAGCGTCTCGAATACCGGGGCTATGATTCGGCAGGCATTGCCGTGCTTCACCAGGGTCAGGTCGCGGTCCGCCGCGACATGGGCAAGCTGGAGAATCTAGGCAAGCTCATGCATGAGCAGCCACTGGCTGGAAAGATCGGCATCGGTCACACTCGCTGGGCAACCCACGGCAAGCCCTCACAGGTCAATGCCCATCCCCACGTCGATTGTACGGGCCAGACAGTCGTCATTCAGAACGGGATCGTGGAAAATCATCACGCCCTGCGCCAGGAGCTCGAGGATAAGGGACATCGCTTTACCTCAGAGACGGATACCGAGGTAATCGTCCACCTCGTTGAGGATCTGTTACGACTTGGCGCTGATCTGGCTTCTGCGGTCAAGGGCGCTCTGCAGGAGATCAAGGGCGCGCACGCCATCGTGGTGATGAGCGCTCTCGATCCAGGCAAGTTGGTGGCGGCGCGCCTGGGCCACGCCGGTGGCGTGACTGTGGGCATAGGCCAGGGAGAGATGTTTGTTGCTTCGGATATCCCTGCCATTCTGCCGCATACGCAACAAGTCATCCATCTGGAGAGCGGTGAGATGGCTGTGGTGACCGCAGATGGCGCGCAATTTTGGAATCTGGATGGTTTCCCGGTGTCCAAGCAGAGTCATAGCGTGCCATGGAGGCTGGAGGACGCGATCAAGGAGCCTTTTCCCACCTTTATGCTCAAGGAGATCAAGCAACAGGCTATGGTGGTCACCTTCACTATCGGTGATCGGGTGAACTTTGAAACGGGGGAGGTGTTTCTGAAGAATCTGCCCCTGACAACCGCGGACGTGCAGGAGATTGCCAAGATCGTGATCGTTGCCTGCGGCACCTCGGTCTATGCTGGTCGTGTGGGCAAGTATATCATTGAAAAGCTGGCTCGCATTCCGGTAGAGGTTGATTATGCTTCAGAATTTCGCTATCGAGACCCGCTGGTCGACGACAAGACTGTGGTGCTGGCTATCACCCAGAGCGGTGAGACTGTGGACACGCTGGCGGCAATGGAAGAGGCCCGGAGCAAGGAAGCAAAGCTGTGGTCGATTGTGAATGTTGTCGGCAGCCAGGCCGACCGGCTGTCGGATGGTGTGATTCACATGCACGCCGGACCAGAGATTGCCGTGGCGAGCACGAAGGCATTTGTTGCTTCACTGGTTGACCTGTATCTGCTAGGGCTTTACCTGGGCCAGTTGAGAGGTACGGTCTCGGCGGACCACAACGCTGCGCTGGTGCGCGATCTGACCAGGCTTCCCGCCCTGGTGGGCGAGGTGCTTGCCCAGGAAGACGGCTGTGTGGAGCTTGCCGATCGATTCCTGAATGTGATCCAACTGCGTGACCGGCGGGACGACCTACCGGGTGAGCTCCGTAGGGCGGACTGCCTATACCTGGGCCGTGGGATCAACTATCCGATCGCGCTGGAGGGAGCGCTCAAGTTGAAAGAGATCAGCTACCTTCATGCTGAAGGATACCCGGCTGGCGAGATGAAACACGGGCCCATTGCGCTGATCGACAGGGATATGCCGGTAGTGGCCATCGCCGTGAGGGATGGTGTGTACGACAAGATGGGCAGCCAGATCGAGCAAGTCAAGGCTCGCCAGGGCAGGGTCTTTGCTGTGGCAACCGAGGGGGACAACTCGATCGGCTCAAAGGCAGATCATGTCGTGTATATTCCGCCGGTATCCTCTCTACTCACGCCGGTGTTGACGGTGCTCCCGCTGCAACTGGTTGCCTATCACGTGGCTATGAAGCTGGGGAGGAACGTGGACCAGCCGCGCAACTTGGCCAAGAGCGTGACCGTCGAATAAGGGCCGCGGACATCGCCACGGGGCGACGCGGCGTCAGGGCTCGAGCACGGTGATGAACTGCACGAGGCTGTTGGCAGCGATTCCCTCTGCAATCTCATTCACCTCATCGCTCATGTCGATCACGGCCTCAGTCCACCACTCGGGATTGACGCGGGAGGGGATCCAGGTATAGACCAGTTCCCTCTCCTCATTGGCGCCCAGGCTGTCCAGATCCCATTCCACGGGAATCTGGCCCTCGCCCTCTGGCGCCCAGCCCACGACAAAGTGCCCGGCATCGACCGGACCATCGTTGCGCACCTTTACCCTGACCTTGCACTTTTGCCCACGGAAACAGGGATTGGGCTCAAAAAGTACCGACTCGATCACGAGGTCTGGCAGATCCACCAGCCGCACCGGTGAGACGTTCACGGTCTGTTCGGACTCTGTCACACCCCCGGGGCCCACGGCTGTCATCAGGTAGGTGGTTGTGGCTCCGGGGCAGACTTCCCTGGAATCAGGTGAGGCTACGCCCCCGATATTGCGATCGATGCTCACCGAGGTAGCATAATCCACCTTGCCCCAGCTCAACGTGGTGCAATCGCCAGCCTGGATGTTGGCGGGATTGGCGGTAAAGAAGGAGATCACAGGTTTGGGCTCGGCGCTGTCAGAGACTATCAGTGTCGTCTGGGCTACGCTGGTGCCACTCGCATCTTGAGCGGACAGAATATACGTCGTGGTGGTGGTTGGGCAGACCTCTTGCTCTCCTGGCGTGCCTACCCCGCCGATACCGGGCTCTATCTCGGCCGATATGGCGTTCTCGACCTTGCCCCACTCTAGCTGGGCGCAGGCGCCTGGCGAGATGATGCTGGGGATGACCCGAAGATACTCGATGGTCGGACCAGACGGATCCTGGACCGTGATAGTGACGCTCTTCTCAACCGAGCCTCCGGCTCCTGTTGCGCGCAGAGTGTGGGTCTTGGTTGCGTCCAGACACACATCGACCTGTCCAGACGGGCCTACAGGTCCTACGTCGCTCAGTCTGACCAGGTAGGCGTTTTCTACCCCACTCCATTGCAGTCGCGTGCACTGCCCCCGGACTATGGTGTCCTGCAAGGTGCTGAATTCGCCAATGATTGGCTGTGGGGCTGGCGTCTCGCTAACGACCGGAGGGGCCACGGGCTGTTGAGGCACGGAAGTAGGCCGGGTTGTCGGGACGGCCAGGGTGGGGACGGCCGTCGCCGTTGGTCTGGGCGTCATGGCGGGCGGTGGCAGTGTGGCCTCGTCGGTGGTGGGCCCGGCAGCAACTTCAGTGGCAGGTGTCGCGCTGCCCTGGTCGCTACTCATTAGCGGCCGGATCACAAACACTGCAAGGAGGATGGCAGCGATAGCGACGACTGCCAGGGCGACAACGAGCCCGGTCCGGCTCCTGGCAGGAGCAGGAGCCGGAGCAGCTGCAGCAGCCGCTGGCTTGCGCTCCACCAATGTATCTCGTGCGGCAATGGCTGCTGCAATCTCGACCCGGAACTGAGTCTGTCCGACACGAACGAGATCGTTGTGGCTCAGCACACGGGGACCAGTGAGCTTCTCTCCATTGACAAAGGTACCGTTGGCACTGCCCAGGTCGGTGATGACCCACCGGCCGGCTTGCATAACGATCTCGGCATGGTGGCGAGAAACCTGGTTATCGGGCAAAATGATCTCATTGTCCCCATGCCGTCCGATACCCGCCGGTTCGAACCCGAGGGGAAAGACTTCTCCTGTGCCCTGCTCTATGAGCTGCCCCATGTTCATACACTATCTCCTCGACCCGTCTTGGCCGGGCTGTGCGCCTGCCGGGCCACGGAGCAGTATACCACATCCGCCAATCGCCGCCAAATCAGGTGTCCAGATATAGATGAGTATGCGATCCGCAGGATGCAATCGAGAGCTCCTGCAATAGCTGCTGCTGCCATGCAACTTTTCCATCGATTGGGCGTAAGGATATTGAATGCAGGTGGTACGGGTACGGCCATAATGAGCCATATTGATCTGAGGAGATGACAGCGATGAGCGAAGAGGAAAAGACTGCCGAGACGAGAAAGGCCAAGTACGAAGCCGATGCCGGTCAGGCAGATGCAGGCGAGGGCAATGCCTGGACTGAGACCGAAGAGATCAAGGTGCAGGCTCAGGATCTGTTCAGGACTATCAATGACCTCATCCGTGAGGGCACTGTCCGCCGGATCACTGTCATGCGCGACGATCGGGTTCTGCTGGATCTGCCGTTGGTCGTGGGAGTGCCGCTGGGTTTGATCCTGGCAACTCAGCTGACGTTCCTATCGGCGGTGGTGGGCGTCGGCGCGCTGCTCGGTGGCTGCACGGTACGCATCGAGCGGGATGAACCAGCGGAAGATGAATAGCTGAGTAGGTTGGCTGGGCTGCAAGTCCTTGGCCGTAATAGGAAGCGGACTCTCAGGACCCAGCCAGTTCAGAAGGCTCGAAGGGCTCCGTCGCTTGGTGCGGGGCCCTTTCTGTGTTGACCACTTCCATATGCCCCGGTCGGGGCGAGTCATGGAGCACCCGGTACTCCTGCAATTGGCTTCTAGAGAGGGTGGCAGTCGGTTTAGGTCAATTGCGAGCCCCCCATAGCACGGGGCGCCACTCAGAATCTAAGGAACGTCATTGCTTGCGACAGACCCTCTCTTGCGAGAGGCGCAACCCCCAGCGTTGATCAAGGCAGAGGTTGCTTCGATGCCCCAAAGCAGGGCATCTCGCAACGACAAGTTTCTTGGTAGCTAATCGCCTGGCACGGTGGCCTTCATCCAGCCACTGGTGTTGTGGAAATTGGATACAGCCATACCCGGCGGATTGAGTTGGTCAAAGGCCGCGCGCAAGGCATCGTCCGCATCCATTTGGGCAATCTGCAGCATCTCGGTCAACTGCTCCATATTTCGCGGCCCGATGATGGGTGCGGTGATGCCGGGCTGGTCCTTGACCCACAGCAACGAGAGCTGAGCCGGCGTGAGACCGTAGCGCGCCGCGATCTCGGGCACACGGGCAGCCACCTCCAGCCCCCGGCGGTTGATTCTTTGGGCGTATATGCCCTGCGGGTTGGCTGCTGCCCGCGAACCGCCAGGAAACGCGGCATCAATAGGGTAGCGTCCAGCCAGCATGCCCATGGCGATAGGAGACCAGGTGAACATGGCCAGTCCATGTTTCTGGCACAAAGGGACTCGCTCGTTCTCGACACGCCGATCCAGCAGGTTGTAGGGAGAGGATTCGGCGATGTAGCGGGCATACCCCTTGGCCTCGCTGGTCATCAGCGCCTCCATGATCTCCCAGGCGGGGTGCGTGGAGCAGCCGATGTAGAGAACCTTACCCTGCCGGACAAGGTGGGTCAGGGCGGCCATCGTCTCGTCAATGGGAACAACAGAGCTGGCTGAACGATGGGTGTAGTACAGGTCGATGCGGTCTGTCTGGAGGCGGCGGAGCGAGTCCTCGCAGGCGCGGAGGATGTGGTACCTGCTAAGCCCCTGGTCGTTGGGGCCATCACCCATCGGATAGTAGACCTTGGTGGCGAGGAGCACTCGATCTCGCTGGCCCGTTTCCTCCAAAAAGCGTCCGATGATCCGCTCGCTTTCGCCTGAATTGTAGCTATTGGCTGTGTCAAAGATGTTTATACCGGCATCCAGGGCTCCTTGCATGATTCGACGGGCTTTTTCCTCCGATGTTGGGTTGCCAAAGTTCGCTGTACCCAGGCAGAGGGGGGACACTTGAACGCCAGTTCGGCCCATTAGTCGAGTTTCCACGTTTACTGTCTCTCCTCAATAGCTAGCTCTTCCTGGACCAGCTGCCGGCGCAGGACCTTGCCAACAAAGCTCCGGGGCAATTCCTCGCGAAAGTACACGCGCCGGGGCACCTGGTAGGTGCGCAGCCGATCCTGGCAGAAGGTGATGATCTCCTCCTCAGTGGCTTGAAAGCCGGGGCGGAGGACGACACACGCCCTGACTTGGCCACGTCCACTGCTCCCTTGCGCGCCGATGGCTGCAGCCTCCTGCACGCTGGGATGCTCGTGCAGGATCTCTTCGACGTCGCGAGGGTACACATAGCGGCTGCCTACGTTGATCAGGTCGCTGACGCGGTCGATGAGGCGGAAATAGCCCTCGCCGTCCATCACAGCCAGATCGCCGGTGTGTAGCCAGCCATCGCGCAAGGCGCGCTCGGTCTCTTTTTGGCGGCGCCAGTACCCCTGCATGACCTGGGGTCCCCGGATCAGGAGTTCGCCGACGCTGCCAGGCCGGAGCTCGCGACCGGTGCGGTGATGCACGATGCGAGCGTCCGTATTGGGCAGCGGCAGGCCGATGGAGCCAACCCGCTCCTCCCCAAAGAGGGGATTGGCATGGGTTACGGGGCTGGCCTCGGTCAGCCCATAGCCTTCCACCAGCCGTCCCCGGGTGAGTTTCTGGAAGCTCTCCTGTACCTCGACCGGCAGCGAGCTGGCGCCGCTGATGCAGATCTTGACGCTCGATATCCGGTAGTCGCGCACGTCGGGGATCTCGTTAATGGCCGCATAGAGGACCGGTGTGCCGGGGAACACGGTAGGCTGGTACCGGCGTATGGCCTTCAGGATCCTCTCGATGTCCAAGGTGGGCTTTAGGATCACCGTTGAGCCGTTCAGTAACGCCAGATTGAGGCAGGTCGTCAGCCCGTACGAATGGGAGAGCGGTAGTACGCCCAAGAAGATATCCCGCCCCTGCCGGAGGTCGGGGAACCAGGCACGGGTCTGCAGGGCGTTCGCCACCAGGTTGTGGTGGGACAGCATCACGCCTTTGGGCGCGTTGGTGGTGCCGCCTGTGTAGAGCAACACGGCAAGATCGTCCGCCATGATCGGTACAGGTCGAAGATCGCCAGGCGCGCGGCGCATCAGTCGTTCCCACCAGAGAACCTTCTCCGCTTCATAGCGTGGCAGGCGGTGTCCTTCTTTTCGCTCGCGGGTGAAACGGAAGAGGGTCCGCTGCAGCCAGGGGAGGTAGGTTTTGACGTTGGTCAGGATCACGTTGTGTATCTGGCCTTCCTGCTGCAAGGGGCGGACGACATCAGGATAGAAGCGGCTCATGGTCAGCACCGTCTCTGCCCCCGAGTCGGCCAGTTGGCGGGCCAGATCGCTGCGGTCGGAGATGGGGTTGACGAGCACGGCTACAGCCCCCGCAATCAGGGCGCCGTATAGGCCGATGACTGCCTGGGGAAGGTTGGGCAGCAGGATCAGGACCCGGGCGCCCTTGCGAACGCCAAGGTCCTGGAGGATGCTAGCCCAACGGCGTGCCTCGTCCAATACGGCGCTGTAGGAGAGCCGGCGACCGCGATAGATCAAAGCAGTCTGGTCGGGCCAGCGGCGGGCGGACTCCTCAAGAAAGTGATACAGGGGCTCGTCGGGAATGGGAATTTCGGCAGGGACGCCCTTCTCGTATTGATCCAGCCACGGGCGTTCCTGGCTCACCGCGTGTGACTCGTCGATGCCACTCCGCCAGAAGCGCAGGCCGGTCTCGAGAAAGCGTTCCACAGCCCGGTTAACGGCAGCGGGGCGCTCCAGAGGAGATTGGTGGCCTGCAGCCCGGACGATCTCCAGACGGGCGCGCGGCATCCGGTGTGCAGTGCGGCGCGACAAGCTCGGGCGCACGTACCAGTCGCGCTGTCCAGCAATGACAAGCGCTGGCGTGGTGATGTCGCCCAATAGGTCCCAGCCCTGCCAGCGGCCCACGCTGTTTTCGACGAACTTTTTAAAGATGTGCGGTGGTGCGTTAAATCGTCCCCTGCGCTGCAGGAAGGGACGTATGAGGACCATCAGCATCGACGGCGTGCGCAAGCCCAGACGCATCCACCGGTTGAGGGGGAGCTGGGCGGCGGTGTTGACCAGCACCAGCTTGGCAAGCCGCTCCGGGTATCGGTGTGCAAAGTTGATGCCCAGCAGCCCACCGGCCGAATGGGCAAGCAGGACGACGGGCTCACGGATCTCGAGCTGATCCAGCACAGCGACCAGGTCTTTGGTGATCGCATCGACAGTATAGCCATCGCGGGGTTTGTCCGATCGTCCGTGGCCTCGCAGGTCGGGCGCTATGCAACGGGTTCTTTGTGAGAAGTATTGGAGCTGGTTCACCCATTGCAGGGCGTGACCGCCAGCGCCCTGCACGAAGAAGAGCACCGGGCTGGCCTGGCAGGGGCCAGCATCGATGACGCTCAGGCGCACCTCAGGACGGTCCTGGACTCGGACCTGCACTCGTTTGTCGTCGAATTCGCTCATTGGTCGGGCGCTCGCATCTGGTGAGTGAATTATACGCGAATTCGGCGCGTTGCGCAAGCATCGGAGCAACAACCAGGTTTCCGGATCGGGGTTTGACTTTTGCCTGTCCAGCGGGTAGAATGTCACCGCTTCCATCCTGAATATGAAAGAGCAGGTGCAGTTATGCGAGCGGTTATCCAGCGAGTGCGCGAGGGCCGGGTACTTGTAGATGGGGAGACGATCGGCGAGATCGGCTATGGCCTGGTCATCCTGTTGGGAGCCGGGCATGGTGACGGCGAGACCGAGGCGAGCCGCCTGGCGGACAAGATTGCCACTCTCCGGATCTTTCCCGATGCAGAGGGCAAGACAAATCTGTCCATCCTCGACGTCGATGGCGCAGCCCTCGTTATCTCCCAGTTCACGCTATACGCCGACTGCCGGAAGGGGCGGCGGCCCAGTTTTGTTCATGCGGCACATCCCGATGTTGCCGAGCCGCTGGTGGATCACTTTGCCGAAAGGTTGCGGCAAGCAGGGATCGGCCGCGTGGAGACTGGCGAGTTCGGGGCCATGATGCTGGTCGAGATCCACAACGACGGGCCCTTTACCATCATCCTCGACACGGAGCAGCTCACCCGCTAACCATACTGGCAACTTGCGTGAGGCGGATGATGCCGACTCTAACATGGCCCATGGCACGGTCGGCCTCCATAGTAAGGGGACATCTATTCCGGTCGCTGCGCCATAGGCAGCGACAGCGCAAGCTCCCGTGGCAGGGGTAGGTTCAAGAAATAGTGCTGACCCTTTGACGAGGCTGGGTGTCGTGTGCTACAATGGGGACAGCACGGCAGGGTGAGGGGTGCAGATGATCACATTGACCGATGCAGCAGCTTATCAATTGCGACACCTGTTTCGCGGTAGGAAGCCCGCGGAGCAGGGGGTGCGCATCTTTGTCCACGCCGGTGGATGTGCCGGATTGCAGTACGGAATGGCCTTTGAGGCGCAGCTGCGCGAGGACGACACTGTGGTAGAGAGCCATGGCGTGCGGCTTTACGTGGACCCGTTCAGTGTGGCCTACCTGCAGGGTGCCTGCATCGAGTATTCAGACGCTCCCAGGGGAGTTGGATTTCGCGTGGAGAATCCGAACGCGGCAGTGACCTGTGCCTGCGGCCTCTCTTTCCGCGTTGATCTGGCAGAGGGTTGCTGAGTATTGCAGCTTTTTGGCGGTTATCTGTGGCACGCGCGCTATGGAGGGATAGCAACCGTGACCACGAGAGGAGTCGGCGGTCATGGATTTCTACCGCTGGATAGAAGCGGCGGCGCGGCGAAACGATAGCCTGCTATGTGTAGGGCTAGATCCGCGCTCGGAACGGCTAGTCCCGGCTGATGATCTATTCAGTTTCAACAAGCGCATCGTGGATGCCACAAGGGACCTGGTGTGCGTGTACAAACCGAACTTTGCGTTCTACGAGGCCGCCGGTCCCCCGGGACTGGAAGCACTGCAGCGCACAGTGGAGTATGTGCACCAGACTGCCAAAGTGCCTGTGCTCCTGGATGCCAAGCGGGGCGATATTGGCTCGACGGCACAGGCGTACGCCCGCGCGGCGTTTGAGGTCTGGGGCGCCGATGCCCTGACAGTCAATCCCTACCTGGGAGCGGACTCGGTTACGCCCTTTACCGGCTATGCGGGAAAGGGCGTCTTTCTTTTATGCCACACCTCCAACCCAGGAGCGACCGATCTGCAGACCCTGCCCTGCCCTAGCCGGCCTCTGTACGAGGTTGTTGCTGAGAAGGCACAAGCGTGGGGCACCGGGTTGGTGGTGGGTGCGACCTATCCCGAGGCGCTGGCCCGCGTCCGAGCCCTCTGCCCCGAGGCGTGGATCTTGCTGCCTGGTGTAGGGGCGCAGGGGGGCGATCTGGATGGCGCGCTGGCTGCCGGACTGAGAGCGGACGGACTGGGTGTGGTAGTCAACTCCTCGCGGGGCATCATCTACGCACCGGATCCACGCCAGGCAGCAATGGAGTTGAGGAATCGCATCAATGATGCCCGGTCGGGGTCTTTGGCGCGCGCATATGATGCAAAGACTGCCCTGACCTTGACCCTGGCGGAGATCGGCGCGATCCGGTTCGGCGAGTTCACCTTGGCTTCGGGCAAGAAATCGCCCATCTACGTGGACCTGCGGCTGCTGGCCTCGCATCCTGCCGCGTTGCGAGATGTGGCTCGTGCCTATGCCGAGCTGTTGCGCGCAAAAGTGGGCCTGGGTGAGCCGGGAAAGCGCACACGGCTGGCGGCTATCCCCTATGCGGCGCTGCCTATTGGGACCGCCGTCGCGCTGGAGCTGGGCCTGCCGCTGATCTACCCGCGCCAGGAGGTCAAGGCCCACGGCACCTCACGGCAGGTCGAGGGTGAGTACGAGCCCGGCGACCGGGCCGTGGTGCTGGACGATCTGATTACCACCGGCGGCAGCAAGCTGGCAGCTATCGAGCCGCTGGAGGCTGCCGGGCTGGAGGTGCAGGACGTCGTGGTGCTTATCGACCGCGAGCAGGGAGGCGGCGAGGAACTGGCCGAGGCAGGCTACCGGCTCCACGCGGTGTTGCGTCTGAGCGAGATGCTGGATCTGCTGGTCCAAGCGGGCCGCATCAGCGAGGAGCAGCGGGACAAGGTGGCTGGCTCTTTGTGGGAGAGGAGTTGACGCATGGTTTCTCAGGACGCAGTTCTGGCAAGGGGAAAGCTCGTCTTTCTGCGCGACCCCATACCCTCAGATGCGGACCATTACCTTCCCTGGCGGTCTGGCGGCGAGTGGCGCAGGTACGACGCGCCGTGGGAAAACAGTGGGGTCTCCACGACGACGCCCGAGGAGGCCGAGGCGTTCCGTGAGCGATTTCGGGCCTTTTGCCAGAAGGAGCCTCTTCTTCCACGCAAGCGGGCGAGCATCGTTGCCATAGAGGGCCAGCCTATGGGCTGGGTAAACCGGTACGCAAAGGAAGACTACCCGGACGTGTGGTACGTCGGCATCGATATCTACGATGACAACTGTCTGAACCGGGGATTCGGCACTGAAGCGTTGGGCCTATGGATCGACTACCTGTTCTCGTACTCTGAAGTGTATCGTATCGCCCTGGAAACCTGGTCCTTCAATCCGAGGATGATGCGCGTCGCCGAGAAAGTGGGGTTGGTGTACGAGGGCGCTGAGCGTGAACTGCGTGAATGGCAGGGGCAGCGCCTGGACTTTGTTCACTATGGGCTGCTCCGGCGGGAGTGGTTGGCAGGGCGCAAAGGTGGGGAATAAACCCAGATTGGGTGTGCAGCTGTGCGGCGTTGACCTTCCCAATCCGCTCATCCTCGCCAGCGGTATCCTCGGAACCGAGGCTGAACTGTTGGCGCGCGTGGCGCAGAGTGGTGCCGGAGCAGTCACGGCCAAGTCGTGCAGCTTGGAGCCTCGCGCCGGGCACTCCAATCCCACCGTGCTGGCCTGGGAGCACGGGCTGATCAATGCCGTGGGCCTGGCCAATCCCGGTGTTGAGGCCGAGGTCGAGGAGCTGGCAAGAACGCGGGCGCTGCTGGAACCGCTAGGTGTCGCGCTGATTGCCAGTGTCTTTGCCGACACGGTGGAAAACTTTGCCCGCGTCGCCGGGCGTGTGGTCGACGCCGGACCCGACCTGCTGGAAGTCAACATCTCCTGTCCCAATGTCCACCATGAGTTTGGCACGCCCTTTGCCGCCGATGCGGCTGCAGCGGCAGAGGTGACGGCAGCGGTTAGGGAAGCGGTTGCAGGCCAGGTACCGGTCCTGGTCAAGCTGTCGCCCAATGTGAGCGATATCGCGGAAATTGCCCGCGCTGTAGAGACAGCGGGAGCGGATGGCGTCACGGCGATCAACACCCTGACCGGGATGGTCATCGACGTGCACGCCCGGCGCCCGATCCTGGCCAATCGGACCGGGGGGCTTTCCGGCCCGGCAATCCGCCCTCTGGCTGTGCGCTGCGTGTACGATATCTACCGCGCTGTCGACCTTCCCATCGTCGGCACGGGCGGCGTGAGCAGCGGTAGGGATGCACTGGAGATGGTTCTGGCGGGAGCGACAGCGGTCGGCATTGGCTCTGCGGTCTATGGTGAGGGCCCCGAAGTATTTGGCCAGATCGCCGATCAGATGGACGAACTGCTGGAAGAATTGGGCTACGCGTCCGTAGAGGAGGCGCGAGGAGCAGCTCACCGGTGATCGACTATTTCGCAGAACTAGGCCCAACCGGCGACCCTGTTGCAGATGTGCGACGATTCTACCAAGCTGTTGGCCGCCTCGACACTCTGGAGCACGTGACCGCGGTGGCGAAGGTGGCTGTGGACCTGGCAGTGCAGTATGGCGCCGATTACGCCACGGCCAACCTGGCGGCACTGGCCCATGACTTGGCTGCCGTGGTGCCGCCGGCACAGACGCTCGCCGTCGCAGAGGACATGGGATTGCTGTTAGACGAGGCCGACCGGCGCATCGGTCCGGTGTTGCACGGGCCGATCGCGGCTGCGGTCCTGCCGAAAAAGCTGGACATACGCGACCAGGACCTGCTGAACGCAGTACGCTATCACTCGACGCTGCGCGCGGGGGCGAGCGTCCTGGAAAAGATTGTCTTTGTGGCTGACAAGATTGCCTATGACCCGGCTTCATCTCACCGGGGCGAGTACATGCCGGCGTTGAGGGCGGCGCGCTCGTTGGACGAGGCAGCGCTTGTCTACCTCGCCTTTCTGCGGGTCAACGTCTCGCGAGATGGCGGCGCCATGCACCCCAATGCCGCCGCGGCCTATCGAGAGCTAACAGAGCGGATCGCCCGATGAACACGAGCCTGCCGCAGGTGACCCGCATCGTCAAGGTGATCGACGAGAGCCCCAAGGTCCGCACCCTCGTGCTCGATCTACAGCTGGAAGCAGAGCCGGGGCAGTTTGTCATGGTCTGGCTGCCGGGTCTGGACGAGAGGCCATTCAGCCTGGTCCGCGATAGTCCTGTGACCCTGACTATCGCCCGCGTTGGCCCCTTTAGCGCTGCCCTCTGCGCCCTGGAAGTGGGCGACCGGCTGTGGGTGAGGGGGCCTCTGGGGCGGCCGTTTACCCTCCCGCCATGTGAAGCTCGTCGGCCCCGGTCGCAGCTCCTGCTTGTCGGGGGCGGCTATGGTGTGGCGCCGCTCCACTTCCTGGCGGAATGCGCGCGCGCGTCAGGATGGCCGGTGAGTATGGTCATCGGCGCGCGGACTGAGGCGGATGTGATTTTCGCCAGGAGGTTCCAGGCATTGGGGGCACGGGTGACGGTCGCGACTGAGGATGGCTCGCTTGGGGAGCAAGGTATGGCGACAGATTCAGCAGCCGCTCTGCTACAGGATACAGCCTATGAGGCCATCTATGCCTGTGGCCCGGAACCGATGCTGGAGGCGGTTGTGCGGCTGGCCCTCAGGTGGCAGTTGCCGGCCCAATTGAGCTACGAGCGAACTATGCGCTGTGGATTCGGTGTATGCGGCTCGTGTGCCCGCGAAGGCTGGATGGTATGCCGCGACGGGCCGGTGATGCACGTACGCGCCTGATCGCGCTGGAGGAGAGCTGTGCTCCTGTCTCCGAAATGTGCGCGCGATGGCGATGTCTGCTATAATTCCTGGCATCTGAGCAGGACAGATCCTGAACATGGAGGTTCTGAGGATGAGATTTCCGCGCCAAAGTGGCATCTTGATGCATCCCACTGCGCTCCCTGGGCGATACGGGATCGGAGACTTGGGCGACGAGGCGCTGCGGTTCGTCGACTTTTTGGCTGCAGCGGGCCAGGCCTATTGGCAAGTGCTCCCCCTGAGCCCCACTGGCTACGGTGATTCGCCCTACCAGGGCCTCTCGGCATTTGCCGGAAATCCGATGCTGATCAGCCCGGGGAAGCTGGTGGAGATGGAGCACCTCTCGGCAGCGGACCTGGAAACCATGCCCCATTTCCCCAACGACCGGGTCGATTTCGGCCCGGTGATCCACCACAAGATGAGGTTGCTGGACCAGGCCTTTGCCAACTTTCGGGAGCGGGCGCCCGATGATCAGCGCACAGCCTTTCGCGACTTTTGCGAGGCACAGACCGCCTGGCTTGATGATTTCGCCCTGTTCATGGCGCTGAAGGAAGCCCACGATCTGCGTCCCTGGCACGAATGGGAGGAGGGGGCTGCAAGGAGGGTGCCCGAGGCGCTGGCTCGCTGGCGAAAAGAGCTGGCGTACCAGATCGAGAGCCAGAAGTACCGCCAGTGGCAGTTCTTTGAGCAATGGCTAGCGGTGAAAGCATACGCCAACGAGTGCGATATCCGTATCATCGGCGACATTCCTATTTTTGTAGCTCTGGACAGCGCTGACGTGTGGGCATCGCCGCATCTCTTCCATTTTGACGACGACCTGCAGCCCACGGTGGTGTCTGGGGTGCCACCCGACTACTTTAGCGAGACCGGCCAGCTATGGGGACATCCGCTCTACCGTTGGGAACTCATGGCCGAGGAGGGGTATACCTGGTGGATCGAACGTTTCCGCATGGCCTTTACCCAGGTCGACGTGGTCCGTATCGATCACTTTCGGGGGTTCTACAACTATTGGGAGGTGCCGGCAGGGGCAAAGACGGCGGTCAAGGGGCGCTGGCTTCGCGGGCCCGGAGCTGACCTCTTCCACGCGGTGACCGGTGCGCTGGGTGAGGTGGCAATCATTGCCGAGGACCTGGGCGATTTCGATAAAGAGTCGCGGGCGGGCGTAGATGCCCTCCAGGAAGAGTTCGGCTACCCGGGCATGAAGGTGGTGCAGTTCGCCTTTGGAGCCGGCCCGGAAGACCCCTTTTTGCCACATAACTATACCTCGCCCGACTGGGTGGTGTACACCGGCACCCACGACAACGATACCGTGCTGGGCTGGTACGAAGAGACCTCGACCGAGCGAGAGCGGGATTATGCGCGGAAATACCTGGGCACCGATGGCAGCGATATCGCCTGGGACCTGATCCGGCTGGCCTGGGCCTCGACGGCGTGCACGGCGATGACCACAACCCAAGACCTGCTGGAATTGGGGCACCATGCGCGCATGAATACCCCGAGCACGCTCGGCCCGCCCAACTGGTGCTGGCGGCTGCTGCCCGGCATGCTGACGGACGATATCGCCGGACGGCTGTTGACGCTAACGGCGATCTATGGGCGGAGGCCGTGAATGTTGGCTCTGTGCCCCGGCGCTTTTTGCCAAAGGTGCGGGGTTGTGCTAGAATAGACATGTACTGGCCCCCGTAGCTCAGTGGATAGAGCGGCGGCCTCCGGAGCCGTGCGCGGGCGTTCGAGTCGCCCCGGGGGTACTGTTTAAAGACCCGCACATTCGAGTATGCGTCGACTGGCGGGTAGATCGCAGTCTGGGAGGTGGCGGGCTCACTCCTGCCACGGCCCATTACATGGAACACGGGGGAGACTGACAGTGGTCTCCCCTGTTTCTGTAATGGGTCCTGAGCTTCTGGAAGGTGTTCTAGCGCACTGCATTGTTCGATTGAGGTAGGTAATGGACGGACCAGATCACAGGTCATCAATTGGCCGCAGGGAATTGCACATCAGCATTGGGACCAGTCCTACGGGTAAGATAGATCTTCGACAGGAACTACGGCTTGTCAAGGCAGCGTTGCTGTATGCCGATCGTGTGAGACTGTATAGCCTGACGGCATCCATGATGCAGATGGTTTCCAGGTTGGGAGATCTCAATACCAGCCAACAACTGGAACTCTTTGAGATGGTCGTTCCATACCTAGCCTTCAGAGGTGATTCTGAAGAACTCATACAAGGATTCAGACAATACAGGAGAATCATTCGCCAGCGAACCATCAGAAGCCACAAGGATCGTCAGCTCAAGATTGGCTTTCAGAGGATATTGGCACAATACTCGAACGATATCAAGGATAAAGTTGTCGAACTTGCCAAGGATGCCAAGGCCGACAGCCTGGACCATGCTGTCGAATCAGGTCTCCTTCAACTGCATACTTTCGAAGGGACTGAGGATGACAAAGTGGTGCTGCAGTTCGTAGCTGACTGTGTAGCCCGTGCCTCTGGATCTCCGCTAGCGGCGCTGGAGGCACACGAAATGTCAGAACGAGACGACAAGCTCATCAAGGAGTTTGTGGAGAGAGTATGCAGTGCTACATTGGATGGTGCAACGTATCCGTTGTTCGACGGTGGGACTAGCGAACTCATCAGAGCGCTCGTACATGAGAAAGGGATCGACGTTCCCGAAGCTGGCGTCACAAGAGGAAAGCATAGTGGACTGGCCGGACACTTGCTTCAGCGGCTGCCGCTTTTTGATGAAGCATCGGTGGATGAGGTTCTTGATATACGACAAGAACTCGATAGGCCATTGACACGGTTCCGAGGAGCGATCATCCAATTCTGTGAGAACATCCGGTCCGCACAATGGGACCGAGATTTTCCTTCCGATGCAGAAGAAGTGTTCTACCGAGACGTGGGACCGGCAATCCTAGACATCGAAGAGGCGGCGAAGTCAAACAAGCTGTTGAGATCAATATTGCGCAAGTTTGTGGATGAACCTGTGGCATTGCTGCCCGGGTCCATCTTCAGCATTGTGCTGTCTCAGTTCTCTTCCCTGCCGGACGAAATCGCTTTGAGTCTTGGGATTGCCATTTCATCAGCATCTATTGTGTATGACGCGTACGATGAATGGAAAGAGAAACAAAGGGAGATTGAGAAGAACCAGTTGTACTTTTGCCATCAGGCGCAGAAGAAGCTATCGAGGTAGTGGGCGCGGCCGATCGGTGGAGCGAGGCGAACGGGCACTTGCCAGACTGGATCACCACCCAAGAAACAGCGGTACTCTCAGGGTTTCGCCCTGAATACGTCCGCCGGCTGGTACAGGAGCTGCAGATCGGCGTGGTGAAAGCGAGCCTGATCGAGGCTCGTGCTAGCGAACTAGCGCTTGGCGCTTCATGGTCGGTTGCCCAACTTGCCCCAAGTTATTGAGCAGTTACTCCGGCCCGACGCCCACCCTGAGGGGTGGGCCGTCTCTTTGTAGGAACTAGTCGATCTACACTCGCCCATTTCCCGCAGCTCCGCCAACACCTCGTCCGATCCCGGGGCTCTACGTCGAATCTCAATCGTCGCGTATTCAGACTATCCATCACAGAAATCTCGCCGCAATCCAGGCTAGTGGCCGTCAGTCCCTTGAATCTGCCTGTTTCTCGGTCCTGCCACAAAACTCCAGTCAACGACCCGGGCTATTCTACCAGCGAACAGCCAAGACGGCAAAACCCACATCCTGGAGGTAGGGTGCCCATAGGAATGCGCCGCCTCGCTGCACCATTTTGTCGATCCGCACTATCGCCTATCAGGAAACCCTCTCCTGGCAGACAATGCGCCAGGGAAAAGCGAAAAGGCCCGGTGACCATATTGTTCGCCGGGCGTTTGCGTTGGGCCTGTTTCTGCTCTGCGCGGTCGCGGACATGCAGGCCTGGCTATCCCGCCTGTTTCTTATTGCAGCGCCCCAGCGACCTCAGCCGGGGCCTCTTTGCCGCGACGCGGCAGAATATCTTGCCCCCTCAAAGCGCGCCAGCACAGCACGAACAGGGCTGTCTGGGAGACGGCCAGCCACAGCAGGGTCAGGGTCAGGATCACGGCCAGCCAGGTCAGCCAATGCCCGAGTGTCGCTCTGAGCGCAGACAGATCCTCCTGGAGCGTGCTCAGTCGTTGGCTGTAGCCCGACACCGTGGCCTGTGCCCGGTACAGGCCGTTGCGGATGCGGGCGGCGGGCGTGGTGACGATCGAGACAGAGCCCGCGATGATCTCACTCCGCCGCTGTTCGATGGTCAGCCGCAGGTTCTGGACTTCTGCCTCAAAGCTGTCGATCTCTTCCGCGAGGGTGTTCAGTTTCTCCAATTCAGGGATCGGCTTTGAAACGAAGGGAAGGGCATTGATGGTCTCGGCGATGCTATTCACGGCGGCTACCGTCTCGCGGATGGTGTCCATCATCTCCCGGGCGCGGACGGCCAGCGGGGCGAGGTCGACGCCCAGCTTGTCCGTGAGGGCGGTCAGCAGTGGCTTACTCTGGTCCAGATCGGTGCCCAGGTCTTGCACCTCTTCCTCCACGGCGGCGATCTGGATGCTCGCCTGTGTAAGAGCAGCGTCGAGCCGGTCCAGCTCTTGCTGCGCGTCGGCTGCCTCGGCCTCGGCTGCGGTCATAATCCTCCCCAGGCCATCGTCAAGCTGGGATCGTATCATCCAGGTGCCGGCGATGCCGGCCAGGCCGAGCACCAGTACTGCCATGCTGACGGCCATGAAGATGACGGCAAGAATGCGCTTGAGCATTTGCATCGGACACCCTCCCGGGCTTGACGCCCTCAATGCGCGGCAGCCCCGGTCACACGTGGGGCTCGCGCGGTTTGTCTCGCTCGTCCACCAGGACCAGCGAGAGCATGAACGAGACCAAGCCGACGACGATGCCACCCCAGAAGCCGTCCACGTAAAAGCCGACGTTGAGCCAGTTCTGCGCGATCCAGGAGGACAGCCGCAGCGCAAGGCCGTTGATGACCAAGCATGAACAGGCCCAACGTGGCCACGATGCAGCCGCACGACAGGACGGCGAGGATGGGTTGGAAAGTGTTCCCCCTAGCGGTCATCCTGGCGTTTCGAGAGCCTGTCCCAACCATTGTGGAGCCCGGTGCGGATGACGACGGCCCGCGGGCTCGGGCCGACCAGTGCGGCGCCTGCCACGAGGAGCAGTCCAATGACCAGGATCATGATGGTCTGAGCGTACAAGCCGCGGACGACGACGTCCCAGATCTCGCCGGCCAGCAGCCGCACAAAGGGATCAGGGACCGAGGCCAGCACGGCCGGCCGGTTTAGGGCAAAGGCCACCAACGACAGCGCCATCGCGATCACCATGCCTATCCCGATCCAGGTTACGGTCCGCCGCCGCCAGAGGGAGATCAGCCAGGCCAGGAACAGCGAGCCGATGGCGAGCAGGGGCAGCACCAGGCCCACGTCATCGATCAGGGCCAGGGTTTGCTGCACCACCGCTACCTGCCGGCTCTCCAGGAGCACGAACCGGGTCTGGATCTCCTGCAGGCGCTCCAAGTCGCCCAGGTTGAACGAATCGATCACATAATCAAAGGCGTCGGTGAAATCGACGGTGAGCTTCCCCTCCCGGAGGTAAAGCAGGTCGCCATCGCCCCGCAAGACGCCCATGACGGCCCGGTGCGCGGTGCGGTTCAGCTCGATCCATACAGTGTTGAATTGCTCACTCTGAACCAGGGAGGTACCCGTGTCCTGGGCCAGGGTCCGCAGGGCGCGGGCCAGGCCCCCGCTGAGAAACTGATACTCCGAGGGCAGCGCATCCTGGAGGATCTGGTCGACGTCCACCAGGTCGAACAGGCCGTCAACGACATAGATACTCACCGCGTTGGCCACGACCTCGTTCCGGGTCAGGGGACCGACGGCACGTACCCACCGGTTCGTGTTGAGCACGGTTCCCCGCACCCAGAATGTCATGTTCCCTACGGCTAGAAGGAGCAACCCCAGCACGATCAGCAGGCCAACGGCCCAGCCGCGCCCCCGGTGCTGGCTGGCCCTGGCAGCAACCTGGTGTTCGTCCAACTGCCGCCGGAGGTGGAGGAGTTCGGACTGCATGGCTTCTACGTCTTGGGTAGGCTCGGGCCCACCGGCCTCGGCTGCCGTTTCAGTGGTTTCCAACTTTCCCGACGGATCACTTTCAAACTGCTCTTCTGGCATTTCTGCCCTTTCCCTTTCTAGGAGTACTCGCCGCCCCAGGCTTTGGAAGTTGCAGCTTCCCAAGCCTGGGGAGCAGACCCGATTTCTACGCAAACGCTGCCCGCAGGGAGTCCTCCTCTTCCTTCGACAGGTTGGTGGCCACGATCTCAAAGTCCAGACCCTGCATAGCGTCGGCCACCTTGTCGATGACGGCCTCGCTGGTCATCAGGAACAGGGCTGAGGTGCCCTCGTTCACCTGATTCTGGACCGACTTGATAAAGTCGTCATCGATGCCATAGTCGCTGAACTTGCCGGCCAGCGCGCCCATCGCAGCCCCAAGGGCCATGCCAAAGAAGGGCACGAAAAAGATCAGGCCAAAGAGCATGCCCCAGAACGCGCCGTCCAGCGCCCCCATGCCGGCCAGGTCGGCCAGTTGCCGGGTCTTGGGCTTCTTCTTGCCCTCCGGCCAGGTGACAATGGCCGCGTCGTGCAGGTTGATCAGGTGTTGCTTGCTCAGGCTTTGCACCGTACCGAGCGCCTGCTCGGCGCCGTCCGCCGTCGAGAACTTTAATACCGAAATTGTTGCCATTTTTCCCTCCCGGACTGTGATTTACTCTTCGTACACACCGAAAACTTCCCGAAGCCTGGCCTCATCGTGCTTGGAAAGCGACGTCTGCATGATCTTGCCGTTGAACTGCCCTAGCGCGTCCACGAGTTTGTCAGGTGTCGCCTCGCGGATTAGCAGAAAGAGGGCCGAGTGCCCGGGCCGGATGGTGGCGGCCACCTCCTTGACGAACCCATCGTCCAGGCCATAGTCGCTCAGCGCGCCGCCCAGGGCACCGGACAGCGCGCCCACGGCCATACCCAGCCAGGGCACCCAGAACAGGAGGCCGATCAACATCCCCCAGAAGGCGCCACCCAGGGCTCCGGCCCCCACCAGACTCACCGCCTGTTTGACCTTTGTCGTGCCATCAGGGCGACGAACCACGACTGCCGCGTCGTCGAGGGTTACCAGCCCTTGTTTCTGCAGCTCGACCAGGGCATCCCGCATTTCTGCCGCGCCCGTTTCGTTGTCAAAGGCGACTACCACCAGTTCACTCACACTCGCCTCCTTTGCCTGGCGCGCTGAACCTTGAAGCAGAACACCTATCGTTGCTGGAAGGCCACAACGATCTGAACGATGCCGCCGGCGATGGCCACAATGGCCACAACCCAGATATAGGTCAGCACCGTCAGCAGGTTGGCATAGTTCATGATCAGGATGATGCCAAACAGGATGCTCAGGGCGCCCAGGATGCCCGCGCCCCAGCCACCGCCGCGGAAGGCCAGCACCAGCGAGATGACGCCCATCACGAGGCCCTGGATGCCGAGCAGCAAGATCAGGATGGAGGGGACGACCAGGGCACTGGCGATGGGGTGGCGCATGACGACGATGCCAGCCAGGATGCCAAGGACACCCATGAACAGCTTCCAGCCCCAGGCCGAGTGGTCGAGGAACATGGCCACCAGGACAAAGATACCCTGGACGAACCAATAGAGGCCAAGCACCCAAACCAGGGCAATGGCCGTCTTGCCGGGGTTGGCCAAGAGGAGGATGCCCACGATTAGGTTGAGGATACCCGCCATCAAGATGAGCCACCAGGGTGACCGCTCCGTTTCAAACTCCCATGTTTCCGCTGTCATTATGTTTCTCCTTCCTGTTTTGTGTACTCTTCTTCGGCCAGTACTTGCCGCAGAAGTCTCTCCTGCTCGGGGTCCAGGGTGGTCGTCAGGACGGTGGCTGTCAGCGGCCCAAGCTCTGCTCTCAGCCGCTCTGCGTCCGCCCCCGTTACGAGCAAGAAGAGGGCCGACCGTTCGGGGCGCACCCAGCCGCTCGCCGCCCGAACAAAGTCGTCGTCCAGGCCATACACCTTGTCCCGGCCCCTACCCTTGAGGGCGCCCGCCGTCACGCCGGCGAACAGCCCCAGGATGGGGCCTCCCAGCAGGGCGCCAGCCACGAGCCCCACGCCGCCGCCACGCAGGGCAAACTTGCCCGACTCGGAACGATGGGTCTGCTGGATCTCCACCTGGCCATCGGCTTCCGCTACGGCCAGGACCGCGTCCTCGACCTCGATGAGACCCTCCTCCTGCCACCTGTGCACGTCGTCCAGCATGGCCTCCGCGCCGTATCGGTTCTCGAATCCCAGCACCACAATGTTGTTTGTCATCCTCTCTTTCCTTTCTCTCTGCGGTGGTATCATTTCAGCAACCCCAGACCATTAAAAGGTCACCTAGGTTCTCCGACATGGAGTGCAGGACCACCGATCCGTCTACTCTTACTCAGCGGTCAAGTCGGCCACCAGGCGGTCGGTCAGCGTTTGCCGGAAAAAGACGCCCTCCTCTTCGGCAATCACGTCAGAAAACTGCTCGTAGTAGCCGTGTTCGATCAGGACGACGAGGGCCGAGGTGTTGGGTTTCAGGTACTGCTTGAGGCCGTCCAGGAACTGCTCCGAGAAGCCCAGGTCGATCTTTTTCCCGGCCACTCCCCCGGCACCAGCACCCGCCAGGGCGCCGATCACCGCGCCCACCGGGCCGCCGGTCAGGCCGATCAGGCCTCCAGTGACGGCTCCCAGCAGCCGCCCCTTCTGGGGGTCGATGTCCTGCGTGTCCTTGACGCTGACCGAGCCCTCTGCGTCGGCGACCAGGACGGCGGCGTTCAGGATCTTGAGCGTCCGCTTTTTCCGGAACTGGTCGATGAACTGCAGTGCCCTGCCGGCGTCCTCCGGCGCGTCAAAGGCTACGGCCACCAGGTCGACCTTGGGCGCCCCGTCGCCCTGCTCGGCCTGGCGCCGCCGGACCGGGATGGCCGGCAACTTGCCGATGGCCTGCCTGTCCAGCTTGAGATAGACCGTGTCTTCCGCCACCCGCTCGACGGCCGATACCGGCAGCGTTACCTCCTTCTTGCCCCACCAGTGACCCCCTTCCAGGGCAAAGTGGGTAACCTCGCCGCTGGACGGATCGATCACCAGCTCGCTGACCGTGCCGGCGTGGCCGTCCAGGGCCTCTACCGCAATGCCCGGCCTGATGTCCGCCGCCGTGCCACTAACACTGCTTTCCTCCATCTTGCCCCCTCTCAATATCGATCCTCAGTATACTTGGAATTCAGAACGTGCGCATCGGCCGGCTGTACAAACCGCTCCCTGTACAAACGTCCAGGTCGCGCCGCCGGAGTGTTCACCGTCAAGGCCCGGCCTCTTGATCCTTCTCCATCGATTCCAGCGTTGCCAGGGCATCGTCCAGCATGGCCAGCAGCTCTGCCGTCGTGGTGGCCGGATGCGCCTGGCCAGCCACGGCCAGTAGCTCGTCGAACTCGGCGTGAAACGCGGCGACGATGGCCTCGGGATCGGGCACCAGCCCCTCGTCGGTGATCACCCCCAGCCGGACCTGCCCTGCATAGCTCAGTATGCTCACGCCCATGGTCAGGCCGCCCGTCTTGGGCACCCAGAAGAGCAGGGCCTCGAGCGGCACACCGGCCAGGTAGCGGGGCTCTCGCGGCCCGACGACGTTGGTCATGATGGCCGTCGCCCTGCTGCCCATGATGCCGACGACGGCCCGTTGCACGGGTGGAGACGTCCGCCCCAACACCCGCATCGCCGCAAAGGTGGCCGGTGCCTGGGAGGATCTCTTGAGGCCGTCCATTGAGCGCCTGACCGCCTCGAGGCGTTGCACCGGATCGGCGACACCCACCGGCAGCGGCGCAAAGACGGTGCCGACGCGGTTGCCCAACTGTCCCGTACTGCCCGCGCCGCGCAGGTTTACTGGCACGGCGGCGTGCAGCTCGATGCCGTCGGTGGCCTCACCCCGGCCTTGCAGGTAGCGGCGCAGTGCCCCGCTGGCGACCGCGAGCAACACGTCGTTGACCGTGCCGTCCAGTGAGCGGCCGATGACCTTCACCTCGACGAGAGGAATCGGGCCGGACCAGGCCACGCGTTTCGAAAGGCCCAGCTCGCCCTTGAACGCCGTCTGCGAATCGGGCGGGGAGAGGAGAATGTCCTCCAAGGCCGATGCAACCCGCCGGCCACGCGTGACGAGGGAGCGAACGCGCCTCGGATGGGCAGCCAGGGAGAGACCTCTGCGCAGCAGCTTGCGGACACGCCGCCGGCGTCCCATGCGGGGCCTCTCAACGCTCCTGCCGGTACGAATGCCGGGTAGGGTGCCTGGCTCTGTGTCGGTGATGGACAGCAGCACCTCTATGAGCGAGATGCCGTCGCCGATGCTGTGATGGATACGGCAGATGAGGGCGCAGCCAGGACCATAGCCTTCCACCAGGTAGAACTGCCACAGCGGCCGGGACCGATCCAGTGGAATGCTGGCCATCTCGCTGACCAGGTCTTGAAGTGCTTCCTGGTCGGCCGGCGGTGGCAGAGTG
>Ga0207796_1000221_pt1 | contig 25013 bp, 24 predicted proteins | sample Pon1CUnioCityCA_6_FD_187274 | JGI IMG/M metagenome (GOLD analysis project Ga0207796, IMG submission 187274) | Marine sediment microbial community from Union City, CA, USA - Pond 1C Sediment 1 (SPAdes) | ecosystem: Environmental > Aquatic > Marine > Intertidal zone > Salt pond sediment ... | reverse complement strand
TTGGCTGATGCTCGCCGCTCAGGGATACCAGGAGTCGCGGATCGATCAGAGCGCGCGCAGTCCGGCCGGCGCTCTGGGAATCATGCAGCTGCTGCCCACGACGGCCGCCGACAAGGTCGTGGGTATTGCCGATATCAGTACCGCGGAAAACAACATCCATGCGGGTGTGAAGTACCTTCGCGTACTGCAGGAACGGTATCTGGACGACGCGGAAATCGACGACCTGAACCGGACCTTGCTGGCTTTCGCCGCGTACAACGCAGGTCCTGGAAACCTGAACAAGATGCGCAAGCTGGCCGCCGAGATGGGGCTCGACCCCAACCGCTGGTTCGGCCACGTGGAGCTGGCCGCCGCGAAGGTGATCGGGCGTGAAACCGTGGTTTACGTGAGCAATATCGCCAAGTATTACTTCGCGTTCAGCCTGCTGCGCGAGGTGCGCGAGGAGCAGGAAAAGGCGCGAGAGGGGCTGACCTAGGAGATCGGGAGCCCCGGAATAACCAGCGCCATACCGGCCGGTCGGCAGCGCCCTATCGCAGGGAGCCGCTACCTTTCAGACGTGGGCGCCATAGCCGGCAAGGCCGCCGTCCTTGCAGCCCTCGCCAATTGTTGCGGTGTTGTTTCGGAAGAGCGAGAGATCGCGATAATGGAGGTCCACGGAAGCGCGACGTCGTGGCGTAACGGGGGCTTTTGCAGCGGGCCTGGACTCAGCCCCAGAACCCCTGTGTGTGCCATTGACCGCTGCGCAGATCCCGAAAAACCCAGCGGATTCGTCCCTGGCGATCGTGCGTGCACGCGTAGTCGCGGCGCTGATCGTTCCCGTCCAACCACCAGCCGCCTTCGAGGCGCCCCAGCCACTCGGCTGAAGCAGGCGGTGGACAGGCCCGTGGCGGGTGGATCCACAGCGCGGCCCCGGGGACGCGTTGGGCAGGCGTGACTGGTGCTGTTTTGTGCGACGCCGTCGTGTCCGTCGGTCGCTCGATCTGCGCCTCTTCCGGCAGGGGATGCAGGGTCGGTGCAAACCGGAGCACGGCGTTGTCGCCGAGACGGGCGCGAATCCGTGCCAGGAAGCCGTTTCCTTCCACGGTGTCGCGGCTGTTGCCGTACAGGTCGGGCGCGTTTCCCGTGATTGGCAGCAGGCGCGCTGCGGTCAGGCATATGCCGCGTACGGGTGCCGGCAATGCCTGGCGGGAAAGACGGATGTTCCATAGCTCCAACCACGCCTCCGCGCGGTGGCCCGGGTGGGATCGTTCCAGGGTCATCGCCGTTCGGCCTTCGCGGTGTGCCAGTTGCAGTTCCAGGTGCTGCACGGTGCGATGCCGTGCATGCAGCGCCTGTTCCAGTTGCAGCAACAGGCGCTTCAATGGAAACCGCAGGGCCTCGGAAGACGTGACCTCCTGGTCGAAATCAAGGCGGAAGGATGGACGCTCCGGTGGCTGGAAACGGGGCAGGGTTTCCGGAGCATCGCCTAACAAACGGTCCAGCAGTTTCGGCAACGCGTCTCCGTAGCGCAGGGCCAGATCGGCACGGGGAAAACGCAGAAGATCGCCGATCCGGCGCAGGCCGACGTCCCGCAACGCGTCGATGGCGGCTTCCGGCAGGGGCAGGGCGGTCAGCGGCAGAGGCGACAGCACCCGGCGCAGTGCATCGCGTTCCACGGGGCGCCGTGAATTCCGTATCCCGGCCAGGAGCCGTGCCGCGGCAGGCGTACGCGCCACGCCGATGCCGGGACTGTAGCCCAGGGCCCGCAGGGTCTTCCGAACCTGGCCACAGAGTGCCTCCAGGCCCCGGAACAACCGCAGGCTGCGCCCGATTTCGAGCAGGATACGTTGCTGTTCCGGTTCCGGACATACGTGATCGCTGAACCGCAGCAGTACGGTGGACAGCGTTTCCAGGTGACTGTGCATGAGCTCCGGGCAGTAATCGAACACAGCCGGGGCATTGAGCACGGCCAGGGCGTCGGCCAGCGCCATGCCCGGACCGACGCCGGCCCGGCGTGCCGCGCGATTGCCATCGTGTACCCGTGGACGCGGACCCGCCTCGACGACGATCAGTGGTTCGGTACGGGAGGATCCCGTCTGGGCGAGTGCATCCAGCGCCAGGTGGGGCAGCCATACCGCCATCCACAGTGCCTGGCCGGAGACCGGCTCCGGGTTTCCGGAGGTCCGCTGCGCAGGGGTGGGCAGCAGCGCGAGTTGCCCGGGATTTCCGGTTCCGAAGCCGCCGGGATGTCGGCGTATCCGGAGCGGTTTCGTGGGTTCATCGCGGAGGGGCATGCCGTGCTCCGGGCCCGATGGGCACGTGAATCGGGGCATTCCCCGCGGGCCAGCCACCGGTGTTCTTGAAGATTTCCAGGCGCAGGTGATCCTGCGCACCCTGCCAACGGATGCGCAGGTGCGCCGGGGAAGGTTGCGCGGCCGCCGTCGATGGGCGGTAGAGGAAAGCACAGGCTTCTCCGGCCACCGCGGCCAGGCGCAGACGTCTCAACGAGGCAATGCCGGGATGTTGCAGCCAGGCCAGAACGGCTCCGGTTCCCGGGTGGCGGAGAACCTGTTCACAGCTCCAGACCGCGTCATCGACGCGCTCGGTGCGGATCAGCAGGATCTGCTCCGGAGGTACGCCGAGCTGCTTCCAACCGGGAATCCAGGGCGCTGCGGGCGGTCCCACCAGCACGACCCGGAGATTTTCCGCAGCGCAGTCGGCCAGCATGGGTAGCAGAATCCGGGTTTCTCCGCAGCCGAAGGGACCACCGACCAGTTCGATCAGGCGCCCGCGCGGCCAGCCTCCGCGCAGGGCCTCGTCCAGGGGGGCAAACCCGCTGGATCGGACCGATACGCTTTCCTGGAGGCCGGTCCCGCGACCCCGCCAGAGCCCGGGATGGTTCAGCAGCTGCTCAAGTGCTCCCATGTCCGGTATCCGTGCTCTACTCACTCAGTGCCCGCACCACGCCGACAGCGATCCCCTCGATTACGAACTCCTGGCAACGGGTGTCGATCTCGATCGGCTGGAAATCGGGGTTTGCGGGGAGCAGGCGTACGCGGTCGCCTTCGCGCTGGAACGTCTTCACCGTGACCTCGTCTTCGATGCGGGCGACGACGGTCTGGCCATTGCGGGCCTCGGGGTTCTGCTGCACCGCGAGCAGGTCGCCATCGAGGATGCCGGCATCGCGCATGCTTTCGCCGTGCACCCGGAGCAGGTAATCCGGGCGCGGATGGAACATCCGGGGATCGACGCGGTAGTGATTTTCGACGTGTTCGATGGCCAGGATCGGTGCGCCGGCGGCGACGCGACCGACCAGGGGCAGTTCTTCCGCGGGGCCCGCGGCCCCGGGCAGCCGGATGCCGCGTGCACTGCCGCCGACCAGGTCGATTGCGCCCTTGCGCGCGAGGGCGCGCAGATGGCATTCCGCAGCATAGGGCGATCGAAAACCGAAAGCCTGGCAGATTTCTTCCCGGGTCGGGGCCGATCCCCCATCCTCGATCTGCCCGCGGATGAAAGCGAGGATTTCCTGCTGCCGTGTGGTGAGCTTCATGGGATGCCTGCCCGGATATACTGTTATTTAATACAGTACTCCGGACGGTTTCCCCGCCGCAAGTCCGAAGACTACTGAATCAGGCGGCGGCGGATCAGGAAGGTCGCGGCGATCAGTGCGAGGACCCCGTAGACCGCGATGATACCGAGATGCCACCCGGTCTGGATCGGCCAGGTCCCGGTCATCAGGGGGCGCACGATTTCCACGACATGTGCGAGCGGCAACGCCAGTGCCAGCGTCTGTACCCAGTTCGGCAGCTCGTTCAGTGGAAAAAAGACTCCGGAAAGCAGTAGCATCGGAGTTACCGCTAAAGTGAAGTAGTAAAGAAAGAAGTCGTAGCTGCGCGAGAACGCGGTGATTACCAGCGCCAGCGACCCGAAGGTGAAAGCGGCCAGGAAGACCACCGGCAGGGCCAGCAGTGCGCGCAGATCGCTCACCAGCCCGAGCAGGCTGGCCACGATCAGGATCGCGCCCGCGCTGATGAGCCCCTTGGTGGCGGCCCAGACCGCCTCCGCGAATACGATGTCGTCCAGTGTCAGCGGCGTGGCCAGCATCGCCAGCCAGGTGTTCTGCTCCGCCATGCGCGTATAGGCGGAGTACATGCCCTCGAAGCTGGCGGTGAACATCGCGCTGGAGCAAATGATGCCGGAGGCGATAAAAACCATGTAGCTCATGCCGTCCAGATCGCCCACCAGGCGCCCGAAACCGTAGCCGAAAGCCAGCAGATAGAGCACGGGCTCCCCGAAGTTGCCCAGCAGCGAGGGCATCATCAGCTTGCGCCAAACGCGCAGGTTGCGGCGCCATACCGCGACGAAGCGCAGCGTCGGACGGGGCCAGAATGCATGATGGGGGTTCATGATCAATCCCGCAGGTCGTGACCGGTGAGTTTCAGGAACACGTCCTCGAGATTGCTGGCCCGGGTCGCGTGTGGCAGACCGGCCGCGTCGAGTTCCGCGCGCACGGCGCCCGGCTCGTGCGTGTAGATCAGCCAGGTGTCCGCGATTTCCAGCATGCGTGCGGGCAGGGTGGCGGGATCGGCGACGAAGCGGCGAGCCGCTTCGGCATTGAGCGAGATCACCCAGGGCTCGACATGGGTGGCGATCAGGTTCGCCGGGGACGCGCAGGCGATGATCCGGCCGGCGTCGATGATGGCGACGCGATCGCAGAGCTCTTCCGCCTCTTCCATGTAATGCGTGGTCAGGACCAGGGTCACGCCACGTTCGCGCAGCGCTCGCAGCTGCCGCCAGAGATGATGCCGCGCCTGCGGATCGAGGCCCGTGGTGGGCTCGTCGAGGATCACCAGTTCCGGTTGGTTGACCAGCGCGCGCGCCAGGGTCAGCCGCCGCTTCATCCCGCCGGACAGTGCATTGATCCGGGATCGGCGCCGGTTCTCCAGGTTGGCCTGTACGAGGAGTTCATCGACGCGGCTTCCGAGGCCTGCGCGGTTCAACCCGAAATAGGACGCATAGGTGAGGAGATTCTCCTCGACGGTGAAATCGGGATCCAGGGTGTCGAACTGGGGGACGACACCCAGCCGCGCCGAGATTTCCCGTTCGCATTTCGGCATCGGTCGTCCGAGGACGTGCACGGTTCCGGCATCGATCGGCGTCAGACCCAGCAGCATGCGCAGTGTCGTGGTCTTGCCCGCGCCGTTGGGGCCGAGCAGGCCGAAAAACTCGCCGGCGGGGATCGTCAGGTCGATTCCGTCGACCACGACCTGACGGTCGTAGCATTTGCGCAGACCCTGGATTTCGATCGCGTGCAGCGGGTTGCCGGCGGTCTCAGGAGGCATGTGCGAGGTGGGCAGGGAAGTTCATCGCGGAATCCGGGAGGGAGGATCGTTTGGTCGCCAGAGGGGTCAGGCAGTAGCATACGGGACTGGCCCACCGGCGGCACGCACGTCGCCGGTGAGCATTGGAGGCGTGGCAGCTCTGGGTAGTTCGCGTACATGAAACGAATCATCATTCTCGGAGCGGGGCAGGTTGGACAGACCCTGGCCGAAGCACTGGGCGCGGACGGTCACGCCATCACCGTGGTCGATCAGGACGCCGTTCGCCTGCAGGCCCTGCGCACGGAACTCGGTGTGGCGACGGTACAGGGCTTCGCCGCGCACCCGCCGGTGCTCGAGAACGCCGGTGCACGGGATGCCGAAATGCTGATCGCGGTCACCGACTCGGACGAGGTGAACATGATGGCCTGCCAGGTAGCGACCACCCTGTTCAATGTCGGCACCCGCATCGCGCGCGCCCGGTCCCGCGATTACCATCGGTTTCCGCGGCTGTTCGCACGCGACGCCGTGCCGGTGGACCTTCTCATCTCCCCTGAAGAGACGGTGACCAGCCAGATCCATCGCCTGATCGAACACCCGGGCGCATTGCAGGTCCTCGATTTTGCGGATGGGCGGGTATCGCTGGTCGCGGTTCGCGCTTACCACGGGGGTCCGCTGGTGGGGCGTGAACTGCGTACGCTGCGAGGGTCACGGCCCGGGACCCGGACGCGTGTGGCCGCGATCTTCCGCCAGGATCGGCCGCTCGATCCCGATGGCGACACGGTCATCGAGGCGGACGACGAGGTGTTCTTCGTCGCCGCGAAGAAAAACATCCGCGCGGTGACCGGCGAACTGCGACACCTCGAACGCCCGTACCGCCGCGTGATCATTGCCGGCGGCGGAAACATCGGACGCCGCCTGGCCGAGACCCTGGCCGAGGATTACCGGGTGAAGATCGTCGAGCGGGATTCGCGCCGTGCGCAGCTTCTCGCCAGCGAGTTGCCCAACGACGTGCTGGTGCTCGAGGGCAGTGCCGCGGACGACCGTTTTCTCGAGGAGATCGACACGGATCACGCCGATGTGTTCTGCGCGGTCACCAACGACGACCAGGCGAACATCGTGTCGGGAATGCTGGCCAAGCGCCGCGGGGTGCGCAAGGTCATCAGCCTTATCAACCGGCCGAGTTACGTCGACCTCGTGCAAAGCGGCTCGATCGACGTCGCGATTTCCCCTCAGCTGGCGACGGTGGCTGTGCTGCTCGCCAAGGTGCGCGAAGGAGGGACGGCGACCGTCCACACATTGCGCCGCGGGGCGGCCGAGGCGATCGAGACCGTGGTGCATGGCGACGCCATGACGTCACAGGTGGTCAACCGCCGAATCGACGAACTGCATCTGCCCCCGGGCGCGACCATGGGCGCGCTGGTGCGCGGCGAAGAGGTCATCATCCCGCACCACGACACCGTGGTGAACGCCGGGGATCACGCGATCCTTTTTCTCACGGACCGTTCGCGCGTTTCCGAGGTGCAACGCCTGTTTCAGCCCAGTCCACTGTTCTTCTGACCCGATGACAGTCACAGGCGAACCATGTTTCAGCTAGCGACCACGCTCCGCCTGCTCGGCATCCTGGTCGCACTGTTCAGCCTGACCATGCTGCCCCCCGCCCTGGTGGGGCTGATCTACGGGGAACAGAGCCTCTGGGTGTTCCTACAGGCCTTCGGAATTCTGTTCGGGGTCGGGGTGCTGATCTGGGCGCCGTTTTCCCGTGCCTACGGCGACCTGCAGATCCGCGACGGGTTCGTGGTGGTGGTGATGTTCTGGCTCGTGCTGGGACTGTTCGGGGCACTGCCGCTGTACCTGGATCCCCTGCTGCACATCTCGGTCACCGACGCGGTGTTCGAGTCGATGTCGGGCCTGACCACGACCGGTGCCACGGTCATCGTCGGTCTCGATGACCTGCCGCGGGCGATCCTCTGGTACCGGCAGCAGCTGCAGTGGCTTGGCGGGATGGGGATCATCGTGCTGGCGGTTGCCATTCTTCCGCTGCTGGGAATCGGCGGCATGCAGCTTTTCCGGGCGGAGATGCCGGGTCCGCTCAAGGACAACAAGCTGGCGCCCCGCATCGCCGAGACCGCGCGCAACCTCTGGTTCGTCTACGTAGGGCTCACCGCCGCGTGTGCGCTCGCCTACTGGGCCGCGGGGATGGACACGTTCGATGCCATCACCCATTCGTTCACGACGGTCGCCATCGGCGGCTTTTCCACCCATGACGCCAGTATCGGGCACTTCGACAGCGCGGCGATCGAGTCGGTCGCGATCGTTTTCATGTTGCTCGGGGGCATGAACTTCGCGTTGCACTTTCTGGCCTTCAGCCGCGCGAATTTCCGCACCTACCTGCACGACGAGGAAGTCCGTTTCTACCTGATCCTGTTGGGCGCCGCATCGGCCATAGCAGCGGCCTATCTGCTGTACTCCGGTGTCGCCGGCGGATTCTCGGATGCCCTGCGCAAGGGCATCTTCCACGCGGTGTCGATTGGCACGACCACCGGGTATGCGACCACGGACTTCTATCTCTGGCCCGGCTTCCTGCCATTGATGCTGGTGTTCCTGTCCTTCGTCGGCGGCTGCACCGCCTCGACCGGGGGAGGCATGAAGGTGATCCGGGTTCTGTTGCTGGGCAAGCAGGGCCTGCGCGAGGTTCAACGCCTGATCCATCCGCACGCGCACATCGCCGTGAAGGTCAATGGACGGGTGATGCCGGAACGCGTGGTCGAGGCGGTGTGGGGGTTCATGGCGGCCTACGTACTGGCTTTCGCGATCATGACACTGCTCCTGATGGCGTCCGGCCTGGACCAGGTCACCGCGTTCTCGGCGGTGGCCGCGACGTTGAACAACCTGGGTCCCGGGCTGGGCGACGTCGGCCCCAACTTCGCCGGAATCAACGATTTCAGCAAGTGGGTCCTGGTGTTTTCGATGCTTCTGGGGCGGCTGGAGATCTTCACGGTGCTGGTCCTGCTCTCGCCGGCCTTCTGGCGCCGCTGATTTTCCGGAACGGCATCCCTCTGCCGAGGTGGAGCGGGCGCAACGATGCGGTTGGGCCCGCCGCAAGGGCCGAGGCGCGACGTCCCGATGTGTCTCGAACGGATCGGACGCAAGGGTGCGATCCGGTATGATCCAGGGCATGGACTGGACCCATCAGGTCATCTTCTTCGGGGCATTGGTGATTCTGGGCAGCATCCTGTCCAGCGTGGTGACGTCGCGCCTCGGCGTTCCCCTGCTGCTGGTGTTCCTGGGCATCGGCATGCTGCTCGGCGCGGAGGGTCCGGGCGGGATCGTCTTCGAGAACATTCCGCTGGCGCACCTGATCGGTTCGGCCGCGCTGGGCGTGATCCTGTTCGACGGTGGCATGCGCACCCCGATTCGCAATTTCCGGATCGCGCTGAAGCCGGCGCTGGGGCTGGCCACGCTGGGCGTGGTCGTCACGTCGGGGTTGACCGGCCTGTTCGCCTACTGGTGGCTGCAGCTCTCCTGGCTGGAGTCGCTGCTGCTCGGCGCAATCGTCGGATCCACCGACGCGGCCGCGGTGTTTTCGCTGCTGCACTCCCGGGGACGACAATTGAAAAGCCGCGTTGCGGCGACCCTCGAGATCGAGTCGGGGAGCAACGATCCGATGGCGATCTTCCTGACCATCGTGCTGATCGAAATGATTCTTCGGCCCGACGCGACCTACGGCCTGGTATTCGCGCTCGAATTCGTTCGGCAGATCGGTCTGGGTGCGATTCTCGGACTCTTCGGTGGGTTTGCGCTGCTGCGCCTGATCAATCGCCTGCCGCTGACACCCGGATTCTACCCGCTGGCGGCCCTGGCCGGGGCCATGCTCCTGTTTGGGTTGACCGGTCTCCTCGGGGGCAGCAGTTTTCTCGCGGTGTACCTGGCCGGTCTGGTGCTGGGAAACCGGCCCCTGGAAGCGGGGCAGAACATCAAGCGCTTTCACGACGGCATTGCGTCGCTGTCCCAGATCGGGATGTTCCTGATGCTGGGGGTAATCGTCACGCCCTCGGAGCTGCTTCCCGTGGCCGTGGACGCCGGGCTGCTCGCGGGTGTACTGATCCTGGTTGCGCGGCCGCTTGCCGTGGCGCTGTGCCTGCTGCCGTTTCGTTTTCCCTGGCGCGAGCAGGTATTCGTCGGCTGGGTCGGTCTGCGGGGTGCGGTGCCCATCATCCTGGCGTTGTTCCCGTTGCTGGCGGGCCTCGAACTCGCCGGTTATTTCTTCCACGTCGTGTTCTTCGTCGTGCTGATTTCGCTCCTCGTACAGGGGTCCACCATTACGCCTTTCGCACGTTGGCTCAGGCTGGAGCTGCCGCCCACCGCGACGCGCGTACAGCGCACGGAACTGGATATCCCCGGGCAGCAGGGAATGGAACTGGTGGGCTACACGCTCGCGGAGAACACGCCGGTCGTGCAGCAAGCCTGGTCCAACTTCCTGCTGCCCTCCAGCGCTCGGTTCGTCGCACACCTGCGTGGGGGCAGGCTTCTGGAGACACTGGAAATTCTGGACCTGCGCGCCGGAGACCACCTGTATTTCATGATCGCTCCCGGGGAGCTCCCGGATCTGGACCGGCTCTTCCTGGCAACCGAGGTGCCCGAGCGCCTTAGTGAGCGGAGTGTATTCGGGGAGTTCACGCTCAATGGCAACGCGCAGGTCGGCGCCGTGGCGCTGGCGTACGGGGTCTCGGTTCCCGCGGAGGAAGCGGCGGAAACCCTTGAGGCGTTTCTCCGCAGGCGGCTCGCCGCGGAACCCGTGGTCGGTGATGCGATCGAGCTGGGGAGTGTGCGCCTGGTCGTGCGGGAAATGAGTGGCGCCCGCATCACGCGGGTCGGCCTCAAGCTGTTGTGAATCCGGCTGATCGACCCGGCGGAGTTCAGGCGGTTGTGATCTCGCGAACCCGGCGTCGGTAGCCCGGCTTTCCGTGATGCGCGCTGAGGTTCGCTATAGTGCAGCCTTCGAGGGCGCCGAGACCGGCACCCCGAGTGTTATAATGTAACAATATGGCCGGCCCTGAACGTTTTCCAACGAGACCAAACCACGCATGTTCACCTATATCGACCCGACCGTACGCACCCGTCTTCTGGCGCAGGGGAAGCTGACCCGTATCAACGCCGAGGGGGCCGTGATCGACGCGACTTCGGCAGGAGTGCCCTCGCAACCGGCACTCGAGATCCTGGGTCCGATCCCGATGCCGGTTTCGCTCACGGAAGAACCGCTCACGGTGCAGTGGTACGTCTTCGTCCGCCGCACCGAACTGGCACGGGTCGACGAATTGGCAGCGGAATTGCGTGAACAAGGTGGGCAACACCTGTTTGCATCGCTCACGTCGTCGATGGCGGTCAACAGTCTGCTGGTGATCGGGGAGCCGGATCCGAACCGGGAACCGCTGGTTCGCGTGCATTCCAACTGCCTGACCGGAGACGTGTTCGGATCCAAGCGTTGCGACTGTGGTCCTCAGCTTGCGGCCGCGGTGCGCCAGATCCAGGGCGATCCGGCCGGCGGCTACCTCGTCTACATGGCCGGGCACGAGGGCCGGGGCATCGGGCTTTGGGCCAAGGCCGCCACCTATCTGTTGCAGGATGCCGGCGAAAATACCTACCAGGCCAACCGCAGCCTCGGCCTTCCCGACGATTCCCGGGACTTTTCCGATGCCGCGTCGGTCCTGAAATGGCTTCTGGGCGGCAAGCCCTTCCGTCTGCTCACGAACAACCCCAAGAAGATCCAGGACCTGGCGGCGCACGGGCTCGTGAACGTGCAGCGAGTGAAGCACGTGGCCGGCGTGGACGAGTGGAACAAGCGCTACCTTCTGGCCAAACAGGATTGGGGTCATGCGATCTCCCCACAGGATCTGGAGCCCTAGGCTTCCGGTATCCGGCACCGCACGTGCCGGCGTGGTCTCTCGTCACACCGTCCGGGGCCGAGCCTTTACGAGCCCGGTGTGACTCAGCCCGCCTGCTCAAGTCATTCCGTTCAGCACCATGTCCTCGTAGCGGACCATGCCGATGACCTCCCGTTCTTCCATGACCGGCGCCTGGCTCAGCCCGAATTTCTCGAACATGCGTACGCAGTACCGGATATCCATTTTTGGGGCTACGCCGAGTACGGGCTTGCTCATGATCTCGTAGACGTTGACGCGATCCGGTGAACGATCCTGACCCAGGACCTTGGTTGCGATGTCGGCCAGGAGCACGATGCCGTATTCATCGTTCTCGTTGCGGCGATTCACGATGAGTGCCTTGCAATCGCTCTGCTTGATTTGCTGAATCGCCTCGGCGACGGTCACCAGGCCGTCGATGATCTCGAAATGATCCTGCATCACGTCGCGGACCCGAACGACCCGCTTCTCGTGCTCTTCACTCATATGGGTAGATCCTTTGTAGTGTCCAGAAGAGTTTCCATTTGATGTTTGACCCCGACGGCATCCTCCACGTCGATCTGGAAGGCGATGCCAGTGCCGGGTGTGATGTCGAAATGACCGATCTTCGAGATCGTCTCGAGGATATTTCGCGACAGGCGCTCTTCAACCAGGAAGAAGAGTACGTCGCGTTGCGTTTCGAGCGTCAGTCCGAAGAACGTCTTCTTGTGCTCCAGCCCCTCTCCCCGAGCGTGGTTGATGATGGTGGCGCCGGTCGCTCCAGCGTCCCGGGCCGCTTTCAGCACCTTGTCGCTTTTGTCGTCTTCGACCAGGGCGATGATGAGCTTGAACCGCATGGGGAACTCTCCTTAGGGTTAGTCCGGTTTGCGCGACTTCGCCTGCCAGCGGTCCCAGATCTGGGCCAACTGCGCGTAGGTCATCACGGAAATGATCGGGAACAAGACTGCGAAGGCGATCAGACCGAAGCCATCGATCAACGGGCTACGACCTGGAATTCCGGAGGCGAGGCCGAGGCCTAGCGCTGCAACCAGCGGTACGGTCACGGTGGACGTGGAAACGCCCCCCGAGTCGTAGGCGATCGGGATCATCTGGCGCGGCGTGAAGAACGTCTGAATGACGACGACGATATAGGCGCCGATGATGAAGTGGTGGAGTTCGCCGCCTGTGATGATGCGAAACGATCCGACCATGATCCCCATGCCAACGCCGATGGCGATCGCGAGGCGCAGTCCGGTGATCCGGATCGCGCCACCCGAGACCTCGTTGGCCTTGATCGCGACTGCGATCACCGCCGGTTCTACCAATACGGCGCTGATGCCAATCGCAAGCGCAAAGAAATAGACCCAGTAGTAGTCGGACCAATGATGGTTCAAGGCTTCGGCCACAGCCTCGGTGCCGTAGACGAAGGCGGGATCGGTCAGCTGCGCCGCCATCGCGCGGCCCAGGGGGAAGAGTGCCTGATCGAGACCAACGAGGAAGAACGTGAGACCCAGAATCACGAATCCAAACCCTGCGATGAAACGGGTGAAATGGGGTATGCGCCGCCGTATCACCAGAAACTGAAAACCAAACAGCACCGTTGCGATAGGCACAACATCCCGGAGCGTGGCTCCAAAGACGGAAACGAGGTCGTCTAGGATGGACACTTCAGATAACCATCCCGTAAATCAACACGAAGATCATCGGGGTCAGGGACGCGAAGGCGATCAGCCCAAACCCGTCCAGCGCCGGATTCCGTCCCTGGATCGACGAGGCCAGACCGACGCCGAGGGCCGTGACCAGCGGCACGGTAATGGTCGAGGTGGTCACACCCCCGGAATCGTATGCAATACCCACGATCTCCGCCGGAGCGAAGCTGGTCATCGTCATCACCAGTACGTATCCCCCGATGATCATGTAATGCAGCGGCCAGCCCTTCAGAATGCGCAAGACGCCGATGACGATGGCTGTTCCGACTGCCAGCGCCACCACCAGCCGGAGTCCCAGCGCGTAGTCCGCGCGTCCCTCGTCGGTGTCGGCAATCGATCCCTCCTGAGCGGCGATCAGCGCGGCCTCGTTCGCCACGGCGATCAGCGCCGGTTCGGCGATGGTAGTGGAAAAACCCAGTGCGAAAGCGAAGGTCATCAGCCAGAAGAGGCTGCCCTTGCGAGCAAAAGCGTGCGCCATCGATTCGCCGATCGGAAACAAGCCCATTTCGAGCCCATACACGAAGAGCGTCAGGCCGATCACCACAAACAGCAACCCGACCAGAATCCCGGTCAAATCGGGCATCGGCGCACGTACCACCACAGCCTGAAAGAATCCGATGACCGCGATGATCGGAAGCAGATCCCGCAGGCTGCCGAGCAAGGACTTGGAAAAGGCGATGAGGCCTTGCATCAAAAACGGACTCCAGCGCTTTCGCGCATTGCAGTATCGGAGATCGAGAGCCACGGCCGGTTGAATGCGGCGACGTTGGGTTGTGTGCGGAGAGGCCGAGCGGAGAGGCCGATTGGTTCGCTTCCGATGGAATGCCCGTGATGCTACCCGCGCCGGAACCTCGGGGTAAACAGGACCAGGGCAGTCAGGATCTCCAGGCGTAGGGGAGGGATCCCATGCGAAGCCGCCGTTTCGCGGGATTTGGGGCGGGAATTCAACCGTGGCCGCGGGCTTGAACCTGTTCGCGCGGAATCAGACCGCGACCCGAAACCGAAAGATCCTGACCCTCTCCCATATCGAGCCACCGCAACCGGCGAGGGCATGGACACCTTTATCCCACGACCCATCGGGGCAAGACCGGGCCGCCGTCCGTCGCGAGAGCGCTTACTGCGCTTCTAGGAACAGGTAGGTCCTGTTCACGTTCATGCGGTGCCAGGAGTCGTAGTGCAGCAGATGCCGGAACTGCGGCAGGTCCGCCAGGCGTTCGACGGTCTCGTCCAGGGTCTCCCAGTTCTCGATGCCCGCGCTGATTTCGCTAGTGAGCAGCTCCAGGTAGTCGCCGGTGTCGCGCTGCGCGGTCGCCATGTCGGTCGCCGCGCCGTGTCCCGGCACCACGATCTTCGGGTTCAGTTCCTCGAGCTTGCGAAAGTTCGCGAGCTTGCCCAAGGGGTCGCTCTCCGGCTGGATTCCGATCATGCGCTCGGTGTAGACGAAATCACCGGTGAAGACGACGCTCTCGCCCGGGAGATGGAGCATCGTGTCACCCTTGAAATGGGAATCGGCGACATAGAGGAGTTCGAACTCGACGCCGCCGATCTCCATCCGGTGTTCGTCCGCGTCAATGGGGCTCGGCGCCGTGACCGGTTCGGTCCCTGCCATTGTCTCCTCACCGAGCGTGCGAATCGAGCGCGCAAGGTGCGAGGCTCCGTACTGGGCCTGGGTGTCGGTGGTCCGCTGCAGGGCCACGATTTCCGCGCCATGCTCCAGGAACCAGCCATTGCCCAGCCAGCGGTGATCCTGACTGCCCAGGTTGATCACGTGGGTGATCGGTTGATCGGTGACGGCTGCAATCGCCTGAGCGATCCTTTCCGCGACCTTGTGACCGGGGCCGCTGTCGATCATCACCACGCCCGCGTCCGTGACGACGAACCCGACGTTGTTGTTCATGCCCAGGTTCACGGGGGTACGGCCCTCGATCGAGCCGTAGAAGTAGTAGACGTTCTCGGTCAGCTGAACCGGTTGCAGGATGTCCTCGATCGCCCGATCCGTGTCCGCCTGAAGGGCCGCGGAGGGCGCGACGAGGACGGTCGCGAGAATGCTGGATCGAACCCAACGGAAGGACGGGTGCATGGGTTTTCTCCCGGGATGAATGGTCGCATCTGGACGTCGCCCTGTGTCGGCCTATTCCATGGCCGGACGGCGCGCAATAGACCCTGTCTGGGCTTCCCCTGAATGCCCGACGCCGGGGGCGACGGGATGATGTCGGCTCCCGCGATCGTCTTCAACATTGAAGGAGTGTACATCAGGGCCGGAAGGCCGTTTCCGCAACCAACGCAAGGAGTGAAGAGGTGAGGCATGAATACGCAGGAGTGAGATGGGCATGGCCACTGTTCGCGGGCGCACTGCTCGTGGCCTCGAATACCGCGCTTGCCGGGGAGGCCGAACGTCTCTGGAGTGCGTTGGCCGAGGGGGGCAAGGTGGTGATGATTCGCCACGCGGCACCCGAGGAGGCATCCGCGGAAGTCTCCATGAACCTGGCCGGAGACGGGAACTGCGACTCGGAACAGAACCTGACGGATGCGGGGCGTGATCAGGCCCGTGCGTTGGGTGCCCTGTTCCGGAAGCATGGCGTCACCGTGGCTGCGGTATTGACCAGCGAGTTCTGCCGCGCCCGCGAGACCGCCGAACTCGCTTTCGGAAATGCCGAGCGCTGGAGTGCGCTGAATCTCGTCGAGTCCATGCCGGCGGATGACGCCGAGTTCCGGATGGAGGACGCGCGCGAGCGGATCGGCGACTTCGAGGGCGAAGGCGTCCTCGTGATGGTGACCCACCGCGGCAACATCAACACGATCACGTTCAAGCAGACCGAGCCGGGGGACGTCGTGGTGGTCGCCCCAGAGGGCGTAGGCAGCTTTACGGTGCTGGGGATGATTCCCGCTCCCTGAGCATTTCATCCAGACGCTTCAGCACACTACCGCAGCAAAAAGGGCCGGACGCCAGGATTGCGCCCGGCCCTTTTTTGGATCGCCGGAATTACTTGAACTCGGAGGCGATGTACGCAGAGACGTTGGCGATATCGTCGTCGCTCAGCGCGGCCGCGTGCGGGGCCATCAGAGCCGTGTTCGGCCCGACCTGCTCGCCGGCGCGGTACTGGTTCAGCTTGCCAGCGAGGTAGTCGGCATCCTTACCGGCTATACCCGGGAAAATCGCCTGGCCCTTGCCCTCGGGACCATGGCAGCTCATGCACACCTGGTACTTGGCCTTGCCGGCCTCGAGGTCCGCGGCCTGCGCGTGGAAGGCCCCGGCGGCCGCCAGGACGCCAGCGGCAATCACGATCAACTTCTTCATCACTTCCTCCTGGGTTCGGGAAGATCCCGGTTGTCAGACAACACGAATCACAGCGCGTGGGCGGCATCCCAGGGCTCGGAGCCCGTGACCACGGGCAGGGAGAGTTCATTCCCCCAATGCGACCACCCGCCGTTATACAGCCGAACGTCGTCATAGCCTAGTGCCTTGAGTTGCATGTAGGCCAGCGTGGCACGGAACCCGTCGTGACAATAGACGTAGATGCGATGGTTCCTCGGGACGTCGGCGTACATTGCTTCGAGGCGTTCGAGGGACATCCACTTCTGCCCGTCGGTCGCCTGCAGACCCTCGATGTTCACGGCGCCGGGTATGTGTCCGGCGCGCACCGCGCCGTTCATCACTTCTCCCGTGTACTGAACCTCCGGACGGGCGTCGAGCAGGAAAACGCCAGGGTCACGGAGTGCATAGACATCCTGGTAGATGTCGGTCCACTCGATGGCGATCTCCGGACGCGCCGGCTTCAGTGTGACGTTGCCCGGCGCCGCTGCAGGGGCTTCCGTCGAGAGATCGTTGAACGCCTCCCAGTCGGTCGTGCCGCCGTCCATCAGCTTCACGCGGCTCATGTCGAAGCCGTAGAGATCCAGCAGGAAATACACGCGGGACGCGAGCGCGGTTCGGGAGTCGTCGTAGAGGACGATCAGGGAGTCGTCGTTCACGCCCCAGGAGCGGAGCGTCTCCTGGAAGGCCTCCTGCGAAGGAAACCGCATGATCGGCACACCGTGATTGTCGCCGAGGTCCTTGAAGCGCATGACCTGCCGGGCTCCCGGGATGTGCCCTACGCTGAAATACCGGCTCGGGTAGTAGCGTACCTCGAGCAGCACGAGGGATGGATCATCGATGTGATCCTCGAGCCAGTTCGAATCCACGAGGAACTCCGGGCGCTCGGCCTTGGCCAATGTGGAACAGCTTAGCAGGATCAATGCCAGGAGCAGGGCCTGCGGCAGGAGCGTACGGGCGGCGAATTTCATCGAAGGGAACTCCTTGGGCCTCATCTGGCAGATACGCGGCTTTGCCTCCGCGGGTCAACGCACCTTTCTGGACGTTTCAGGGCCGCGATTCCTTCCCGAACTCAGGAATCCCGGTCGATTCGGGTCGCGGCCGGTACGTTGCGGCGATGAATGACCATGACCGTCAGTGCCAGCAGAATGGCCCCGGTGAACACCAGCAGCGTGGAACCGATGTCGTTCATCAGTTCCGGGTCGACGATCAGCACCAGCGCAAGGGCGACCATGATCATTCCGCCGACCAATTTCAGCACGCGCCCGTGTGTCTCCTCGAATCGGCCCATGCGGAGCGTCACCAGGGCGACGAGGAAGACCGTGAGTTCGATCAGCAGGTAGATGAGCAGGTAGAGGCCGAGCAGCAGGACGAAAGCCAGACCACCGACCTCGCGGTCCGCCACGATACCGCTCCACACGACCGGGAATCCGGCGGTGCAGGGCAGTTCGACCAGGGCGATCCCCGCGGCCATGACCACGGTCGCGAAGAGCAAACCGAGCCCCGTGAGACGCCGGTCCATCAGGCCGCGCATGCCTCGGTAGATCCCGGGCTTCTGGCTGTCGGCGATCGTGAAGGACGGCCCGGTCTTGAACCAGAAGTAGTCCTTGATGTTCACCAGGCCAAAGGTCAACGCGAAGAGCGCCACCAGCCATTGCACCCAGTTGAGGTAAAGCACGAAATTCAGGACACCGAAGACCCCGGCGATGAAGGCGCCGTACACGAGCGCGGTCGTGGTCAGAAAGGCGATCCCGACCAGCGCAATGCGTCCGCGCGAGCCGGAGTGGATCACGAGCCCGAGCAGCAGCGTCAGGACCCAGAGCGAACAGGGGTTGAGGCCATCGATGAACGCGATCAGCAGGGTGGTCACGACGATGGGCTGTACCCCGAGGTCCACGCGCCCGATCAGGGGGAGAGCGAAGTCTTCCGGAGCACCGACTGGCGCGGTGCCGGGACGGGTCACCGGGTCGTCCGGGGCCCAACCGGCGACGTGAGGCGTCTCGAGCCGGACCCGGGCCAGACTCTCCACCACTGCCGCCTCGATTTCCCGGCGAATCTGCGGACTGTCGCCCACCCAGGCCTGGCCGCCGATGAACGTGGTGGGCACCGATCCGGCTTCGATCCCGTGCGCATTGGCGAGGGCGATGAAAAGGGGATGGTGTGTACGTTCGCGCATCACTTCGTACTCGCGGATGCGCAGGTCGGGGTAGCGCTCTTCGAGTTCCCGCAGGAAAGGCTTCTGGTTGTCGCAGTGGGGACAACCGATGCCCCAGAAGACATGCATCTCCGCCGGGGCGGCCCCGTCTTCCGCACTCCATGCGGGGGCGCTGGCGAGCGCGAGGATGAAGGTCAGAAAAAGCTGCAGAAAGGCCCGCGGCCAGTGCGATGCCGTCAAGATGCGACTCCCCGGTTTAAAGTGTGAATCCGGAATGCCCGAGCATGGAAACAGCGTTAATCATAGTACCGAAGTGGCCTGCCGTGTGAAGTCCGACATCGCCTGGAGTAAAGCGGCTGCGTGGGCCCCGAAACGCGGCAGCGTCAAGCCGTGCAACCCATGCACGCATCGCTGGCGAACCGCCAGCTCGGAGTATCCTGATGACGTACCCGCGAGCAGGGGACACGCACGCGTTCAGCAGCGCAGATCGGGTCCGCGTGCGTTGCAGGCCTGTACGATCCCGCCGCCCGAGATCCACGAGGTGATGCCGTCGGAGACGTTGTAAACCCGCTGGTAGCCGGCCTGTTCCATCAGCATGCGCGCGAGGACGTCGGTGCGGTTTCCCGTGCGGCAGATCAGCACGACGGGCTGTTCCGGATGGGCCAGTTGGCCGAAGAGTGCGGGAAACTCATCGGTCATGCGCCCCTGTGAGTCGAAGGCCGTGATCAGGCGGCTGCCCTCGATCACGCCGGTCTGACGCCACTCTTCCGGACGGCGGATGTCGATCACCAGTGCACCCTCGTCCACCATCCGTTGCAGGCCGGCGTTGTCGAGGGGCTCATACGGCGGGGTGGGCAAAAGGTCGGCAGCAAACCAGATCGCCAGAGGGGCCAGAATCAGGATCGACGCGAAGAGAAGGAGCTTGCGTTTCATGTTTCGTCGTGGACTCGGTTGGCCCGCGTGCTTCCGTCGCCAGGTACGGACCGCGGGGTGTCAGGTTCGATGCTCGCCCGTCGGGGGCCCGAACGAAAATATCACCCGAGCGGAGCGGGCCGAGAGAAATCCCTTGCCGGATTGTGGAGGAGCGGCGAGGTTTTGAACCGCTATCGAGCTCGGCTTTGGCCGCGACGACCTTGCCGGTGCAGCAGCCATCCAGCGATGACGACACCGGTGCTCACGACCACCACGATGATGGTCGCCAGCGCGTTGACCTGTGGGCTCACGCCCATTCGAACGCTGGAATAGATGACCATCGGCAACGTGGTGGCGCCCGGTCCCGAGACGAAACTCGCAATGACCAGGTCGTCCATCGAGAGCGTGAAGCCGAGCAGCCACCCGGCGATCAGCGCGGGAGAGATGATCGGCAGGATGATGACCAGGAACACCTTCCAGGGGCGCGCGCCAAGGTCCATCGCGGCCTCTTCCAGGCTGCCGTCGAGCTGCGACAGCCGGGATTGAACCACCACCGCCACGAACGCCGTGGTGAAGGTGATGTGTGCGATGGTGATCGTGGTCATCCCGCGCCCGGCGGGCCATCCCACCAGCTGCTCCAGGGTCACGAACATCAGCAGGGCCGAGAGCCCGAGGATCACCTCGGGCATGACCAGCGGCGCCGCGACCATGCCGGCGAAGAGCATGCGGGTCCGGAAGCGGGCGAAGCGCACCAGCGTCAGGGCGGCGAGCGTCCCCAGCACCACGGCCAACGTCGCGTTCACGGCCGCAATGCGCACGGACAGCCAGAGCGCCGCGAGAATCTGCTCGTTTTGCAGGAGTTCGCCGTACCAGCGGGTGGAGAAGCCACCCCAGACCGTGACCAGGCGCGAATCGTTGAAGGAATAGACGATCAGCGTGACGATGGGCAGGTACAGGAACGCGTAACCGAAGGCGAGCGCGGTGAACAGCCAGAAGGGACGACGGCCGGTCATCGCGTGGGCTCCGTGGCTTCACGTTCCTCGACCCGCTGGAACAACAGCAGCGGCACCAGGATGATGAGCAGCATCGCGACCGCGACCGCCGATGCGACCGGCCAGTCGCGATTGGAGAAGAACTCGGTCCAGAGCACCTTGCCGATCATCAGCGAATCCGGTCCGCCGAGCAGGTCGGGGATCACGAACTCGCCCACGGCCGGGATGAACACCAGGAGGGAGCCGGCGACGACGCCGGGCAGCGACAGCGGCAGGGTGACCGTCAGGAAGGACTTCCACGGCGGCGAGCCCAGGTCGGCAGCGGCTTCCAGCAAGGTCAGGTCCATGCGCACCAGCGTCGCGTACAGCGGCAGGATCATGAACGGCAGATAGGAATAGACGATGCCGAGATACACGGCAAAATTGGAGTGCAGCAGGACCAGCGGCTGGTCGATCAGCCCCAGCGACAGCAGCAGGTGGTTGATCAGCCCGTTGCCTTGCAGGAGGCCGATCCAGGCGTAGACGCGAATCAGGAAGCTGGTCCAGAAGGGCAGGATTACCAGCATCAGCAGCACGATGCGCCAGCCGGAGGGTGCGCGTGCAATGGCATACGCCATCGGGTACCCGATCAGAAGGCACAGCACCGTCGAGACCGCGGCCACCTTCAGCGAATTCAGGTAAGCGGCCACGTAGAGTGGATCCTCCCAGAGGAAGGCATAGTTGCCCAGGTGCAGGCTCAGCGACAGCGTGCGCTGTTCGGCCCATTGCAGCATCGGCGTGTACGGCGGGCTGGCCAGGGCCATCTCGGAAAAGCTGATCTTCAGCACGATTAGAATCGGCAACAGCAGGAACAGCAGCAGCCAGGCATACGGCAGCGCGATGACCAGCGCGCGTCCGAGTCGCCCCTGTGCGAGGCTTTTTACACCGTGATCGATCCGGCGTCTGAGGCTGGCCCGTCCGGGGGCGAGGACCGGCTCACGTGCGGCGCTCATGCCGGAAGCACCACCCCGGAATCCGCGTCCCAGCCCAGGCAGACGACGTCGTCCCAGGTCAGGGGGCCCGAGGTTCTTCGCCCGCGGTTGGTGACCTGCACCTGCACGGTCAGCCCCCCCTCGGTCCCGACGTGGTAGATCGACACATCGCCCAGGTAGCCGATTTCACGCACGGTTCCGCGGACCCAGTTGACGTCCTCCCGCGGGGGTTCTTCCAGCAGGCGGATCTTCTCCGGCCGCAGGGCGACCGTCACCGGGGTCCCGATCGCGAGCGGCTGGGGGTGGTGCATCACGATGTCGCCGGGTGCCCCCTCGCTCTGGATGGTGACCCGGTCTCCGTCGGTGCTCGCGACCCGTCCATCGAAAAGATTGGCCGCGCCGATGAATTCAGCGACGAACCGGTTGCCCGGGTATTCGTAGACTTCGGAGGGCGTGCCGACCTGCAGGATGCGTCCGGCGTCCATCACCGCGAGGCGCGTGGACATGGTCATCGCCTCTTCCTGGTCGTGGGTCACCATGATGAAGGTGGTGCCGACACGTTCCTGGATGTTCACCAGTTCGAACTGGGTGCTTTCCCGCAACTTTCGATCCAGGGCACCGAGGGGCTCGTCGAGCAGCAGGAGTTTGGGCTGTTTGGCCAGGGAGCGTGCCAGCGCGACGCGCTGGCGCTGGCCTCCGGAGAGCTGATCCGGCTTGCGGCGGGCGAATCCGGTCATGCGCACGAGTTCGAGCATTTCCCCGACCCGGGTTCGGATCTCCTGGCGCGACAGCTTTTCCTGGCGCAGCCCGAAGGCCACGTTCTGTTCGACGGTCATGTGCGGGAACAGCGCGTAGGACTGGAACATCATGTTCACCGGCCGCTCGAAGGGCGGCAGCTCCGTGATGTCCTCGTCCTCGATCAGGATATGGCCCTGGGTGCAGCGCTCGAGGCCCGCGAGCATGCGCAGGAGGGTGCTCTTGCCGCAACCGGAGGCGCCCAGCAGCGAGAAGAATTCGCCGCGGAAAATCTTCAACGACACGTCATCGACGGCATAGGTCGCGCCGTCGAAGACCTTGGTGACGCCCCGAATCTCCAGAAACGGCCGGGCGTCCGGATCCTGCCAGGATTCCAGGCTTGCGGGATCACGCCGGGGTTGGGGCATGCGCTGGACTCAGGTGCAGGGAAAGGGCGGTTGACGGGAACCGACGCTGCGGTCGCCCGCGCGGTGCGGCGGCACGGGCCGTCACCGCGAGGGCGCCGCGTCGGGTTTCAGCGTCCCGTCTTGATCTGGGTCCAGGCGCGTACGCGCGCGCGCTGCACGTCGTCGGGGAGCGGATCAAGCGTGACCAGGCGTTCCCGAAGATCGTCGGTCGGATAGACGCCGGGATCAGTGCGGATTTCCGTGTCGACGAACTCCGTGGCAGCGCGGTTCGCGTTCGCATAGGCGACTTCGTCCGTAATCTCGGCGATGTTCTCCGGAACCATCAGGAAATCGATGAAGGCGTGCGCCTGTTCGGGGTTCGGCGCGTCGGCCGGAATCGCCATCAGGTCGACCCAGAGCACCGCGCCCTCCCGCGGGATTGCGTACGCGACTTCCACGCCGCGCCCCGCCTCTTCGGCGCGATCCCGCGCCTGGAGCACGTCGCCGGAATACCCGTGCGCCACGCAGATGTCGCCGTTGGCCAGGTCGTTGATGTACTTGGAGGCGTGGAAATAGCGAATGAACGGCCGGACGCTCATGAACAGGTCGGTCGCTGCCTGGATGGCGTCCGGGTCGGTCGTGTTCGGGTCGATCCCCAGGTACAGAAGGGCGGCCGCGAGGGCCTCGCCTTCGTCGTCCAGGACCGCGATGCCGCAGCCGGACAGGGATTCCGCGATTTCCGGGTCGAACAGCAGGGACCAGCTGTCGAGTTCGGCCTCTTCGCCCAGCATCGCGGTCACGGCTTCGACGTTGTAGCCGATTCCGGTGGTGCCCCACATGTAGGGGACCGTGTGCCGGTTGCCGGGATCGACCGACTCGAGCTTCTGCATCAGGATCGGGTCGAGGTTGCGGTGATGCGGGAGTTGGGCGAGATCCAGCGGAAGATAGAGTCCCGCCTCGATGTGGCGTTCCGCAAAGGGGTGGGCTGTCGGGAAGATCACGTCGTACCCGCTGCGACCCGCCAGAAGCTTGGCCTCGAGGATTTCGTTGGCGTCGTAGACGTCATAAACGACCTGGATTCCGGTCTGCTCCTCGAAGCGCTCGATCACGGCGTCGGAAATGTAATCCGACCAGTTGTAGACATGCACGACCGGCTGTTCCGCCGGCGAGCAAGCCGCCAGCGCGAGCAGGGCCGTTGCGCCCAGAGTTTTCCGCATGTCTATCATCATGATTGAGCCCCCGCAGGCAATGTGGATTAGCAGGAGCGCTGATGTTCAGGCGCGTGGAGGGGGCTGTCAACCATGCCGGGGAGTAAAGCGAATGACGGCCAATGCGGTATCGAAAGACCTTCAGCCCGTAGGGTTCGTCGGGCTCGGAATCATGGGGGCGCCAATGGTGCGCAATCTTCTGCACGCCGGCGTCAAGGTGCGGGTCTGGGCGCGGCGCCTCGAGCAGGCCCAGAAGCTCGTCAGCGACGGTGCCGTTGCGGCGGAAAGCCTCGCGGCGCTGGTCGCGGAGGTGCGCGTGCTGTTCCTGAACGTATCGGACACGCCGGATGTCGAGAACCTGATGCTCGGGGAGGGCGGCGTTCTCGAACACGCGCGCCCCGGATTGGTCGTGGTCGATCACAGCACCATTGATCCCCTGCGCGCGCGGGTCATCGCCGAGCGGGCGCGTGAGGCCGGGGTCGGCTTCGTGGATGCCCCGGTCTCGGGAGGCGAGCGGGGCGCGATCGACGGGACACTGACTCTGATGCTGGGTGGAGCCGAAGCCGACATCGAACGGGTCCGTCCGCTGCTGCAGCTGCTGGGGAAAACCCTGACCCGGGTCGGCGACAGCGGCGCCGGCCAGATCGCGAAGGCTTGCAACCAGCTGATTATCGGCGAAGCCCTCGTTGCGGTTGGCGAGGCCTTCGCCTTGGCGACTGCGGCCGGTGTGGATCCCGCGCGGGTCCGTGAAGCGCTCCTGGGCGGGTTCGCCGGTTCGAAGGTGCTGGAGATGCACGGTCAGCGCCTGCTCGACGACAACTTCGTTCCCGGATTCATGGCGCACCTGCACGCCAAGGACATGGGTATCGTGGCCGATACGGCCGCACACCTGGACCTTGAACTGACGGGGGTCGAGCGGGTGCGCGCGGCGTTGTCCAGGGCGCTGGAGCAGGGGCACGCCTACGATGACTCGACGATTCTGGCCCGTTACTGCATACCGGAGGGCTGAGGTACGGTCCATGCGGGCTTCATGTACCCGGGTTGCCCAAAGGAGATATCGCGCCGGGGCTGGATTTCCCTTTACGTTATGGTGTAATCGAAAAGGCCTGACGCGCGAGTGGTCGGGCCTTTTGTCACGAGCGCAACGGAACCCCTGGAATGACGGATAGCGGCCATGACGCCCCGACCCTGACCCTGTGCCGCAGCACGAGGGGACAGGTGCGTATCCTGAGCCCCTGCAGTGCGGAACCGAGCGAGGGTGTCGACGGCAACAGCAAGCCCCTCGGGTACAACCCGGTGCAGCATCTCGCGATTGCGCTCGGCTGCTGTATGACCGAGTTCGCCCGACGTTTCCTGGAACGTCGGAATCTGCCGCAAACGCTGATCGCGACGCTGGACTGGCAACTGGACGGCC
>Ga0207796_1000220_pt1 | contig 25054 bp, 18 predicted proteins | sample Pon1CUnioCityCA_6_FD_187274 | JGI IMG/M metagenome (GOLD analysis project Ga0207796, IMG submission 187274) | Marine sediment microbial community from Union City, CA, USA - Pond 1C Sediment 1 (SPAdes) | ecosystem: Environmental > Aquatic > Marine > Intertidal zone > Salt pond sediment ... | reverse complement strand
CCTGAGTCCTGAGAGAAAATCAGTTTCTCATAATGATCCAACTTTATCCCAACCAATATAACGTATCCCATCAATAAGTTTTTCTTAAAATACCCCCTGATACTTCAAAAGTATAATATTCTTAATTTAGCTTCGTTATTACCACCGATCAATTATGTCTATTCTGGTTCTAACAAAGACTTCCTAACAGGACGCTAGGCAGTCATTATTGGGCACTAGTAAAAATCAATATCCCGAAAGTCAGTTCAATTAAATTATGGCAAAGAAAAAGATATTCTTATTTGAAAAACATGATGGCGTCCGTTTTGTTTTGGAGCGGAGTCTTGCGAAATATCACGAGAAAATCCAAATCCACTCTTTTTCCTGGAAAGAAGAGATTAAAAAGATGATCAATTTAAATCACCTGGATCTATTGATCACCGAATTGGATCTCACTAATCCGATTGGAATTGGAATTTCTTCGTTTGCCAGGTCAAAAAGTCCCAACCTTAAGATCCTATGGGTCACCGCCCTGGGCTGTGATGTCTTTCGTGAGCATAAGCAGAAATTAGGGGATATTATCTGTATTGAGAAACCTCTCCAGATACTTGATTTCAGGACTAGTGTCTTAGATTTGCTGGAAATCTCCACAATTTAGACTAACTATCATCCGTAGGGGGTTATTTTCACCTTCTTTACGATCCAACCCTTGTCAAACGCAGCCAACTTATTCCAATATTAGATATAACAATTTCCACTCCTCCCCATATCTCAATCTCAATAGGATTAATGTGTATCTATTTTTCACAAAGAATTAGGAAAGGATTACTGCTATGACCACGAAGGTTGCAATTAACGGATTTGGAAGGATCGGTAGGCTTGTTTTCCGCCATATTGTCGATCATGAAGAGCTTGAACTTGTGGCAGTCAATGATATTGCCCCATTGGATAATCTGCTCTACTTGTTGAAATATGACTCAGTCCAAAAGAACCCTGATGAATTAATTGAGGGGAAAGATAATTCATTCCGATTTGGAGATAAGGAAATTGCATTTACCAGTGAAAAGGATCCTGCAAATTTACCCTGGGAAGAGATGGGGGTTGAAATGGTCATAGAATCCACAGGATTTTTCACGGACCGTGCTGGCGCATCCAAACACCTGGAAGCAGGTGCAAAGCGCGTCATCATATCTGCACCCGCAAAAAATCCAGATATCACGATCTGCCTGGGTGTCAACGAAGAGAAATACGATCCAGATAAACACATCATCATATCCAATGCCTCCTGCACAACCAACTGTCTTTCACCGGTTGCTAAGGTTTTGGATGAAACTTTTGGCATTGAATCTGGTTTATTGACGACGATCCATGCCTATACCAGCTCGCAAAAAATAGTTGATGCACCTTCGAAGAAATGGCGTAGGGGTCGAGCTGCCGCTGTCTCCATTGTCCCCACCACAACAGGCGCTGCCATTGCAACAACTCTGGTCTTACCGCAATTAAATGGAAAAATGGACGGCATGGCTATCCGGGTCCCTATCCCTGCAGGGTCAATCATTGATTTTGTCGTTCACACAGAAGAACCAGTCTCGGTTGAGACTGTCAATCAAGCATTCCGAGAAGCAGCTAAATCGGAAGGGATGAAGGGCATCCTGGGTGTGACAGATGAAGAGCTTGTCTCGATAGATATCATTGGCTCGGAATATTCAAGTTTGGTAGATTTGAGCCAAACGATGGTGATTGGAGAACACGCTGTAAAAGTGTTGGCCTGGTATGACAACGAATGGGGTTATGCCCTTCGAACCGTTGACCTGGCTGCCTATGCTGCTCGATCATAGTCGTCACATAATATTGATATAGGAGGAGATCGTGATGAATAGAGGCATTAAGATTGCCAAGCTGTTTGGCATCAAAATACGGATAGACTGGAGCTGGGTGTTGATCTTGTTGTTGGTGGTTTGGAACTTAAGCACCGCCTTTGCCCAGGTTCACGGTGAATGGAGCACAATCTTTACCATTGGGATGGGCTTGATTGCCGCGCTGTTGTTCTTTATTTCGGTGCTATTGCATGAATTAGCTCACTCCCTTGTTGCAAAGGCCCAAGGCATTCCCGTCAACAGTATCACCTTATTTCTTTTTGGCGGCGTATCTAATATCCGCGAAGAGCCAAAATCTCCTGGAAACGAATTTTGGATGGCTATTCTCGGACCAATTACCAGCCTTGTGATCGGGTTTGTTTTGCTGGTGATCTCGGGGGTGAGTTTGTTAAACCAGAATTTGCAGAGCCTTCAGCCCATGGAATTCATGGGGCAGCTCAGCGCTTTCCAAACTATTTTTGTTTGGTTAGGAACCATCAATATCACCCTTGGGCTGTTCAACCTTGTGCCTGGATATCCCCTGGATGGAGGACGGGTGCTGCGCTCAATATTTTGGGCGATCACGGATGATTTGCGAAAAGCTACGCGTTGGGCATCATATATTGGTCAGGCGATTGCCTGGGCGATGATTATTTCAGGAATTGCCATGGTATTTGGAATCCAAATCCCCCTATTTGGCCAGGGATTGACAAATGGGATCTGGTTGATTTTGATCGGCTGGTTCCTGAACAACGCAGCCAGTCGCGGGTACAAGCAACTGGTTATTCGTGATGTGCTGGAGGGGGTACCTGTGAGACGCATGACAAAAAGAAATCCCCCCACCGTTCCAGCGGATATTTCTGTTGATGACTTAATTGAAAATTATATTATGCAGTCGGATGATCACGCTTTCCCCGTGATGGAAAATGACCAGCTTGTTGGTATTGTCTGCCTGGATGATGTTCGTCGAGTCCCAGGCATAGATCGAGGTAACAAACAAGTATTTGAGATTATGACACCTCGTGCAGAACTGGTTACGATTGGTCCTGAGGAGAGTGCTGATGAAGCTTTGACAACTATCAGCCGAAAGGACATCCGGCAATTAGTGGTTATGCAAGATGATCAAATGGTTGGGTTGGTTCGAAGAAGGGATATTGTTCGCTTCTTACAGCTTCAATCGGATGAGGAATTCCGTGTTAGCAATGTAGAAGAGACTTCACAGTGAAGGACAATTTAATCAGTAAACTGGCGGTTAAGGTCCAAAAAAACTGCTAGATCAAGAAGCTTTTAAGGAAAATTTTAATATTGAAGTCGTCGAGAATGGAGGTGTCATCCTACTTCTTGGTGATGTCCCCTCGAGAAAATACAAGAAACTGGCTGAGGACATTGCCCGTAGTTATGAAGGCGTTAGCAGTGTCATCAACGAGATGGATATCGATACAGCCTTAAAAATGAATCCGATAAGTTTGACTTTGGAAAGGATCTCAAGGTCCCTCCCGCCCAAACCCGGCCAGCCAACCGCAAATAAATTGACCCTAGGAGAAAAAACTAGATGATACTTGAAAGTTCCGCCTTTGAAAATGGAAAAAGATTGTCCGTTGTCTATACCTGTGAGGGTGAGAGCCTTTCTCCGCCCTTATCCTGGAGTGGAGTCCCTGAAAATACTGAAGCCCTGGTGTTGATTGTTGACGACCCTGATGCTCCCAACGGCACCTTTATCCATTGGGTTGTTTATAACCTACCGCCTACGCCGCCCCGCTTAGATGAAAATGTTTCTCTCAGTAATCGCTTTTCAGAGGGACTCCGAGAAGGAGTTAATAGTTTGGGAAAGCAGGGGTATGGTGCCCCTTGCCCACCAAGGGGAGCGGGTGAACACCGTTACTTTTTCAGGCTTTATGCCCTTTCACAGAAATTAAATTTAAAGGGACGCGTCACGCGCGACCAGCTCATGGATGCAATGGAAGGGCAGACCTTGGATGAAGCCGTTCTCATGGCAAGATTTTCTCGAGCTTAGTTGATCTATCGTAAAAGGATTAATGACCAGTGCCTGTTCAGAATTCTGAAATCGCCAATATTTTTTATACAACGGCTGACCTTCTGGAAATTGAGGGTGCTAATCCCTTCAGGGTTCGCGCCTATCGGGATGCTGCCCGAACGATTGAGGGTCATCCGAGACGTATCCATAAAATGATCGAATCTGGTCAGCCTGTGGATGAGATCGCTGGAATAGGCGAAGACTTGGCAAAGAAAATCAAAGAAATTGTCGAGACCGGCAATTTACGATTTTTTGAAGAATTACGCTCAAGAACACCAGACACTTTAATAAAACTCCTGGATATCTCTGGTTTAGGTCCAAAACGCGTTCAGCAACTTTACCATGAACTCGATATCACCAACATCCAGGAGTTAAAAGAAGCCATAGAACTGGGCAATGTGGAAAAACTGGAGGGCTTTGGGCCTAAAACTGCAGAGAATATTCACAAAGCTTTAAAAACTGAAACCTTCCAAGAGGAAAGAACTTGTTTGGACATTGCCGAACAATTTATTGAGCCTTTGGTAGATTACCTCCGTGAAATTGATGGGGTAGAAAATGTGGTTGTCGGCGGAAGTTACCGCCGTCGAAAGCCAACAGTAGGGGACCTGGATATAATCGCTATCAGTAATGAAGGTGACCCTGTTTCTGAGGCTTTTATAAAATATGATTCTGTTCATAAAGTGCTGTCGCAAGGCGAAACTAAAACCTCTGTCAAATTACGGTCAGGATTGCAGGTAGACCTTCGGGTCGTCCCAAAAGAAAGTTATGGCGCTGCTTTGCTTTACTTCACCGGATCAAAAGCTCATAACATCCATCTTCGAAATATCGCCGTTGATGAGGGATTGAAGATCAATGAATATGGGGTTTTTGATGGGGATGAACGAATTTTAGGTGCAACAGAAGAGGAAATATACCAACATTTTGGCATACCTTATATCGAACCCGAATTAAGGAAAGATACAGGAGAAATTGAAGCTGCTTCAAAGGGTCAATTGCCAGACCTTGTGACACTGGATGATATCAGAGGCGATTTACAAATGCATACGGTGCACAGTGATGGTGATCAAAGCATAGAAAAGATGGCAGGGATGGCTGATAAGTTGGGTTATGAGTACATTGCCATCACTGATCACACTTCCTATATCGGCGTCACTCAAGGGTTAAAAGATGAGGATATTCCAAAATACGTGGAAGAAATTGATGCATTCAATGCGGATCACGAAGGTGTATTGGTCTTGAAGGGTGTGGAGGTGGATATCCATGAAGATGGTTCCCTCGATTTGTCGGACGATTCTTTAAATCAAATGGATGTGGTTTTGGGAGCTATCCACTCCCATTTTGGCTTGAGAGAGGAAGAACAGACCGAGCGGGTGATAAAAGCAATGGATAACCCGTATTTTAACATCTATGCCCATCCTACCACCCGTAGAATTAATTCTCGCCAACCCATTGACGTCAATTTAGAAAAATTAATGGAAGCTGCCATTGAAAGAGGTTGTTTCCTGGAGATCAATGCCAGCCCGGAGAGATTAGACTTATGGGATCAATATATCCGATTGGCTAGAGACATCGGTCTCAAGCTATCAATAGGAACCGATTCCCATCGAAAAAGCAGTTTAGCAAACATAAAATATGGTGTCTACCAGGCACGCCGGGGATGGGCTGACAAATCACAAATTTTAAATACCTACGCTCTTGGGGAACTGCAAGGATTTTTCAAGCGCTCTTAGCTTAAGAGTTATTAATAACAAATCGCGATGGAAATTGAAAGGTAAAGAAATAAGAAAAGGAGAATGATCAGTGAGAACAACCAGCGAAATTGTGGCTTATTTAACCCGCCATTATCAAGAAAAGACGGGCGAAATCCAGGAAGATTTACTTCCAGAGGCAATTAACGATCTCATTCAGGATATGGGAGCCTTCCTGGAAGAACATCTTGAAGAGGATACCCCGCATAAATTAGCATGGGATGCGTTTGCACAAAACCCCGAAGAGAATGCGGCTTCTTTAGCAGGCATTCTCGAAGCCGTATTCGAGGCACAACCTGCTGTGCGTGAACGTGTGGATGGTTTTATGCAAAAAGTAACAGCCATTGAAACAAAGCATTCTACAAGAACAAGACCTCAAATTCGAATTGAGAATAAATTACAAGCTGAACCTGGGAATTTGATCACCGATGAGGCTGAAGAATCGGCAATTTTAGCCGACAAAGAAGTCCAGAAGAACCCGCCAGCATTTTTATATGGCAATGAACAAGCGGGATTTGAATCTGAACGGGAATTGCCCGAGTCAAATGAGTTTCTGGTTGGGAAAAACGCCCAGATCATCTATATGCCGAGTGAAAAGATGCAATTCCCCTTTATGTTTATGCGATTGGGGCAGCTTTCGGAAAGCTCAAAGAACCTAACAATAAAGGAAAAGCAAATTGTTCAGGAAAATTTACAGGAAATTCGCTTTCAACTCACTGAAGAAAGGCCTTTTGATGCAACTAAAATGGCAAATGCCTTTGAAGCGATTTGGGAGGTAGCCCCATCGTATGCAAATGCGCTGATTGCCAGCCTGCAAGATCACATTGATGAATTACCTGTCAAAACCCGGGATTTTATCATCCAACTGCACTCACCCCTTCATTAGAGAATTAGCGTTAAAGGAGAAATATGGAAATCATATCAAAAGACACGCTCATCAACTTGATTGAAAATCGCCAGGGCAAAGCGGTTTCGATTTATTTACCTACTTTTGTCTCTGCAAGAGAGGCACGAAAAAACCCCATTCGCTTGAAGAACCTTATCACACAGGTAGAAGATCAAATGGGTGAGACCGGGATGGGTAAAGGCGAAATCGAATCCTATCTTAGCCCGTTAATGGCATTGGTGGAAGATACGACGTTTTGGCAGGACCAAAGCGAAGGGCTTGCCTTGTTCCTGGATGCCAATGAATTACGTATTTTCACCTTACCCAAACGATTTGAAGATTTTTCGGTTGTTGGTGAGGAATTTTATATCACCCCTTTGATCCCTTTGTATCAGGGGAATGGGGAATATTTCTTATTATATTTAGATCAAAAAAAGCCCAGGATTTATCAGGGATCAAAGTACCAGCTAAATCGCATTGATGATCTCGATCTTCCCGATAGCCTTCAGGAAATGCTGGATAAATTTTATGAATTTCATAAACACAGCCAATTTCACAGCAAGACCTCTACGCCTAATCCCGATTTAGCAATGGAGCGAGGGGGCACATTCTTTGGGCACGGGGGCGACGATATTGATGAAGATGCTGAAATTCGAAACTATTTCCACAGGTTTGATGAAGCCCTAATGGCATATATTGGTGATGAAGATATCCCTCTTGTTTTGGCAGGTCTGGGTTACCTCCATCCACTTTATCGGGAAGCTAATTCCTATCCCAATCTCGTTAAAGAAGGTATTGAGAAGGATGTGGTGCAGATGTCGATTGAGGAACTGCACCAAATAACCTGGGAGATTGTCGAAGACCATTATCAAATGGATGTTGACCAAGCCCTGGGAGTGTATCACAACCTTGCTGACAAGGATGGCGAAACAACGCAAGAAATCGCTGAGATTGTCCCTGCAGCATATTTCAAAAGGATCCATACCTTATTTCTGGCAGAAGATAGCCAGATTTGGGGATACTTTGATCAAGAAGAAAACCAGGTGATTATTGATGAGAAAAAAACACCCGATAATGATGACTTATTAAGTATGGCAGCAGGGAAAACCCTGATTAATGGTGGGAATGTGCTTGTTTTGCCGAGGAATAAGGTTCCTGAGCAGTCTAAAGCGGCAGCGATTTTGCGTTACTGACCTTAATATGGACCACAGTCTTTTTATTTTTTGTCTTAAGGCTGTGGTCTAAATCTATTCCAACCTGACACCCTTATTCCTAACCCTATTTCAACTGTATGCATCTCGGAAACGAGTATGCACTTGATAAGATAGAGTTGATTAGCAAAAATATTGCCTCATAGAAAATATAGACAGTTTATGAACCAATCTGAAAGAAAATCTTCCTTAGAAAAACCCTGGGCGAGTTCTCAAGAATCGGTTATCCAAGCTTTAGAGATTGATGTCGAAGAGGGTTTATCCTCGGAGGCAGTTCAGGAGCGCCAGAAACAATTTGGCAAAAACCAACTGCAAACGGAAAAAGAAAAATCCATATTAGAAATCGCGATCAACCAATTCAAAAGCCTGATTATTTTGCTTTTGGCGGTTTCTGCTGTGATCTCCTTTGTTTTTGGAGATTTTGTTGAAGGCATGGCTATTGTCGTAGTGATCTTGATCAATGCTTTAATCGGCTTTTTCACCGAACTTCAGGCTGTGCGCTCAATGGAAGCACTGAGAGAGCTAACAAAGGTTACCGCCAAGGTGCGCAGAGAGGGCGAAATAAAGGAAGTGAACGCCAAAGAGTTGGTTCCTGGCGACATTCTATTACTCAATGGGGGGGATATTATCACCGCTGATGCTCGCTTGATACAGGCTTCGAAGCTTCGAATCAATGAAGCCTCCCTAACAGGGGAATCCCTTCCGGTCGATAAACAGCTTGAGCCACTTCCAGAGGATACACCTCTTGCTGAACGGAAAAATATGGCATTTAAAGGTACGGCTGTTGCCCGAGGTTCAGGCGAGGGAGTTGTTGTGGATACCGGGATGGACACTGAACTTGGCAATATTTCATCATTGGTCCAAGAAGCTGAAGAAGAGGTCACGCCCCTTGAAAAAAGGCTGGATGCACTGGGTAGAAAATTGATTTATGTTACTCTTGGACTAGCCGCCATCGTCGCCATATCGGGTTGGGCTTTTGGCAGGGATCTGCGTTTGATGGTTGAGACGGCGATTGCCCTGGCTGTTGCATCCATTCCAGAAGGACTGCCTATTGTCGCAACAATTGCTTTGGCTCGAGGGATGCAGCGTATGGCAGAGAAAAAGGCACTCATTAACAAACTCTCTTCCGTTGAAACGCTTGGTGCAACAAGTGTCATCATCACCGATAAAACCGGTACCCTGACTGAAAACCAGATGACTGTGACAGACATTGTGCTTGAAGAAGGTCATGTCAAGGTGGAGGGGGAGGGTTTGGACATGAAAGGTGACTTAAATTGGAGGGAAAACAGCTCAGACAAGAAAATGACCGAAAGTTTAGAAACGCTTATTAAAGCTGGTGTTCTTTGCAATGATGCCACTTTGACCTTTAAAGATGATGAAATCAATCAAACAATTGGCGAACCTATGGAGATCGCATTGAAAGTTTTGGGGCGAAAAGCGGATCTTGAAGAGGATTCATTGCGAGATGAAATGCCAGAGGTGAGGAAGATCGCCTTTGAACAAGGTACAAAAATGATGGCAACCATCCATGAACAGGACAGTCATGAGTATTTCTTTGCTGTCAAAGGCAGCCCTGAAGCGGTTTTTGGTAGTGCTACTAAGGTCGCCTCACCAGATGGTGATCAAACCTTCGATGATGACCTTCAGGAGAAATGGTCGCAAACGAGCAAATCCTTGGCGGATCGGGGATTGCGCGTGATAGGGATCGCAATGAAAACAAGTGATGAAAAAGAAAGCAATCCCTATCAGGACCTGAGTTTATTAGGTTTGGTCGGATTAATGGATCCCCCACGGGAAGAAGTACGATCAGCTGTTAAGCGTTGCAAAGATGCGGGGATCCGGGTGATTATGGCGACTGGCGATCATGGCGAAACCGCAAAGGAAATTGCCTATGCTGTCAACCTGGTTGACAATGAAGATGCACCTTATCTCCTGGGACGTGATCTAAAGGAAATTGATACCCTGAGCGATAAAAAACGTCAGCAATATCTTGAAACGCAGATTTTCGCCAGGGTGGACCCGGAACAGAAATTAGATCTGATCAAATTACACCAGGATGAGAAAGAAATTGTTGCCATGACCGGGGATGGGGTCAATGACGCCCCCGCTCTTAAGAAGGCAGATATCGGCGTGGCAATGGGCAAGAGAGGCACGCAGGTGGCCAAAGAAGCTGCAGATATGGTCTTGGAAGATGATTTCTTTGGCACCATTGTTGCTGCTGTTGAGCAGGGTCGGGCAATATTCAACAATATCCGCAAATTTGTGCTGTATTTATTATCCTGCAATATCAGTGAAATCATGGTGGTCACGCTAGCCTCAGTGATCAATATGCCGCTGCCCATTTTGCCGTTGCAAATCCTTTTCTTAAATCTTGTAACAGATGTCTTTCCTGCGCTGGCATTGGGCATGGGGGAAGGCGACCCCCGTCTGATGGAAGAAGACCCCCGAGATTCTGAAGAACCCATTATGACCCGCCATCATTGGATTAGCATGGGGGTCTATGGTGCCCTTATCACTGCCGCAGTTCTAATTGGAATGTCACTTGCCCTTAACGCCCTAGGATTTGGTCGGGAACGGGCTACGACGATTTCTTTCCTGATCCTGGCCATGGCACAATTATGGCACGTTTTTGATATGCGTGAAAATGGCACCAGCGTTTTCAATAATGCTGTCACCCGCAATAAATTCGTGTGGTTTGCAGTAGCTCTTTCACTTTTGATTTTGTTGGTTGCGATTTATATTCCCTTTATTGCAAATATCCTATCTTTAACAGATCCCGGATTAAGGGGTTGGCTGGTTGTACTTGGAGGCAGCTTTGCACCAATGATCATCAGCCAGATACTTAAAGAAATGAGATTAGTTGTTTGAATTAGAAAGGAAACAATGCCAGATTTACCAGAATTTCCATTCGATTTTGAGTTCTATAACGAAACCGATCTTCCAGATGCTGAGTTTTATAAATTGGCTTACGACGAAATCACAGATGTTGCCAAAGGACACAGTGATATTGTTGGGGCATCCGTTTCACTTGAGGAATTAAGTGCCGAAGAAACCCCGCATGCTTACCAGGCACGTGTGGTTCTCTATGTACGCCCCTCACATATCTCAGCAACGGAAGTCATGCCAGCCGCGCTTGATGCTTTGCAAAATGCCCTGGATGCTGCTGTTGCACAGGTGCGAGAAAAGCGTGAAAAGCTGAAGAATTATTAAGTTTGAATAATTTAAAAGAAACACGAAAAATAAAAAAATAATAAAAGGAGCAAAAATGGTTGCAAAAATGAGATCAGTTGACACAAAAGGCATCCACCTGGATGAAAAGATTTCCGACCAATCCGATATTATTGCTGATGATACCGTCAGCCTGTATCTGAATGAAATGGATAGGGTTCCGCTTCTTTCTCGAGAAGAAGAAGTCTTGCTGGCTAAGAAAATGGAAGCAGGACGAATTGCCCGTGAAAAAATATTCGACGCTGAGGGTAAAGATGGGGACATCCAGGCTCTTAGACAGGCGATCGATGACGGGCGTGATGCTCGAGACCATATGATCAAAGCGAATATTCGACTGGTCGTGAATATCGCTAAAAAATATCGTCGTTACAGCTCATCCTTCCTGGATCTTATCCAGGCAGGCAATGTGGGATTGATCCGCGCCGTGGATAAATTTGACTACACTAAGGGAAATCGCTTCAGCACCTATGCGACCTGGTGGATAAGGCGATCGGTTTTGAGACATCTTAACCAAAAGGAACGCACGATTCGACTGCCAAATTACCTCTCATCACGCATCCGCAAGATTCATCGGGCAAAGAAGCAATTAACTGGAAAACTCTCAAGAACGCCAACAATGGAAGAGATTGGAAAAGAAGTCGAGATGGATGCTGAAGAAGTTGAGCGGCTGCTGGGCTATGCTCAAAGGGCGATCTCCTTAGATCAGCCCATCGGCGAAGATGGTGAGGCGGATTTACAGAGTTATATCGAAAATAAAGACGCTCCTAACCCCTTCAAAGAAGTTCGGCAAAACTTAATGGTGGAGGATGTGCTCGATGCATTGCAAGACCTAACCGAGCGTGAGTCTAGAATATTGACGCTGCGATATGGTTTAGGGGGCGCGCGTAAACATACTCTGAAGGAGTTGGGTGAACTCTTTGGAATCACCCGGGAGCGGATTCGTCAGATCCAAAAATGTGCCTTGCGTAAATTACGCCATCCCAGTGTTCGCAGTAAATTACGTCATTACTTCTAGGATGATGATGTACACAGTTCCACCGATTCAAAACGGAACAACACCATCTCCAACTAAGACCTAACCAAGGCTGCATGCCACACGAAAGAAGAACCGCTATATTTAAAGTATCCGATAGCAGAAAAGGAGTTTAATCAAGATGCCGTTTACCTATACTTACACCGCAAGGAATAAAGATAATCCAAACCGCGTGATGACCTTTACAATTTTTGAGGACTATCTAAAGGTCAACCTCACTGGGCTGATTGACCAGGTATCTGAGGTTGTTCAAGAGGAGGAAAAGGGAGAAGCGGTCAAGGATTTTCTTTCAACGCAATCAGAGTCAGCCATTTATAAGGCAGTTGAGCGTTTATCCGGGCCGGTTCACGTCAATGATGTCACGCCATTTTTTGAAGAGGGTCAATTTACATTAACTTTTTGGAAACGGCTTGCCGGATTACGATTGGCACCGATTGTCCTCTCCATGGGTGATGTGGACAATCCAGACGCTGCAGATAAATTTATCGATACGCTCTTAGAAAGACAGAAAAAAGCTGAGGAGCCGGGCTTTTTCTCAGGTCCTCTGGATTACTGGGCAACCTGGCTTGGACTGGTGGCGGGACTGATACTATTAATCAAGTGGCCGCGAAAAGACAAATCATCCTAATTGTTTGCTTTTTGGCTAACAATAGATTAATGAAGTGAAGATTAAGCTTAACTTGTCTGTTGAGCCAAAACTTTCTTGTGCGCAAGAATTACCCGTATAGCGCATATCGTATTTGGTGAAACTAAATTTTAAGCAACCTCCTAATATTTACGGTTAATTCGCATAGGATTAATAACAATAGCATAATAACAAGATGAAGGAAAAATAATAAAAGGGTGGTTAATGCGCTGATAAAAATAATAGCACCATCCAGATAAATGTTAATTGCCCAGGGTCTCCTGACCCTGGGCAATTAATAAATCACTCAATTCCTCAAACAAAAGATCCCTTGGATTACTTTAAGTGATTTCTGTATCGAAATTTATGTGAAAAATCTCGCTGATCTGGATAGAAACAAAAGGGTACCCTGTATCAAACTTTGATTATTGCACCGTTTCCGGATCCACCTCTCGACCTTCTCTTGCGGAAATCTGCGCAGCCAAAGCAAATTGAAGCACAGCTTTTCCAGTGCTGCCATCCAATAGGGGCGTGCCGCCTTTGGTGATGACATCGATCATATGATGGGTCGCATTCACAAAGCTATCTGCCCAGGAAGTCCCTTCGACGGGTATTTCTGTTGTTTTTCCATTCTTAAAGAGCATCAATTCAGGTAGGTCAATGGTCTTCGTAGTATAGCGGTTGATAAATAAATTGCCCTTTTCACCAACAATCTCAACACGATCGTCATCGGAATAATATTTCGAATCCATCCGAATGCCGGGTGTGTGGGCAATGTCGAAAACCCCATAAGCTCTTTTCCTTTGAAATTGGAACATGATCGTGGCAGGTGCATCAACCGTGATCCCGGGCGCGACAGGAGTTTTGTCAATCCATGCTGAAACACGTTTTGCCTGTCCCATCAGGTGATAGGCCAGGGAAAAGAGATGGTAACCATGGTCAAAGACCAATTCACCTCCGCCGCTTTTCTTTTCGTTGAAGCGCCACAGCCACGCGCTGAGGGGGATTTTCCAACCCTTAGGAGAATTACCGGTATTGATGTGCATCCGGAGCATAACAGGGTCACCAATCTCACCAGCGTCCAATATGGTTTTTGCCTTCATCGCTGGCTCATAATGGACGAAATTCTCGTAAACCCTCAGTAAAACACCAGACTTTTCGGCGGCGGCGATCATCTCGTCCGCTTCTGCCGTTGTTAAAGACATTGGTTTTTGTACTGAAACATGTTTACCTGCCAGAGCTGCTTGGATCGTAAAAGGACAGTGAAGGTGATGAGGAACGAGTAATTCCACCAGGTCAATATCTGGATTCTTTAAAAGATCTGGGTAATAGGTATAAACTTCCGGGACTTGCCATTCTTTGGCTTTTTTTTGTGCTCGTTTTCTACTGCTGTCGCATACAGCAAGGATTTCCGCATCCGCCCTGTCGCGATAACCTAATTCGTGGAGATCTGAGATTCTCCCACAGCCGACAATTCCAACGCCGATCTTTTTCATACATCTTCTCCAAAATTACCTGTGCTATTTTTTTCTAATTCCTCACGTATCTTTAAGTGTTTTTTCCGTGTAATTGGATACCAAATAAGCAATGGCAAAGTGATGAAGATGACCAATGCCGGAACAGGACCAAAAAACAACCGGATTCCGAACAAGGATCGCGTTGTCTGGTCGATGTTTGGCTGGTAGCCGAAACCTGTCAGGATCCAACCCACGCCTGAAATGGCCAGTGCTTCAGAGATCTTGGTTGCTAAACCCCAAACCCCATAATACATGCCGCTGCGAAATTCTCTAGTATTGACCCGATCATAGTCAACAACATCGGCAACCATGGACCATGGAAAAATCCACTGCGCACCAAAACCAATACCAGCAAGAACGGCAAGGGGATAGATCCAGATGGTTTTTTCATGCGGTAAAAAGAAAGAGCCGCCCACAGCCAGAGCGCCAATTGCCATCCCGATGGCATAAGTGGGTCCTTTATCCATTTTTTCACTGAATTTCCGCCAAATGGGCAGCGAAATGGTGACGAAAATGAGCATTAATCCCATAACAAGCGGTACTTCAGCAGCCATTTCGAGTTGGTACTCAAGAAAATACGCCATCAGGGTCTTTATCAGGGCAAAGGAGAGATTGATGACAAGGTAGGCAGCACAGAGTAGAAGAAAAGGTCTGTTTGAAAATGTGGCTTTGATACTCTTCCAAACATTAATCTTAGCTCTGGTCTCTTGTATCTTCTTTCGCTCACGGATTCCAGCGGCTGATATTATCAAAACAACAGCACAAATTGTGCCATACAGAATGCCGATGAAACCCCAACCGCTTCTTTCAATGGTGAAGAAACCCACGATCAAGGGGGTGAGTGCCACACCGACCAGGTATGCCGGGACAGCCATCACCATCCGAAAGGTAGTAAGGGCATTTCGCTCATCATAATCATCGGTTAATTCAGATGTCAGGGCATAATAGGGTACGTTTGTAAGGGTCCAAAGGGTATCAAAAAGGATAAAGGTCAGGGCGATCCAGAGGAAAGTGGCTGTTCTGGACACCCCAGATGGGACGAACCACAACAGGGCAATGCTAATTCCCAAGGGGATCGCACCAAAAAACATAAAAACTCTGCGCCTGCCAATTTTTGAATTTGTGCGGTCAGCCATCCAGCCAAAAAGCGGATCATTTACCGCATCCCAGAATTTTCCCAGTAAAAGGGCATTTCCTGCCAGTGCGGGGGGAACCAGTGCGGCATCCGTATAGAAAATCATCAAGAAAAATTGAATGGCAGAATTAATGATGGCGTTACCCAGATCGCCAATACCATAAAAGAATTTTGTCCGGAAGCTTAATTTTTCTTCTTCCTCAAGCGCTTGTTCCTTGACGGTTGTTGTTTCCATGGAATTTTTTCCTCCGAAAATGATCCAACATGCATTATTTTTCTAAAGTCCAATTTGGTGCCTTAATGCTTGTGTTTCCTCTACCCAATTACCAACATTCCATCTGCCAAAGACCCCTAAACCACCCAACGGATCAGGACCGTAATACACCGGCACATGAATCAAGCTGATGGATGGGTGCCGGTAAGCCTGATCCAGGGCAGAAATCAAGTCTTGTGGAGATGACCCACCATCAAGGGCTAAAACATTGGGAAAGCTCCGACCCCATTGCAGGTAATCAATTGCTTTTTTATCCCAGGTAGCAAATTCCTCCCCGTATTGCGCCTGCTGCAATCCCGAAATCGCGCCCATACGATTATTGTCCAGCAGTAGTATGCATCCCCATGCGCCGTGTTCCACACCATCAATTAGAATTTGCGGGTTCATCGTAAAGGAACCATCGCCCGTGAAGGCCAGGAAATAGGGTGGGGTTGACAGCGCAGCAGATGCCAGGATGGCGGAGACGGCGAAACCCATATAACTGGCACCGGTATCCGTGAAAATTTTCCCAGGCTTTTCATCTTCGGCAATCTGGAATCCATTTGCCTGGACATCACCCGCGTCAAAAAAGCTTATGACATCTTTTTCACTTGCCCAATCTAAAGCGGTTTTGATCGCTCCTGGTTGTGTGAGAACGCTTTTATTCCAAAAAGCATCCTCAAGGGTTGGATGATCGTAACGTTTTTGCTTGAATGTCTCCCAATCAACCTTCTTCTCCTGGCAGCGCTTAAACCAATCTGATATTTCATTGGATTTTAGACCAGGAATTTGAGAAAGCACCTGATTGAGCACATTTACTGTTGCCTTACTATCTCCAACAAGCGCCAGCGTGTCCTGGTAATGGGTGGCATCTTCTTGATTAGCGTTGATATTGATCACGTGCTTGACCTTGGGATAACCTGTACGTGAGCTGTCGGATTGGCAAACAGCTCGCGTTCCGACAGCAATCAACAAATCTGCTTCCTCCATCGCATAGTTACCACAAAGGCTTCCCTTTGAGCCGCCCACACCCATACAGCGGGGCTGCTGATAGGGGAAAACGCCTGTAGCGATTGGCGTATGAACACACACAGCGTCTGTAAGTTCCAGGAGATTTGACAGCTCTTTCGATGCGCCGATGCCACCACCGCCGACCTTGACGAGTATCTTCTTGGCATCTTGGATCCATTTGACTGCTATCTCATATCCTTCCAAGGCTGGCCCCAAGCGGGGAGGGGGGATATCCGGCAGTTCACGCAGGTTGAAGCCCAAAAGAGTTTGGGGCTGGATATTCATGGGCAGCAAGAAGAAAAAGGGACCCGCCTGGTAGGGGTGATTAACAGTATTCATCCCTCTACGCAGAGCGGTGGCAAGTGATTGCGGCGTGTGGAGTTTGTAAGCACTCCCCATGGCAGCCGTCAAGGCTAAAAATGAATCCTGTCGATGCCTGGGAATCTGCTGCATATTGAAACCCTCATCCTGTGTGGTTTCATCTCCCATCAGGTACCAAACGCCCTTGCCGTTAGATGCAGGGACCAGTGAACCAGCCAGGGCTTGCATGGCACCTGGGCCAATTGAGGTGATGACAGCAGCATGCTGGCCGCTGACCCAATTGTAAGCAGTTGCTGCGTGGGAGGCTTCGATCTCATTTCTCACATCATATACCTTTACCAATCCAGAATCTTGATAGATTCTCAGCACTTCACCAATTTCTGTTGATCCATGGCCTAAAACACAGAAAAAGTTGCGCACAGTTTGCTTGAGCAAGCCAAGAATGATCATTTCAGAAACCGTAGAATCTAAATATTGTGCGAGTTGACCTGACAAAATGGCTGAATCAATCCCACCATTTTCTACAATTGACCGGGCATGATCCATACGCTCTTTGGTAATTTTTTGAAAATTCATCCTATTAATGCCTCATTTTTCAAACCTAAGCCTGTCCGACAAATCTTTACTGATAGACAATACCTCCTGGGATAATTTTGATATGTTCTTAAGGTTGATTCTCGCAGTAGGACCTGAAATACCGATCGATCCGATACATTGATTGCTGAAATCAAAGACCGGTGCAGCTATACAACGTATACCCTCATCATACTCCTCGTTATCAACAGCAAATCCCAGGATGCGGATTTTTTCAAGCTCATTGGCGAGAACTTCTTGATCAGTAATGGTAGCCCCCGTGCGCGAACCAAGCCTTGCCGGGATCGCATAACCCCCAAAAGCCAAGAGTACCTTACCCAGGGCTGTGCAGTGAAGGGGCGCCATATGCCCAATATCAGCATTCACCCTCAGGGAAGCATCAGACTGAACCTGGTCAATATAGAGCGCTTTTCCCTGGGCGTAAATAGCTAAATGAGCACATTCCCCTGTCCGAACTACTAATTGTGTTAGGAAAGGATTAGCAGTTTCCCGTAATTTAAGCCGATTGATAACCACCCGGCTGAGCTGGACCAATGCTGGACCCAATTGATAGCTGCGTCCATCGGTTGATTTTTCGACAAATCCGTGATTCATTAAAGTTTGGACCATTCTGGAGACGGTTGATTTATTCACCCCCAATTTATCAGCCAGATTTGTGATGCCAATACTTTGGTCAACCTCAGCCATAATTTTCAGGACGGTCAACCCACGCGCTAGCGATTTTATTTCGCTCATTGTATCAACCCCAGATTAATTAATTTGTTGCGTTTTATGCAACAGCGTTGCGTAAAAAGATTATAAATCTAATCCTTTCTTCCTGTCAATAGCATTTTTGTACCTTCTACTCGTTCACTCAATTCTGGTTAAGGGGATAATACCGACTTTTCGCTTCATTATTTGTTCAGTAAACTCTGGAAACAGAAGAAAAACGTGAAAATTAAAATCCAATCCGTGAGGATTGGATTTTTTAGTAGTTTCTATTGAATTTGTCTACGCCGATGGATCGGAAAAACAAATGAAAGTTATCAGGACAATAACTTATAAAATGTTTGACAACTTTCGTATAGATAACGATAGATGACTTATGCGAATTTGTTCAATGTCCTGGCAATGACCTCCTGATCGACTGGCGTTCGATCAATTCGAACGCCCACGGCATTGTAAATGGCATTGGTGATGGCAGGGGTGGTGGGGATACTGCTGATTTCACCAACACCCTTAGCGCCATAGGGACCTTCGGCTGTAGGGTGCTCGACAATGATGGATTTGATTTCGGGTGTCAGCATGATCCCGGGAATTCGGTATCGAGCGAGGTGATCGGATAAAACTTGGCCGTCTTCCACGATAAACTCTTCCGTCAGACAATGTCCTAGTCCCATCATCACGCCCCCTTCAATTTGTCCCTGAAGACCCAATGGGTTCACTGCCATTCCCACATCGTTTGCTGCGATCACTTTCAACACTGCTACTTCACCTGTGAGGGTATTTACCTCCACTTCAGCAGCCTGGGCAGCGTAGGAATAAGCAAAATGCATGTCACCCCCTGTTCCAAGCGGTTGGGTTTGAGGGGCTTCATATTGATACAGGGCACGCGGTTCCAAACCACCTTCTTTCATTTGTTGAGCAATCTCAGAATAGGAGAGCAGATGCCCATTGACCTGTGCAGAACCATTCTCAAATCGGATTTTCTCTGGTTTGACGTCGAATTTTTCGGCGAGAAAAGCGCTTATGCCCTCCCTTAACGTTTTAGCAGCCAGCCGTGAAGCGTTCCCGGTGATATAGGTCTGTCTCGAGGCGGTGGTAGGACCACCATCTGGGGTGCGATCGGTATCCATTACCAAAACACGCACCTTATCCGGTGGCACATCCATTTCCTCTGCCACGATCATTTGCATCACAGAAACCAGTCCCTGTCCCATTTCTGCTGAGGAACTTCGCACTTCGAAACTCCCATCTGTGAAAAGTTCCAGTTCCGCATTGGAAATATCTGGCGCACCGCCACCCAACCCTGTGTTTTTATATGCTGCTGCTAACCCCCATGCCCGGACCAGGTGGGGGTGTTCAGGATTTGCTACAGGTTGGAAGGGTTGTGGGCTGATCTGGTGCATTTCTTCACTGACCCGTTCGATGCACTCGCGTAAACCTACAGATTCGTCGAGCAATTGACCGGTATTGGTGACGCTGCCGACGTGTAATGCATTCATTTTGCGGATTACCACCGGATCCATCGAGAGTTCTTTTGCCAGCATATCGATTAATGATTCGATAGCAAAGTTCGATTGCGTCACACCAAAACCGCGGAAAGCACCGGATGGTGGGTTGTTGGTGTACATGGCATAGCAATCACCCTTGACATGGGGGACATCATAAGGTCCAGCTGAATGTGTCGTCGCCCTGGTCATGACTTTCTCTCCTAGGGAGGCATACGCCCCTGTGTCCCCATAGAGTTCGGTCTCCACAGCTTGGATCCGTCCGTCTCGTTTTGCACCAATTTTGACACGGATTTGGGTGGCATGGCGTTTGGGGTGTACCAGCAGGCTTTCACTTCTGGAGAACAACAATTTAACAGGTTGCTGCGTGGCATTCGCCAGCATAACTGCATGGATTTGTCCAGCGATGTCCTCTTTGCCGCCAAACCCACCACCCATTTTTTGTCCGACGATGTGCACACGGTCTTCTTCCCAACCCATGATCTCTGCGATCTGGCTTCGATCCTGGTAGGGGATCTGGGAGCCGACATAGATCTCCATGCGACCATCAGGTGTAGGAACTGCAATGCTGCATTCCGGTTCCATAAACGCATGATCGGTGGTTTGGGTGTGGAAGGTGTGTTCGATGATCACATCAGAATCTGCAAAGCCATCCCGGATATCGCCCTTGCGCACTTTAATATGCTTTAATAGATTGCCCTTTTCGTGTAGTATTGGTTGGCCGGGTTGCAGAGCCTGGACTGGGTCGCTAATGACTGGCAGCAAATCGAATTCTGTTTCAATTAATTCCACAGCATGCGTGGCAATCTCCTGCGATTCAGCAGCGACAATCGCCAGAGCATCGCCAACATATCGAATTCTTTCGCCAACCCCGATCAGTGCTGGCCAATCTTGGGTGATCAAACCGTGGTTATGTTTCCCAGGAATATCCTCTGCAGTTAGCACGGCAGCGACACCTTTTACAGCCAGCGCTTTGGAGATATCAAGACCTTTGAGTATTGCATGAGGCACCATTGCTCGTTTTACCTTGGCAATAAGCATATTCTCAAAGGTCAGATCATCTGAAAATTTTGCTTCGCCGGTGACTTTTTGAACTGCATCCGGACGTAAATGCCGTTTTCCCACAATTTCTTGTTGGTGAATAGATTCGATGACCTCCGGCAGAGGGAGGGGATCCCCAGTGCGCAGGGTGTGGGCTGCTGCAAGGACGGCTTTTTCGATCATCGGATAGCCCCCACAGCGGCATAAAGTATCCTTCAAAGCATAGCGCACTTCTTCAGATGTCGGGTTAGGATTCTTTTTTAACAGCGCAAAAGCCGTCATAATCTGACCGGGGATACAAAATCCACATTGAACTGCACCATGTTCAACAAAAGCTTCCTGGATCGGATGTAATTTAACTGTTTTGCGAACTTGTTCAGCCAATCCCTCGACAGTGACGATGGATTTTCCGTGGGCGCGGGCTGCCGGATAGACGCAAGAAAGTATGGGTTCTCCATTTACAAGAACGGTACAGGCGCCGCATTCCGCCTCATCACAGGCGATTTTTGTGCCGGTAAGACGCAGTCTTTCCCTCAGCAGATTAGCCAGGGTTTCACTCGGGATCATCGGGAGATTGTATTTTTTATTGTTAACGGTCAGAGAAAGCATTTTTTCCATTTTTTCACCACAATTTAAAAACTAGAAAGACGATTTGATAATAAAGACCAGGAATCCAATAAAGATTATCAACCAGCTCGGTTCCAGGCCTCGATGAAAGTAGTAGTAAATAATCCATGGATAATATATTTTCGATAATCTTCAGTTGCACGATGGGGACTGGTGCGGAATCGTGCCTGTGATGTCAACTGTTCTAAAGCATTTACAAGGACATCTTGATGATATGTTTGATCTCGTAAGGCTCGTTCAGCTTTTGTTGCCCGGAAAGGCGTCGGTCCTCCTGGGCCAACAGCGATTCGAACATTGTTGATCACATCGCCATCACGGTCAACCCACACTGCACAATTGAGAATCGGCAGTGCCACACCTTGTGGTCGCATGATCCGTTTGAAGGCTGAAGCTTGGTTGTCCTCTAAGATTGGAAGATTAAAACCAACAATCAGCTCTTTGGATTTATCGATGGCAGATTTGCCCGGGCCTTTGAAAAGCTCAATAAAGGGGACTGTACGAATCCCCTGGGGATTGACTATTTCTGCACGTGAATCAAGAGAGACGAGGGCAATTGTGCCATCCGCAGCAGGTAATGCATGCGCGACATTCCCACCGAGTGTTGCCGTATTCCGAACCTGGGGACCCGCAATTAAGTCACAGGCTTCGATGAGGGCATGTGCATTTTTTTGGAGAAGGGGGGATGAAACAATGCGATTGATCGAAACTGCAGCACCAATATGGATATGGTCACCTCGATTTTCAATAACATTCATCTCCGGCACCCCTGTCAGATCAACGAGGGTTTGCGGCGGTGAATGCCTTCCTTGTCGAATATCAATTAAAAGGTCAGTACCGCCAGCAATGGGTATCGCAGGTTGAGGTGCTTTCGTTAAATCTTCGATTGCTTCACTTAGAGATGTGGGTTGCCGATATTCTTGCCAAAGGGTCATAGGTGGGTTCCTTTCTTAATAATACGGCGGTACTTTTCGATGGGTTTTCTTCTTCCCAACGCCGCTGAAGCCAACTGAATCAGCGACCACCTATCCAATGGATTGATTTTGATAAGTATATCCTGTTAAATTAATTTTTCAAAGTCACCTTCTGCTCATGATCTTCCTTCACACCAGCCATTAATAGACCAACCTTTTCCCGGGTAGCTTCCTCTCGATCGAGAATTGCCATGATATTCCCTTCGTAAATGACCGCAATACGATCCGACAGGGCAAAGATCTCATCCAGGTCTTCAGAAATTAACAAAACCGCAGTCCCATTTCCTCTCTGAATGATCAATTGTTCACGAACATATTCGGCAGCGCCAATATCGAGGCCGCGGGTGGGTTGTGCGGCAATGATCGTTCTTGGATTTCTGGATAACTCCCGTGCAAGGACAATTTTCTGGATATTTCCACCAGATAAACTTTTTGCTAATGTTTTCTGTGAGGGTGTTTTGACATTATATTGTTCAATTAATTGATCGGTGTGAGTCGTAATATCACGTAATTTAAGAAATCCTTGTTGAGAGAATTTTGGTTGGTCATGTTCCCGCAAGATCAGATTTTCGGCAACAGTAAAATTTTTGATCATGCCATCCCGCATTCTTTCCTCAGGGATATATGATAACATTTTCTTTATGAGTTTATCAGCATCCAGACCAGTGACATCTTCACCTTCCAGATAGATCTTCCCGGAACTCGGCTTTCTCAATCCAGCCATGACTTCTGCGAGTTCGCGTTGACCGTTGCCAGAGACTCCAGCCACGCCGAGTATTTCCCCTGAATAAACTTCTAGGTTCACATTGCATAATCCCTGAGTTCCACGATCGCTCTGGCAAGAAACATTATCAAGCTCTAAACGGGCTTCTCCCTTTTTCGTTTTTTCTGTACTGGTGATGAAATCGATATCGTGTCCCACCATCCAGGTCGCCAGGTCTTCTTTGGTTACTTCAGAGCACGGTCTCGTGCCTATTTTTTTGCCATTTCTTAGAACGGTAATCCGGTGACTGATCTCGACTACTTCGTGCAATTTATGAGATATGAAAATAAGGGCATAGCCATCTTTTACCATTTGGCGCATGATGTTGAATAATTCATCGACTTCTTGGGGTGTGAGAACAGCGGTTGGCTCGTCTAAAATGAGCAGGGCTGCCCCTCTATAGAGGGCTTTAATGATTTCAACGCGTTGTTGTTGTCCAACAGATAGTTGCCAGATGTATGCATCCGGGTCAATAAGTAATCCATAAGTATCGGCTAAGGACATGATCCGCTTTGAAACGGCGCTTAAATCCGTCAATGGCCCGCGGGATGAGGGTAATCCCAAAGCCACATTTTCAGCCACTGTCAAGGTTTGAACCAGCATAAAATGCTGATGGATCATGCCGATACCCAATTTGATAGCATCGGTAGGTGAAGAAATTTTGACTTTCTCGCCATTAATAAAAATATCACCTGAATTTTGATGGTACATACCGTAAAGGACCTTCATCAATGTGCTTTTTCCTGCACCATTTTCACCCAGTAGGGCATGCACTTCCGAGGCTAAGACATCAAAATCAATGTTGTCATTCGCTAACACACCCGGAAATTGTTTGGTAATGCCAACCATCTCCAACTTCTGGATTTGGGATTGAGGTGTTAATTTACCTGAAGGCTCATTCATAAGCTTTTAAAACCTTTAATCAATATTGAGAGATATCGGGAGCTCATAAAAGCTCCCGATATCCTAAACAAACTTAATTTTTACGGAAGCTCAATTTCAATGGTTCCGTCAATAATCCCCTGGATGGTCTCTTCAGCTGCTGTCTTGACATCTTCGGGAAGGTCAAATGCTGGGTTAAAAGCCATGACCTGTCCACCGTTCTCCAGGTTGGCAACAAATGATTGCCCACCCAGAATGCCGTCAGCACGAAGGTCGATGATCTCCTTGAGGATGACTTCCCAGTGATAGACCTGGCTGGCAACAACAACATCTGGGGCGAAATCCGACTGGTCTGCTTGGGTAGCGAACCAGAGCGCACCGGCTTCTTGTGCCTGACCGATTGCACCGACCACCATTTGGGCGGTCCCGGTGAGCACATCAGCGCCTGCCGCGATATGAGTAGCTGCTGCCTCAGACGCCAAAGCGACATCCGAAAATGAGCCAATATAGGTCACGCGTACATCAATCATGGGGTCTGTTGCATTAACACCTGCCACAAAGCCATCAACATACAGCTTGGCATCCCCGGTTTCAATGGGACCAACTACGCCAATAACTTTAGATTCTGTTAGCATTGCAGCCATCACACCGTTGACATAACCGCCTTCGTGAGAGGCAGCCTCATAGGCAAAGATATTGTCGATGCCAAAGGTGTCTACGGTTGTTCCCCAGGCGAAGCTGATATCAGGGAAGTCAGGCGCGATCTCCTGGAGTGATGAGCCGTATTGTGAACCGTGGGCGATCACCATATCATAGCCGGTTGCTGCATAATCACGAATAGCCGCAGCAGCATCGTCCACAACAAACATATTTTCTGAATAAACAAATTCAAGGGCGTCTTCGCCTCCCAAATCCTCTTGAAGGTCTACCATGGCGTCATAGATACTTTGCGTAAATGCAAAGTCATTGATCGCGCTGGGAGAGACTATGGCAACTTCGAGTTTTTCCATTGGTTCTGGTTCAGCTTCAGCTTCACCTAAACCGGTGAACTCACTGGCATCCCAATAGCCGGAATCGATGATCGCTTCCTGCACATTGCTTTGATCAACCGTAATGACTTCAGACTGC
>Ga0207796_1000219_pt1 | contig 25064 bp, 24 predicted proteins | sample Pon1CUnioCityCA_6_FD_187274 | JGI IMG/M metagenome (GOLD analysis project Ga0207796, IMG submission 187274) | Marine sediment microbial community from Union City, CA, USA - Pond 1C Sediment 1 (SPAdes) | ecosystem: Environmental > Aquatic > Marine > Intertidal zone > Salt pond sediment ... | reverse complement strand
TCTGAAAAGAAGGTGGAGAGAGGAAAAGCAAGAGGCAAGTACGACATCAAGAACGGGCAAACGCTTCACCACGATGGAAAATACGCAAGGACAGAACTCATCGTCTCTCTTTGACAACCAGTGCAGCACCAATCCGAGGCACATCTCAAGCATAGCCTGGACCGCACGCTCCTCGTCGGAGAAAGGCTCGTCCCCTGTCTCACTGGGACGGATCTTCTCCAGCAAGGGGACCAGCGACAGATCCAGATGTGGCGCGACCTCCCGGAGTCTGCATAGTCGCTGCCGGCCATCCAGGATCAGGGTACGCGCCAGGGCCTCCGACCGCGCGGCCCCCCCATTCAAGATCTGCGAAAACCCAATCAGCATCTGCAGCAGGAACATCAGCTGCACGTGAGGCAGTGCATCCAGCGGAACCTTTCGGCGCAACGCCCGCAGCGAAGCCGTTCTCCTGCTCAGCGAGATCATTGTAGCAGCATTATAGGAGCTGGCAGCCGGAAGTCAAGCAAACAGCCGCTCGAATCGGCAAGGGCCAGCCAGGCAGTCCGTTGGCAGAAAGACGGGCGCGGTCGGAGACATCGGCAGGGAGATTCTTGTTTCAGGCAACACACCGTGCTATAATCACAGTTACGCAAGAGGGGTCGCACGTACGTGACAAGGAGGTTACGATGGAAACTACTACGAGAGAGTTCAAACGCTGCGTCGTCGTCGAGGCATCGGGTCGCATCGACAGCGCCACCGCCCCAGAGCTACAGGCTGTGTTCGACGAGCTCACGGAAGAAGGGAAGTGCAACCTAGTATTCGACATGGGCGACGTTGATTTCATCTCGAGCGCAGGCTTGCGTGTCCTGATCAACACACAGAAGACGTGCCAACGTCTGAACCGTGGCAGGCTGGTCCTGGCCAATGTGCCCGGGCCCATCTACGAAGCCTTTGACCTGGCCGGTTTCGTAGCCCTGTTCGACTTCTACGAGGGGCAAGTCGAGGCTGTGGGCAGCTTCTGAGCATATCAATATTCCGCTGACATCAGAACGCGAAACATAGGTCAGCCCGCTATTGAACCCGAGATGCTTCAAGCTGCTTGTCTCTATGCGTCAAGAACAGACACGCGTCTTCCCTGCTCGGTATGAGAGCCTGACGGCGATCGATCAGTTCATCGTCGACGCGGCCGAGCGCGCGGGATTCGCCAATTGCACCGTCTATCAGGTGCAATTGGCGGTAGACGAGGCCTGCTCCAACATCATCGAACATGCCTACGGCGGCGAGGATCGTGGCATCATAGAATGCACCCATCGCATTCAGGGCGGGGACTTGACCATTGTGTTGCGCGACTACGGTCAGCCTTTTGATCCTGCAGCCGTACCGGAACCGAATATCAACGCCGATCTCGAGGAGCGGGCGGAGGGTGGCCTGGGGCTCTACCTGATCTATCAGATCATGGATGAAGTCACCTTTGACTTCGACTCGCAGGCCGGCAATGTCCTGACCCTCGTGAAACGGAAGGAAGACATCTGTTGAGCGGCAAAGGCAGTCCATCGGTCAAGCAGGCCCTCTCGATACGACCGAGTAGTCATGGATAAGTCCTCCTCAACCCCGCCCCAGTGGCGTCGGCTCCTTGATGTCGTCAGGGAGCTGGTCAGCCAACCCGAGATTGGCAAGCAGCGAGAGATCATCTTGCATGCAGCAGAATATCTGGTGGGGGGAGAGGCTAGGCTCTGGCTCAGCAGGTCCGTGCAAACACCACCGGGCGTCAGTGCGCTGGCCGTCCCTCCAGAGCCGCCAACACCGGCCATCCGTCGAGCCATCGAGCGAGAGCAGTCCATCGTCGAGGACAACACAATCGCTTTGCCCCTTCGAGGCCCGGGCCACCTTCTGGGCGTCCTTGAGGTGAGGAAGGACAACGCGTCACCGCTGACTGACCGGGACATCGCGCTTCTGGAGGCACTAGCGACCCAGTCGGGAGCCGCCCTACAGGCTAGTCGCCAGATCGCCATTGAACGGAAGCGGCTGGAGCAGCTTTCGCTGGTGCGAACGGTCAGCGCCGAGGTTGCAGACGTCATGGACCTTGATGAACTGGCACAGCGCGTGACCGAGCTGGTCCTTCGCACCTTCGGATACTACTACGTAGCGCTCTTCACCTTGGAACCAGATCAAGGAACCTTACTCTGCCGAGCCAGCGCCGGCCCAGCTCGACCTGATCTGGAAGGAGAGACAGACCGGACCTTGGCCCCAGCGGTCAAGCTCGGCCAAGGGATCGTCGGTCACGTGGCCCAGACCGGCGAGGAGATCCTAGCAGGAGACGTGAGCCACGAGCCTCACTATCGATACGTGGACGCGCTCCCGGAGACTAAGTCGGAGGCAACCCTTCCTCTCAAGATTGAAGAGCGCATCCTTGGCGTGCTCGACGTGCAAAGCGATCAGGCGGAACGCTTCGATGAGACCGATGTGTTAGTGCTGCGCGCCTTGGCGGATCAGATTGCCATGGCTGTAGAAGACGCTCGACTCTATAGCGATCTGCGGCTCCATGCCGACCAGCTCTCAGCGATCGCCGAGGTGAGCCGGGTTGTCGCCTCGATCCTCAACCTCGACGAGCTACTCAACGAAGTGGTGACGATGATCCATGAGCGGTTTGGCTACCCCTTTGTCCATCTCTTCACCGTGGATCAATCGCGCCACAAGATCGTCTATCGCGCTGGCTGGCCCCCAAGCTCCACCGAGACGTTCGAGGACCTCGACCCCGTATGCGACCTGAAGGACTCGGAGGGTATCTTAGCCTGGGTCGCCTGCCATGGGGAACCCGTGCTCTCCAATGACGTGCTCAGTGATCCCCGCTATCGAGGCCTGGCGCCGCCGGCTCGTCAAGCGAGCGCTCAGCTGGCGATGCCGCTCATGTTTGGGGGCAACGTGTTGGGCGTGCTGGACGTTCAGAGCGATCGCCAAGAAGCTTTTGACGACAACGATCGCTTCCTGTTCGAGGCCCTAGCTGACAGTGTAGCCATCGCCATTCGCAACGCCAATCTGTACCGCTCGGAGCGCTGGCGTCGGCAGGTTGCCGACAGCATGCGAGATGTGGCCGGCCTTCTCTCGGCCGGTATCGAGCTTGACGAGGTGCTTGACGCCATCCTGAACCAGCTGGGCGCGATTCTGCCGTGCGACGCATCAGCGATCTGGTTGCTTCGGAACGAGACGCTCTGCCTCTCCGCTGTTCACGGTGCCGACGAGCATATGTGCGTCAGCAACTCTCTATCCGGGATCAACACGTGGCTGCGCAAAGCACTTATCGCAGGACAACCCATCGTCCGCAGATCCTCGACCCCGCCGGAGCCACTGGGGGCCACGCTAGATTTCCGCCCCGATTACTCCGCCATCGCTGCACCTCTAAGAGCAGCAGACCGACCACTGGGCGTGTTGACGCTGGTTCACCACACGCCCAACCGCTATGGCCCCGAATCGCGCGCTATGACAGCCGCCTTCGCCAGTTACGCCGCCGTGGCGATCGAGAACACCCGTCTCTACCAGCAAGCACAGGAGCAGGCCTATATCTCGACCGTGCTCCTTCAAGTCGCCGAGGCCACGCAATCCCTGACCACCTTGGACGAGGTGCTCGAGACGGTCGTGCGGCTGATGCCCATGCTGGCCGGCATCGAGCGTTGTGCTGTATTCCTTTGGGATGAGGCTGAGCAAGCCTTCGTCTCTGTTGACGCCTGCCATTTCAAGGACGAACAGCAGAGCGCCTTCGAGCGCTTGCGAATCAAGCCCAGCGAGATATCCGCCTTCCATCAAATCCTCCTCAAGCGGGAACCCATCACCATCGATGCCGACTCCTCAGCGTGGTCCGACGCCAGGCCTTCGGCCCTGCAGGCTTTCGAGTCGCCGCTACTCCTGCCATTGCTCGCCCACGGTGAGGTGCTGGGAGCGATGTTGGTCGACTATGAAGGGGAGGAGGGAGAATCGGCGGACCCATTGCGCACCGAACAAATGGCCATCATGCGCGGTATCGCCTACCAGGCGGCGATGGCTGCAGAGAGCGCGCGCCTGTTGGAAGCCCGGCAGGAGGAAGCCTACGTGTCAGCTGCGCTGCTTCAGGTCGCGCAAGCCGTGGTCAGTATGAACGAGCTAGATGAGATCCTGGAGGCCATTGTCCGCATTACGCCGATGCTTGTCGGCGTTGAACGTTCCATCATCTTCCTCTGGGATGAGGGAGAGGACGTCTTCCGACCGGCAAAAAGCTACGGGGTCTCGCTGCCAGAACGCGTCTTCGCCCCGGGGGAGTTCCCTTTGCTCGACGCGGTTCGTGAACAGAATCAACTGATCACCCTGGACGACGTCGATCGGATCGTGGAAGCCGTTCCTACTCAACTGATTGGAGAGGGAGGCCTAGCGGCGCTCAGTCCGGAGCCACCTTCCAGCGGAGTACGGATAGGTATACTTGCCGCCCCCTTGTCGGTGAAGGGAGATGTCCTGGGCGTGCTTCTCGTTGGAGAGAACCATCGGCGTGGCAGCTTCGACGAACGGAGACTAGAAATCGTGACTGGCATTGCCCAGCAGGCGGCTATGGCCGTGCAGAACGATCGACTTCAGCAAGAGATGGCGGAGCGGGAGCGGCTGGAGCGAGAGCTTCAGCTAGCCCGGGAGATCCAAGAGACGTTCATGCCGGAGCACCTCCCGGATCTTCCTGGCTGGGAACTGACCGTCACCTGGCGCGCTGCCCGTCAGGTTGCGGGGGATTTCTACGATGTGTTCGAGCTCCCAGGGCAACGGCTGGGGCTGGTCGTCGCCGACGTCGCCGACAAAGGTATGCCGGCGGCCCTCTTCATGGCACTGACCCGAACTCTGATGCGCGCAGCGGCCGCCGAGGATCGCCCTCCTGCCGACGCTCTGAGGAGGGTCAACAGCCTGTTGATACCCGATACGCGGCACGGTATGTTCGTCACCGGCATCTATGCCATCTTATCGCTGGCGTCAGGGAAGGTAGTCTACGCCAACGCCGGACACCACCCACCACTGATCCTTCGATCTGACAACAGGAGGCTGGAACAGCTTGAACGAGGGGAGACGGCGCTGGGTGTACTAGAGGATGTGAAGTTCAAGCAGCATGAGACCGTGCTGGCGGGTGGGGATTGTATGATTCTCTACACGGATGGGATCACGGAGGCGCTCTCTCCTGATGATACGTTCTACGGCGAAGTCCGTCTTCAAGAGGTTATTCAACACTCCTGCGACCCTGATTCCGCTGATGCAACCCTGAACAGGATCATCGATGACGTCGCAGCATTCGTCGGCGACCACCCGCCGTCCGACGATCTCACGCTGATGGTTCTACGTCGAGAGGGGACAGAGCATCGCGTAGGAAACGTCAGCACGGCTTCCTGCGGCTGATAAACAGCGGAGGTGCTAGCCCGAAAGCAGCCCACCCGGAGGCCTGCCGAGCCAACGCCATCAGGGCTGAGCGCGATTTGTGAAGCCGAGACGTAGCTCTACTCGACGAAGATCTCGACCCGCTCGTTGTCTTCGGCGTCCTCTACGTCAACGATTTTGCCCTCGGTGCCCGCCTCCAGCGCCTGCATAACTTCTTCCAGGTCGATCTCCTCAGGCGCGAAACGCGCGCCCATGTGCATGCCGACGTTGATCAGGTTCCAGGGCAAGTCGATGTTCACCTTGTTCCGCCCCGTCTCGAGATCGGAGACGCGGACACGCAGCCGGCGCGGCTGCCGTGTCCGCTCAGGCATTGCCAGCCCCGGGCGAGCCTCCGCGCTCTCTTGCAGGGCCTCGAGAAGCCTCGCCCCTTCCTCGGCACTAACCTGGCCGCTCTGCACCATCTTGAGGATTTCCATTCTCTCTTTAGCTGTCGCCATATGATTCACCTCCTCCATACATTGTAGCACACGCCACGCTGTTGACAATTCTGTGCTACCCCAGAGGCATTCGCACGCGGCGTTCATCGCCCTCCGCGGGTCGGCGGCTGTGCTGCTCCAGGGCGCTAGAGGCAACCGTCGAGCACAGCCCGTTGCCAGCGGTTGAGCGCGGTCCCGCCGGCACGCATCGTTGCCGGTGCGGGTTCCCAATGGTATAATCCGCTCTGTGATGAAACCGCGGTCTGCTCTTCTATGGCCCCTGTATCAAGCTGCCTTGAACCTCAGCACAGACCGTCCAACACCCAGATCAGGGAACCTTTGAGCGAGCGAACAAGACGCTGGTCACGCATCTTTCTGATGAGCCTTGCGGCGATCGTACTGGCGAGTGGCGCACTGCTCATCGCAAGAGGGATCGCCCGCCGTCAGGTTGAGGTCCGCTCCTACACTCCGCTCACAGGCGACGCCGATTGGCAAGGAGACTGGGAACTATTGGCTCGGGGCGCGGATCCGAGTCAAGCAGGCAGCCTCGCCGGGACCGATCAGGTTAGCATCCCCTTCACCGGCACCCGTCTCGCCCTGAGGGTGCGACGGGGCGACTATCGAGCCTATTTCTGGATCCGTATCGACGGTGAACCGGCGAATCGGCTCCCCCAGACGGAGCGCGGTGCCTATCTCGTCCTCAGTTCCCCGGACTATGAGCCGCAGACAGCCGTCATCCCCGTCGCTGGCGGCCTTGACGAGGGACCACACATGGCCCAGATCGTCGCCGATCGAGGCTGGGATCAATGGCCGTTGGTTGGGTGGCAGGTCGAGCGCGGTCCAGACACAGCTCTTTACGACCAGTGGCTGGCGGGCCTGGCGGCCGGTGCCGCTATCTGCATCTTGGGCATTGTGGGCTGCGGCTCAAGATGGCGAGGAGGAAGCGTAGGGTCCAGCGACAACGCTCAGGGCACACGAGGGATCAGGGGACACGGCGAGGAGATCCTCGACATCCAGCCTTTTGATTCGATCGTCGGACGTCTGAACCCGGCGCTGCGTTCCCCAGCCACCTTACTCATCACAGCCGGCGTGTTCTACGTATCACCCTGGCTCCCCCTCACATTGATCAGCGGGGCAGCGCTGACCGGTCTTATGGTGGTGCATTTGGACTGGGGATTGGCTCTGGTCGCCCTGAGCGCGCCTTTCTATATGCACCCTCGACCGGTATTCGGGAATTCTTTCTCGATGACGGAGATCCTTGTCCTGCTGTGCTTGCTCTCTTGGGGAATCAGACAGCTCTTGGCTCGTGAGCACAGACGCGCTCACGGTCCTCTGTCCTCCGCGGATCTTGCTGTCTTGGCTCTCGTGCTTGTCAGCGCTGTCTCCACCATCTTCTCTGAACACCGGCACGTAGCGCTGCGAGAGCTGCGTGTGGCTATTTTTGAGCCAGCTCTCTTCTACCTTATGCTGCGCACGACGAGACTCCGTGAGGGAGCGGTCTGGCGCATCGTTGACGGCTTCGTTGCAGGCGCCGTCGGGGTAGCTCTGATCGGTCTTGGTCAATACGCCCTGGACATCAACATCATTACTGCCGAGCAGGGCTTTCGGCGGCTACGCTCCGTCTACGGTTCCCCCAACAACGCCGCTCTCTATTTGGGGCGAGCCCTGCCGATGCTTCTGGCGGTCGCTGTCCTCACCAAGGGCCGCCGGCGCTTGGTCTATAGCCTGTTCATCGTGCCGGTGGCGGTGGCCTTGCTTCTCAGTTTCTCCAGAGCGGCGATCCTCCTGGGGGTACCTGTCTCACTCCTGGCGCTGGGTATATTGGCAGGCAGGCGCTGGCGCTGGACCACCTTGGCCCTCATCCTGGTCGCCGCGATGGCCGTCATCCCCCTCTTGAGCACGCCACGCTTCGCCGGGCTCCTGGATCCCCATAGTGGCACGCTCTTCTTCCGGCTGCAGCTCTGGCGCGCATCCTGGAAGATGTTTTGGGATCATCCTCTGCTCGGCGTGGGTCCAGACAACTTCCTCTACCAGTACCGCGGGCGGTACATCGTACCATCCGCCTGGCAGGAACCGCATCTCTCCCACGCGCACAATTTCCTGCTGACGTACGCAACGCGTCTGGGCATCTTGGGCCTGGCAGTGGGGCTCTGGCTACAAGCTGCCTTCTGGCGGCACAGCTTGGCCCTCCTCACGAGCGGGGGGCACGCGACTGCATCGACCCGGGACCGCCGCGCGCTGGCTGTAGGCCTGTCGGGGTCTATGGCCTACAGCCTAGCCCACGGCATGGTCGATGCCTCCACCTTCTTCGTCGATCTGGCCGTTGCTTTGCTTTTGGGACTGGCTCTGGTACAATGCGATGGGAGGTATCGAGGCCATGAATGAGAAGAGCACCAATATCAACACCATCATTCTCGTGATTATTCTGATCACGGTGTTGGCCGGGGGCTTGGCGGTCGTCTGGTCGATTCGCCAGGTGACGCAGCCCTTGGCGGCAGCCGGGCGCAGGGCTGAGGCCCTGCAAGAGCAATTTGAGAGAATCGTCAACCCCACTCCCACCATCGTCCCGGACCCGGTGACCATCGTGCGGGAGGTACGCAGCCTTAGCCGGTTGGAGACGTCAGTCTATACCATCGAGAAGATCATCACTGCCGAGTCTCAGCAGGGGCCGCTTGCCTTTCTCCTTGGCGATCGGTTGATTCTTGTTGCGCATGGTCAGGTCATTGCCGGTGTCGACCTGGAGAGACTTGAGGAGGACGCCATCACGGTTGAAGAGGATGGCTCGGTTGACGTGGTGCTGCCCGAGGCTGAGATCTTCGTCACCGCGCTGGATAACGAGCAATCGTACATCTTCCATCGTGATACCGGGGTGATAGGGATGAAGGTTGACCTGGAGACGGAAGCACGCCGGGTCGCCGAAGAGGAGATCCGTAACGCCGCGCTGGAGGACGGTATCCTGGACATGGCTCAAGAGAACGCGGAGACCTACATCCGTCACCTTATTCTGACGTTGGGATTCAACGAAGTCCGTATCAGCCACTAGCCTGCACGTGACCATAGTCGGGCAGTAGCGCAAGCCGCCGCCTCGTTGTCTGGCGGTTAGCAAAACGCCCGACTTAGGAGAGCAAATCCGCCCCATCCCGTGCAATCAGGACGAGGGGAGAGAGGGAAGCGATATGCACATCACCATCGACGAGACCACCATCGAGTTGGTCGAAGGGGATATCACGAAGCTCGAAACGGACGCCATCGTCAACGCAGCCAACGGGCGCCTGGCCCACGGGGGTGGCGTAGCCGCCGTGATCGCCCGGGCCGGCGGTCCGGCGATCCAGGAAGAGAGCAACAAGTGGGTCCAAGAGTACGGCCGCGTGCCCACAGGCTCCGCAGCCATCACCTCGGGCGGTGAGCTGAAGGCAGACTACGTCATCCACGCTGTAGGGCCCGTCTATACTGCGATGTCCTCGTCTAGGGCAGCTGACTTACTGGCTTCAGCAGTAACATCAGCGCTCGAATTGGCCGATGAAGGGAACCTACAGTCCATTGCTCTGCCGGCCATCAGCACTGGTATCTTCGGCTACCCGATGGATGAGGCAGCCGCGGTCATGTTGAAGGCAGCTGTAGACTACGCGAAGAGCGGGACCGACTTGGAACGTATCGTGTTCTGCCTTTACGGTCGATCGGCGTTCCGTGTCTTTGCCAGAGCACTCGAAGCGCAGACCGACTAGCCCCCTTCCGTTCGGCCTACCCAAGTGAACACTATGGCTAGAGCGCTTCCCCTGACTTGAGCCCAGAAGAGAAGGAGCCACACATGCGCATTCTCATCACGGGTGGAGCCGGCTTCATCGGCTCTCACCTCTGCGATCGCCTGCTGCAAGCAGGACATGACGTCATCGCTATGGACAACTTGATGACCGGCAAGATAGACAACATCGCCCACCTGGCCGGCCATGAGCGCTTCCATTTCATCAAACAGGACGTCACCAACTACATTTTCATCGAAGGCGATGTCGACGCCGTGCTCCATCTGGCGAGCCTTCCCAGCCCCGTAGACTACTTGAACTATCCCATTCAGACGCTGAAGGTCGGCGCGCTGGGCACGCATAAGACCCTGGGGTTGGCCATGGCCAAGGGTGCCCGCTACCTGCTGGCGTCCACCTCCGAGGTCTATGGCGACCCGTTGGAACATCCGCAGAGCGAGGACTACTGGGGAAACGTCAACCCCATCGGGCCGCGCGGCGTCTACGACGAGAGCAAGCGCTTCGCCGAGGCCCTGGTCATGGCCTACCACCGCTACCACGGCGTCGACACACGCATCGCCCGGATCTTCAACACGTACGGCCCGAGGATGCGGATGGACGATGGTCGCGTCGTGCCCAACTTCGTCTGCCAGGCGCTGCGGGGAGATCCGCTGACCGTCTACGACGAAGGAAAGCATACGCGTTCTTTCTGCTACATCAGCGATCAGGTCGACGGTCTGGTGCGACTGCTCTTCTCCGAGGAGAACGAACCGGTCAACATTGGCAACCCCGACGAGATGACCATCCTGGCGTTCGCGCACAAGGTGCTGGAGGTGAGCGGGAGTGATTCAGAGATTACGTTCGTGGAACCCAGGGACGCCCGCACCGCTGACGATCCAAAGGTGCGGTGCCCAGACATCAGCAAGGCACGACGAGTGCTGGGATGGTCGCCCAAGGTGCCCCTCGAGGAAGGGCTAGAGAAGACAGCCGCGGCCTTCCAAGAGCAGCTTTAGATCAGCTGGACCCGGAAGTCACAAGGTAGATGTCATGGGGATCCAACTTCGCATCCAACGCCATCTAGCCTGGAACGGCCCCCTCGTCACGCTGCTGGCCCTGACGGTGGCCATCCTAGCCGGGGTGCTATTGACCCGGCTGTCGCCTCTCGACAGTGTGGCGGTGGTTGGACTACTCGCCGTGGTCATCGGGACTTTGGTCGAACCGTTCGTGGGACTGGGCACCGCGCTCTTCCTAGGACCCTTGAAAGCGTACCTGAGCGCCGAGATACCACAAATCCCCCCGCAAGTGGGGCACGCTTTCGTGGTTCTGGCATTGACCTCCTGGCTGATAGGGAAAGCCTCGCGGCGGGAAGCCCGGCAGACGAAACGCATCAACCGGGCGCCATCGCCCCTGTTCTTGCCGTTGGTTGCTTTCTTCGGCACGGCGCTGCTCTCCTTGTGGGATGCCGTTGGCCTGGTGGCCTACGGTGTCCCCGAGCTGGTGAAATGGGCCGAGCTGCTGCTGCTTTTCGTCTTCGTCGAGGAACACCTATCCGCCGGCGGCAGTCCTGTAACCACCCGGCGCTTGCGGTGGCTATTGGCTCTGCTGGTCGGAGCTGGGCTTCTCCAAGCCTTGGTAGGCATCTGGCAGTTTGGGCTGCGCGGTGAAGGTCCCGAGCACTTCCGCATTCTCGGAGGTGATTTCTTTCGCGCCTACGGGACTTTCGAGCAGCCGAATCCGTACGCGGGCTACTTGGGATTGACGGCCGCTTTCGCAATGGGCGTGGTCCTTGAAGCGACCCGAAGCAGATGGGTGAACTGGTATGGCAGGCGACTGAGCGACACAGATGTCTCTCAACGCCCTACGCATGCGCTGATCGACCAACCGACCCCGCTCCCGCTGTACCTCCTCAGCGGGGGCGCTGCCGGCGCGATGCTGGTCGCCTTGGCCGCCTCGTGGAGCCGGGGTGCGTGGATCGGATTCGGCGCAGCGATGCTGATGATAGCCGCTGCGCTGCCCCGGAAGCTAGCCTGGAGCGTTCTCTTGGTCGCTGTGCTGATCATCGGCGGCGTGGGGCTCTATGCCTCCGGACAGCTCCCGGCATCCTTCGCCGGGCGCCTGACGTCGTTCGTGCAGGACATCCGCCTGGAGGACGTACGTGGTTTGCCAATCAACGATGCCAACTACGCGGTCATCGAGCGCCTGGCCCATTGGCAAGCCGCCGTGTCCATGTTTCGACACAACCTGTGGACCGGCATCGGGTTCGGCTGCTACGAGGCTGCCTACCCTTCGTTCGCCCTCATCAACTGGCCTATTGCGCTGGGCCACGCGCATAACATCTATCTAAACATGGCGGCCGAGACCGGGCTCATCGGGTTGGTCGCCTATCTCGTCCTTTGGGGCATCATCATCTGGCAGACGTGGCTTGTGACGCGCCGTGCGCAAGGGCTGATGCGAGGCATTGCCGTTGGACTCCTCGGCGCCTGGACGCACATAGGCGTACACCATCTTCTCGACAACCTCTACGTCAACAACGTGCACCTGCACATTGCGGTGCTGCTAGGGGTAGCAGCTTTCATCGTTGAGCAGACGAATCAGAAGACATCAAGTTATGATCGCTAACGTGCGTACCTTTACACAGGATAACCGAAAAGAGGCCGTTCGCTTTCTCAAGTTCTCCGTCGTAGGGACCATCGGGGCCGTGATCGATTTCGGAACCCTCAACCTGTTGGTTCAGCTTGCTGGGTTTCCGAAGGTCTTGGCCAACGGCTGCTCGTTCACGGTGGCGGTGCTCAGCAATTTCATCTGGAACCGACTGTGGGTCTATCCGGAGACCCGCAGCGACCCTTTGACTAAGCAGTTCGTCCAGTTCTTCTTGGTCAATGTCGCCGGCTTGGCGATCAACACCCTGATTTTCTACGGTTCGGATCGATGGCTTCTGGGAGAAGCCGGAGTGTTGGCCGGTCCAATGGGCATTCTGGCGCTCTCCATCGGCATGTCCCACTTCGACTTCGCCTATAACGGCGCCAAGATCCTGGCCACCGCTGTCGTCCTGTTCTGGAATTTCTTCGCTAACCGTCTCTGGACGTTCAGCCACGTGGAGTGATGCGAGGTGGCCTGGTAGCTCCGCCGACAAAGCCGGTAGGAGACCAAAGGCAGCTGCACGCGTTCAGACCATCGAAAGTCTCAGCTGCCTCTTCATCCCAGGAGCACACCTCAGTGCTGGTAAGGACCCTCCTGAGGAGGCGATGTCTGGCACATCTTCGGCATCTATGATCAACGATCAAGGGACCAAGTCTATGCGGATCGGCATCGACTACACCTCCGCGGTCCGGCAACGCGCTGGCATCGGCCGCTACACGCGCGAGCTGGTGACCGCGCTGCTGACCCTGGACACCTCACATCACTATACCATCTTCGCCGCTACCGGCGGCCTACCCTCGGATCGCTGGTCAAGCGAGATCGACCGCCTCCGCGAGACCGACCATCGGCAGCTCTCCCTCCGCGGTGTTCCAGTGAGCGACGATTGGCTAGCTAGACTCTGGCACCGCGTGCGCCTGCCGATCCCGGTCGAGCTGGTCACCGGGCATCTCGATCTCTTCTACTCCCCTGACTTCACCCTGCCGCCGACCCGGGACCGGGTTCATACCCTGCTCACGGTCCACGATCTGTCGTTTATGCATCACCCGGATGCTTTCCTGCCCTCCCTACGCCGGTATCTGGAGCGCGTCGTACCTCGCTCGGTCAAGCGAGCCGATGTGGTGCTGGCCGACTCGGCACACACCGGCTCTGACCTAGGCACCCTGTTTGGCGTCTCATCGGACAAGGTAGAGGTGATCACACCGGGGGTCGACGCCCGCTTCCGACCTAAGGCGCCAGCTGACTTCGCCGACCGTCGCGCCAACGTCAAGCGCCTGCGTGAGAGATACGGTATCGGGGACGAGCGCTACGTCCTTAGCGTAGGCACCCTGCAACCTCGCAAGAACTACCCGCGGCTGATCCAGGCGTTTGCCAAGATGAAGGCCAACAGGAGGGGCTCCGCGACCCAGTCGGCGCCGCAGCTGTTGATTGCTGGAGGGACCGGTTGGCTTTACGACGATATCGTCAGCGAGGCCGACAAACACGAGCGTGTACGACTCCTAGGGTTTGTGGAGGATCAGGATCTACCGGGGCTCTATCGCGAGGCGTCTCTTTTTGCCTTCCCATCGCTCTACGAGGGTTTTGGCCTACCGGTGCTAGAGGCCATGGCCTGCGGCGTCCCGGTCGTCTGCTCGAACATATCCTCCCTGCCGGAGGTGGCGGGCGACGCGGCGCTGCTTGTCGATCCCCTGGACGTCGACGCCATGGGTGCCGCGATGGATCTGGCCCTGGAAGACGACGATCTGCGCAGCAGGATGATTGACCGCGGGCTCGCACAAGCAGCCCGCTTCACGTGGGACCGGTCAGCACAGCAGCTCTTCGACGTTATCACGTCCTGGGAGGGGAGATGAAAGACCACTCTACCGAAACGCGGCGGGCACTCTTCACCACCGAAGCCAGAAGGACATCGACTCTGTGCAGCCTCCAGTTTCTCGGCTCCGTGCTTGTTCTAGTGGGATTCTTCGGCCCTTGGGTGGCGCATAGAACCGCGGCGCTCACGGTGACTGGCTACGAACTGTCTGAGTTTGCCAAGTTCTTCCCGCAGATCCAGAGCGGGACGGTCCCGGTGAGACGTGCGTTGTTCATCACCCCGTTGCTTGCTGGCGCCATCTCCCTTGCCTTGGTCATCCATCGGTCGGGCCAGGGTTCCCTCCTGCGCCTTGGCGCAACAGTCCTGACTGCACTGCTCGCGCTCGTTGCTCTGCCTCCCTTCCAGGCGATTCTGGAGCCCCAGTATCGCGCGCAGTTGATCTTGATTGCGGGAGCCCTTCTCCTGACACTCGCGACGCCGCTCGCCCGTCAGCTCTCCGAGCACGCTCGAGGCGTATTGCTTCTACTGCTCACACTGATGGGGGCTGTTCCGGCGCTATGGCAGACCGTCCTACTCCGGCCGCTCGTCGCCCAGCTCTACCAAACGGTGATCTGGCCTGGCTGGGGCTTCATCGTCTGTGTGATTGGGTTTCTGATGCTGCTCGCCGCCGGCGTGCGTAGCATCGCGCGGGCGTGAACAGGTCCCTCTGCAAGCTCTCGGAAAGAGGAAGGCCACTGCCATGAGAAGCTCCTCCGCGGTGCCCACGCGCATCAGCTGTTCGCCGGCCAATCAGGCTGTGGAGTTCTCGCCTCGCAGGGCGCTAACCAACCACGCGATCAAGCCTATGACGACCAGAAGCGATTCGGTCGCGACAGCGGTCCACTTGACGGTCGAGAAAGAACTGGTCAGCAGGGCAACAGCCGACAGCTGCTTGGGATAGCTCAAGAGCATCGTCACGATACCTGCGTTCTCAAGGAGATCCGCAGCCATAGCGCCCAGGGGCACGAAGAGCGCTCGGTGCAAGACGCCCTCCCGGGAGAAGGCTCGGCGGAAGACACGAGCCAGGGTCAAGCCAAACGTCATCGCCGATAGCAACGGAAAGAGCGTATCCAGCGTCAAGGCGACTGTAGCGTAGTAGCGCCGACCTCGCTCGCCATACGCGGCCATCATATCGTAGACCTTTTCCGGGCGGTAGACAATCAAGAAGTCGATCGCCCCAACACCCTCAGAGAAGGCCGTGATCCTGTTGTACGCCGGCCCGATGATGAGAAGGTTGAAAGCCACGAAGACGCCCCAGAGAATAAGGATGTTGCGCCATGTCGCCCAGCTCAGCACAGCCTTCAGTGCGCTTCTAGGGATGCCGCCCTCTATCTGTGGCCCGTCCGGTCTCTCGTGCTGTCCCACGCCTCGGCCCTCCTCTCGATCTCCTTGATGAATGCGTCCTTGCCCGCCATATAGCCCTCAATATCGTGTGGGAACCGTTGCGCGAGCTCCTGTTTCAGGCAGCTGTAGGCCTGAGCCTCGTCTCGGTGCGCTCTGAGGTAGTCCCGGAACGTCAGATGGCGCCTAAACTCCGCATCGCCGGCCTGGAAGACGTGGATGTGATGCGTCCGGCTCTCCTCGGTTCCCTTGATGAAGAAGCGCCTCCCTGGGATGCCAAATGCCCCCTTGGGTAGGTATCCCCGCGCCCTCATCTCCTCGTTGAAGGCGTCGATCCGGCCGATGTCCCGCACCTCGAGCAGGATGTCGATGATGGGCTTGGCCACGATGCCGGGTATGGCCGTGCTGCCGATGTGATGGGCCGCCACAATCTCCTCGCCAAAGACGGCGGTTAGCTCGTCAACCTCCTGCTCGAACTGTTCCGACCAGTGTGGATTGTGAGGGACGACTTCGATATGTCGGGTCATGTCCTCACCTCATCCACACTCCTCTGACGGTCAGCTGAGCAATCTGGGCCGGTCTCCCACGACCTCTAGGCCGGCGTTGCGTCCCACGCCCTCGAAGATCACGGATGACCTGCTGCCTCGCAGCACTGAGAGCCGCACGGTTACCGATGCCTGGAGCGATTCCGGCACGCGACCAGCCATGTCCAAGCCCGTAGGGCCGCGCAGGATACCACCATCGGCACCACGCGCAACGATCTCCAGTCGGTGACCGCGATCCGAGATGACGGCGAGGACTTCCTCCCCCTCCAGAGTCAGCTCCTCGATGCGTGCTCCGGTGTAGGTGGCAAAGCGATAGAGACGGCCCTGGTGCCAAAGCCCGATAATGTGACCGCGAAAGGAGGTCCCCAACCACGGAATGGTGGCGATGGAGGCGGTGAAACTCGTGCCCAGCTGCTCGAAGTGATTGGTCTGCATCCAGATCCAGGCATCGGGGAACGAGCGCCCCCAGTCCTTCTCGATGTAGCCGCGGCCGCCGTCAAAATCGATCTCCCTGCCATTGACGGCCAAGCTACCGTCAATGCGATGGTCGAAGCTGAGCACGCCGTGATAGGTCTGGAGGAAGGGCACCCAGGCGAACCATCCCATCACGCCGGGAGCGGTCAGTGTGACCGGCCACGGGGTGATGCCAAGGAAATCAAGGCTGCCCTTCACAGAGCACCCCGGCATATCTACGTCCAATGCTATGCGCTCCAACGCGAAGCGGTTGCCCCCGATCCGGAGGTTGAATGCTTCTCGCGCCGCGTGAAAGGCCTCCATCGGATACTCGTGGTACGTGGCTGCGCCAGACATACCGTCGAGCACCTGGACGAAGGCGTGGCTCCCGCCAGGATCTGGAGCGCGGAAGATGCCGGGGATGACGGCAAGACGAAATTTCTCGCTGGGATCCACCAGCTTGAAGTACCAACCCTCGAAGTAGGATCCTTTCTTGCCCAGACCCTGGTACCAAGCTGGATGAAGCGTCCTATGGGCCCATCGAATCACGGCTGGCCCGAGATATCTGGGGACGGCCTTCTCAAGGCCTCGATGAAATCTCGCGCATCAGGAATCGCCAGCAGCTTGTCCTCGAAATACGTGTTCACCAAGTGCTCCACCTTCTGTCGCGAGTCCGAGATGAGCGGCCCGCGTTCATCACCTAGCTCCATCCATCCGGTGATATCGTCGCGGAGACGGAGCAGAGCCATCACGATCTCCGACTCCATCGGGCCCTCGCAACACTCGACCACATCGCGGATCAACGTGTCGGTCTGGCGCACGACGGTCCTCCGATCAAGGCTCGAATCGGGCCGACCGGCGTCATCGATGGTGTCCATAAGAGACCAGACCTGGTAAAGCAGCGCCGCTGGCTCGTCGAAGAGCTCGCGGATGAGTGCCGCGGCCCCGTGCTGGCCCGTCAGACGGAAGATATTGTAGAGCCGCTTGGCTGCCTTCCCGTAGTTCGCCGGGTCGTGGGTGTATTTCTCGACCTCGCCCGTGATCTGCGCCACGTAATCGTCTAGGGCTCGGGGCGAGACGTGGCGGCTAAGCTTGGTGAAGAGGGGCACCGATTCCGCCTCCAGGTAGACCTCCTGGAAATATGGATCGAGGAAGCCGTCCAGGGGTACGATCTCGCCGTCGGGGGTCTCCCAGGTGACGTCGAGCATGTTGCTGGCGTTGACGACACGACCACGTTCCGGTTCGGCGATGACCCAATCCATCTTACACCAGCCGGGATCGAGACAGCCGTAGGACCAATCGACCGCCCACGGCTCACCGGAAGCCCGAAAGACGTGCATCTCACCGTCCTGGACCTCCTCAGCCTGCCAGGCGATGGAGGAACCAGGGGGAAGACGCTCCCCATCCCGGACGACCTCGGTCTTCCAGGTGCCAAACCTGACCTCAATCAGATCGTAGTTGGGCCCATCGAAGGTTTTGAGCGCCTTATCGCGCATGATATCGGCCAGGATTCGACAGGCATCCTCCCGCGTATCAGCTTTGATGTTCACGCGCTCAAAGTAATCACAGTCACCGGGATAGCGCTGGATCACGCCTTGAGCCGCGCTTCCTGCCAAGCTGATGGCAGTCTCGACGTTCGGCAGGTCTGGAAGCTGGACAATGTCGGCGATGCGGCGGTACCGCTCCAGTGTCCCCTTGTCGAAGTCGAGGAGTGTGATCTCGTGGCCATAGATACCGGCCTCCCGATCGATCTCCCAGTCCATCGCGTCCGATGCGGCCATAGCCGTCAGCCACTGCGTGACATCCGACTCGTCCACCTCAACGCCCAGCATCTCAGCTGTCTTGATGATCTGCGCCACCTCTTCGTGGGCACGCCCTTGGGCCTTATGCTCGGACATCGGTCACCCCCTTCTGGCAATATGTGCGGTTTGACCCGATTATGGCCTCGATTCCCAAATGTGTCAACGCTGGCGGGATATCCAGGTGACCGGCACGTCAACAGACGCCTTCTTGACGCGGAGCTGCCCCTCTCCACACACCTTGCGCTCTGGACAGGTCAAAGATGGAAGCGCTAATCACCTGAAGCCAAGGCGTGAGGACGATTGCCCCCCCGTCGGTGATGGATATGGTGGTCTCAAGACGCCTCCCATGGACCTCATGGGGGCGCAACAGAGTGTCCGGCTACGCGACGAGGAGATCTTCGTATGCCCTATCGCTGCACTGAATGGGTCCACAGCTCTGGTTCTGGCCTTAGGTGAGCAACTCAGACATCACTTAGCTCATTTCAGTCGGCACTGATGTCCAGCGGCACGATCTCCACCCGGGGCTTTCCGTCATCCAAGGTCATCAGCGCCAGGGTCGGCTCCTCGCCCAGTGTCGGACAGACGGCGCCCGGGTTGACCAGCAACGCCCCCTCGGTCCATTCGACATAAGCCCGGTGCGTGTGCCCGAAGACGATCACCTCCGCGCGGGGATGGAGGGACGCTAACCGGCAAGCGATATGCTGGTTGAGGCGTCCCTTATCGCTGCCACCCAGCAGCCGGAGAGCCACGTCTCGACCTTTAAGCCATAGCCCTGCCAGGCCCGGCAGATATCCATGGGTGAGAAGGACGCGGTGTCCGACCAGCTTAAGCTCGAGGAGCGGAGGTAAGGACGCACCGCCGCTGGAGAGATCCAGGAAATGGATGTTCCCTCGCACCGCGTGGACCGGGGCCATCGTCCTCAGCGGCTCTAGTGCCCACGGCTTGTCGACGTCGCCGGCATGGAGGATGACATCCACGCCCTCGAGAGCGTCGAGCACCGCCCGCGGTAGCCGCTTCATCCTGTAGGGAACGTGGGTGTCGGCCAGGATCCCCACGGTCAGCGACCTCTTGGCATCAAGATTCATCAGATGAAACGCTCGAACACGCGATTGCCCAACAGCCGCCCGCGTCCCGTCAGCCGAGCCGCCGTCCCATTCCAGGTGATCAAGCCGAGTCGTTGCAGGCTCTCCAACTGCTCACCGAACACATCCACCAGCCTGGCGCGAAAACGAGCCTCGAAGCGCTCAGCCGTCACTCCCTCCGCGAGGCGTAGGCCAAGCATCATCGTGTCCCCCATCTCCAGCTCGCGGTCGATTCTCTCGACGCCCCGCCGCAGGGAAGCCGGATATGCGCCCTCGCTGCATGCCGTCACGTAGTCCTTGGGGTGCGCCACATTGGCCCAGCGCTCGCCCACCGCGGAATCTCTTGATCCGCCCCGCGTGTTGCCCAAGACCTCAGCGGTCATCCACGAATGAGCCCCAGCACCCACGCCGAGCCAGGGCTCGTTGCGCCAGCAGCTCATGTTATGGCGACAGACGTAGGGGCTGATCAACTCGCTCATCGCTGACGCGGTGTCGCACGCGCCAGATCTAGGCCACCAGCGATGATCGCTGGCCCGGAGAGCATCATCCATCATGGCCCAGTTCGAGATCTCATAGTGGAAGAAACCAGCCTGGGCCAACACCTCCTCCGCCAGCTCGTACATGGCGGCGGCGGTTTCCTCATCGGGGACAGCCAACTCCCCGCTGGCTACTCGCTTGGCCAAGACGGTTCCCTCCTCGAGGGCCAGGCCGTACAGCGAAAGGTGCTGTGGATCCAGCGCCAGAGCCTGCCTCAGCGTCTCGCCCCACTGCCCCAGCGACTGACCGGGTACACCAAAGAGGAGGTCGAGATTGAGGTTATCGAATCCCGAGCCTCGCGCCTCGTCTACCGCTCGGACCACATCATCCCAGCCGTGGATGCGACCCAGCATGTGCAGCTCTTCCTCGTGAGCCGACTGAGCGCCCAAACTCAACCGATTGACCCCCAAGGAGCGCAAGCCGGACAGATACAAGCCGGTCACCGTGCCAGGATTGGCCTCGACGGTGATCTCGGCACATGTTGAGAGGTCAAAAGTGGCACGCACGACCTCGATGAGATCGGTCACCAGATCCAGCGGAAGAAGTGACGGGGTGCCGCCGCCGATATAGACGGTCGAGACGCGCAAACGACCCCATCGCTCCGCTGCGGCCTCGACCTCTTGGCGAAGGCCCCTCGCGTACGCCGGCATCAAGCTCTCTAGCTCCGCGTAGGTGTTGAAATCGCAGTAGGCGCAGCGCGTTTGACAGAAGGGGATGTGCACATAGAGGGCTACCACAGAATCTGTCCGATGAGCCATGGCGCGAGATCAAGAACCGTCAACTAGCCAGGTTAGGCACGAAGCTACTCGGTCAGCAAAGCCATCGCCTGGGCCACGAGCGCGGTGCGGTCGAGGCGCGAGACCCAGCCGTTGCGAGCGATGCGCAACGTACTCGAAGCTCGATAGAATCGAGCTCGATGGGCAAGACCATCTTTGTCCCAGGCTTCTGGCAGCGCCTGGTAGTACGCATCGACCATGTGATCCACGAAAGGCTCGGCCTCGGCCACACTTCCACCGTGCTGGTTGATGCTGTGCGTGATCTCAGCCATCAAACGGCCCAGGTCGAACGCCGGGTCGCCGACGTAAAGCCGTTCCCAGTCGACGACTACGATACCACCCCCTCCAGGGAAGACGAAGTTCGTCGTCGTTGCATCGCCATGGGTGAGGGCGGGCGCGAAGTCCTCCATCTTCGGCCTCGCAGACCAGCGGTCAATCAAGCGCGCGATACCAGCTCGAGCGATGGGATCGTCCTGTAGCACACCGTATTTCGCCAGCTGCTCGATGACCTCGTGAGCATAGCGCACGGCGGATGAGAAGTCAGGCTGCTCGTCCTCCCGAAGGCTATACATGTGCAACTTAGCCAGGAACTGCGCTGTCCATTCAAGGACATCGGTCAGCTTCCCTGGCTGGCTGTGACGTACCGCGATGACGCTTTCGAGCGTGAGCCCAGAGACATACTCCAAGAACAACACGCCCCGCCAGAGCCCGAGGACGTCAACCGCTCGCGCCTTCTCGTCAGCCAAACCTATTGCCTGCACCTGACGAATGCAATCGCGCTCCCGTGCCGCGTACTTGTGCGCCGACGATCCTGCCTTGACAGCGTAGAACTTCGCCACTACAGCCCACCCGGTCGCACGCTCGCGGTAGACATAGGCAGCGTTTGAGAGCCGTGCCAGCTCCCAGGCCAACGGCCGCTCGGAGCGATCCCAGAACGTCCTCGTCATGTACTGTACGACTGGCTCCTCCGCTGACAGAGCAAGCCAATTGCCGCGCTGGATCTCCGGTACGTCAGCGGGCGGCTCAATGGGCTGGAGGCTCATCTTCTCTTCCGATATGGGCAGTCTCCTCGTCTAGTAACAGCGACTCTCGGTGGCGCGCCGATCCACGCACGTCCACCATGGTCCACCAGATATATCGCCACACTGAATGGGATCTGCCGCTGCCTCGCCAGCATTCTCCTGGATCTGTCATACGCCCTCGTCTTCCCCTCGCTGTTCACCGTCCAGCTCTAGATTCTACCTTGGCAGACCGATTTTGCAATCGAAACGCCATTGAGCGTCCTAGGTCACCGTCATCGATTGACAAAATGCCCTCATTCACGTAAGATAGGATTAGTAGCTCGTGCAAAAGACGCCTGAGGCGCGAGATGCGACTTTCGGGTGGTAGTTTCTAGTGTAGAAGCGTTCTAAAAGGAGGTTTTCTGTGCCCTATCGCGATACTTGGGCTACATGTGAGAAGTGTGGGAAACAATTCGTCTTCACCGTCGAAGAACAGAGACGACTGGACAAGATGGGACTTGAGGTCGAGCCATCCCTGTGTGCCGATTGCCGAGAAGACAAGAAGGTAGAATCGCTGGAATCGGGAGAACAGCGAGGGGTCGTCAAGTGGTATGAACCGAAGAAGCGCTATGGCTTCATCACCATGCAAACCGGCGACGATATCTTCTTCCATCGCAATGCAATTGCGGAGGGAGAAGAAAGAGACTTCACCGAAGGCGCGACGGTGACCTTCAGCGTCACAGAATCTGACAAAGGACCAGAAGCCACGGACGTCAAATTTATGAAGTAGAAGTCATGGCGCCGTCGTTCAGTGTCTAGTCATCTTCAACAAAGCGCGTTGAGCACCGGGGACCTCCCCTGGACGCTCAACGCTCTTATGTTTTGTTTGCGTAACAGCTGAGAAAGGATGAGCAAAGAAGGACAATGAGCTTCTGGACTATTGTCGGGCGTTTGGGCTTGTCCTTTGTCTTAGGCGGGCTGATCGGCTGGGAACGGGAACACGAAGAGAAACCAGCCGGCCTACGCACGTTCATCCTGGTCTGCCAAGGAGCAGCGCTCTTCGTCATATTGACGCTTCAGATCATCGAAGAAGCGCAAGGCATGGCACAGTTTGGGCCAACCCGCGTGGACCCAGTGCGCATCGTCTCCAGCATCGCCCAAGGCATCGGCTTTTTGGGGGCGGGCACCATCCTGGTGACTCGAGGCTCCGTGTTGGGTTTGACGACTGCGGCTGCGATCTGGGCTACCTCAGCTATTGGCGCGGCATGCGGACTTGGACTGTGGCGGGTCGCACTCGTAGGCACAGTGTTGAACTTCATCGCCCTTCAAGTACTAGGACCGCTGACCCCACATATTGGGCGCCGCGACGGTCAAGGCAGCTCGTAGCCCACGCTCCGGGTGTAGAGGCTACCTGTCCCGCCAAGTGAGTTCCCCGTCGGATCCCGCTAGAGGAACAAGGGTCACGTCATTATCGCCAGAGCAATAGCTGGCTGTTAGACCAAACAAGGCAGGACCTTTCGATCCTGCCTTGTTGAAGGACAGCTAATCCGAAATCCGAGTTACTTCCTTTTAACCTCTATCGTCTTCGGCTTGCTCTCCTCAGCCTTGGGAAGCGTGAGCGTCAACACGCCGTTCTCGAACACGGCCTCAGCCTGATCGGTATCCACGGGCACGTTCAGCGTCAACGTCCGAGAGAAGGGACCATAAGCTCGCTCCTGGAAAAGGTAGTCGACGTTGTCCAGGGGCGGTCGCAGCTCACCGCGGATGGTCAGCTGATCGCCATCAATCGAGACGTCCACATCTTCCGAGTTCAATCCCGGAAGCGATGCAACGATAACGATCTCTTCTGGCGTTGTATAGACATCCAGCGGTAGGCGCCATCGACGCTCCCCACCCTCGATCTGACGCTGGCTAGGCCGCACAAAGCTCTCCGCCAGGAGCTCATCCATAGCCTCGCGCAGCGTTCTCATCTCTCGCCAAGGATTTCCTCTTGTGATGGTCATCTTGTCACCTCTCGATCTGTTTAATCGACCAGTGCTTCCCGGCTACTTGGCCTTTATCTCAATGGCTTTGGGCTTGACCTGCTCAGCCTTGGGAAGCATGAGCGTCAATACCCCATCCTCAAACTCTGCTTCCGCCTCGTCAGCCTGAACCGCGACCGGGATCGTCAAGGAGCGGGAGAAGGCGCCGTAGCGCCGCTCGCGACAGAGGTAGTTCTCCTCTTCTATCTCCTCATCAACCTTGGTTTCGCCCTTGATGGTCAACGTATCGCCGGTGATGCTGATGTCAATGTCCTCGGGATCGACGCCCGGCGTGGCGGTCTTCACCACAACGGCCTCATCAGTCTCGTACATATCGACGGCCAGCGCGCCAGCCGCTCGAGAGGCCAACATTTCGGTCCCAGGACGCACATAACTCTCTTTAAGGAGCTGATCCATCGCCTCCCGCAGGCTAATCAGATCGCGGAAGGGTTCCCACCGAGTCAACTGTGACATTGCTGCACCTCCTTCTTCTTACCTAAAGCTTGCAATCAACGTATCTAGATGCCAAATCTCTGATGAGACTTACTAACGTCATTAGTATATTTGCATGCATCCATAAGATTCGCATTAGAAGCCCGTTGGAGTTGCATTAGAAAAGACAAGACTCCCGCACAAATCGCGGGAGTCGTCATGCCCTCCAGTTGACATTATCGCAGCTCAAGTGAAGCTAGGGCTCCTCCGACTGCTGCGCCTCCTCTCCCTCAAAATCGACAAAGCGATAGCCCGTCCCGATCTCCGTGAAGATGTAGCGCGGATTTGAGGGGTCAGGCTCTATCTTCTTCCGTAGGTAGCTGATGTAAAGCCGGAGGTTCTGGATTTCATCCTCGCCGTACTCATAGCCCCATACCTTAGACAGCAGCGTCTCATGTGGTACAACCCATCCCGCATTTTGCACCAAGTGGTAGAGCAAGCGGAACTCGGTGGGACGGAGATGGATGCGTTCGCCCTCAACGATCACCTCGCGCCTATTGAAGTCAATACTCAGTCGATCGTCGATCCTCAAGATCGACTCCTCAGGACCCGCTGGGCCTTGGGTGCGACGGAGCACGGCCCGTACCCTGCTGGCAAGCTCGCGAGCGCTAAAGGGTTTGGTCACATAGTCATCAGCCCCAAGCTCAAGGCCACGGACTTTGTCTTCCTCTTCGTCACGAACTGTGAGCATGATCACGGGCACGTTGGAGATCTCCCGCAGCATACGCAAGGTCTCGAACCCGTCTAGCTCTGGCATCATGACGTCGAGAATGACCAGATCTGGCAACTCCGTCCGTACCCTGTCCAGGGCCTCTATTCCATCGTGCGCCTCAATAACGTGATACCCCTCCAGCTCCAGGTTCATGCGGATGAAGCGAGTCATTCGCGGTTCGTCATCCACAACCAGAATCAATCCTGAATTGCCCTCTGTCATAGACATCCCTCCCCTCATCACTCGAG
>Ga0207796_1000218_pt1 | contig 25092 bp, 20 predicted proteins | sample Pon1CUnioCityCA_6_FD_187274 | JGI IMG/M metagenome (GOLD analysis project Ga0207796, IMG submission 187274) | Marine sediment microbial community from Union City, CA, USA - Pond 1C Sediment 1 (SPAdes) | ecosystem: Environmental > Aquatic > Marine > Intertidal zone > Salt pond sediment ... | reverse complement strand
AGCTGCTTGTGAAGGTTGGCATTCATGAGCGCGACCGCGGCGCGGTTGACAAAGCTCTCAATCAGCTCTAGTTCCTCAAAGCGCCAGGTGCGTGTGGCGCCCTGCTCCATCAGGAATAGGGCGCCGAGCGGCTTCTGTGCGCCCCAGATGGGCACGCACAAGAGGGCGTCGACCCCGAGACCCTCCCGCCAGCCAGGAGGAACGCGAGGATCGGTCCGGGCATCACCAATGGCGACCGACTGGTGCTCGGTGAGCAGCTCTCGTAGGGTGGCGGGATTGGTCACCGGCGCCTGCAAGGATGCGATCTCGGCTGGGCTCACGCCGTAGGTGGAGATGATCTTGACGGCCCGAGTTTCCCGGTCCCAAGCGAGGATGCAGGCCATGTGGCAGCTTAGAAGCTTGACGGCCTGCTCGGCGATCTGCTGGTAGATGGTGACAGAGTCGAGGGTGGAGGACAGAACGAGGCTCACCTGATGGAGCAGGGCCAGTTCCTCGGCCGAGCGCTCGGCGGTGCGGTAGAGGCGGGCATTCTCGATGGCCATGCCAATCTGCTGGCCGATGGCGGTCAATAGCTCCAATTCGGGCTGTTCGACGCGCTGTGCTTGCCGGGAACCCAGGGTAAGGGCGCCAACGGCCCGCCCCTTGGAGACCAGTGGGGTGCTGACCAGGAGCTCTAGACCCTCCCTGACAATATTGGATGAGGGGCGCCGTCCGGGATAGTCGTACACGGGGTGAACTACCGCCTGCAGACCGTCCATGGCCTCGGTGGAGATGGCGGTGCAGCAGCCCCATTCCTGCCCGGACCCGTGGGCCTCCTGCTGCAATATCTGCCCGCGGGAACACTGCAGGATCAATCCGTCAGTATCGGGGTCCCAGAGGTAGACCAGGCCTATGTCCATCTCTACTACGGCGAGCACGACGTCCAGGGCGGCGCTCAGGATGGTGTCCAGTTCGAGGGAACGGCTGATGGTGGCGGCGACAGCATTCTGGGCGGCGAGCTTGGCGCTGCGTTGGGCGATCTCGGCCTCGGCCTGCTTGCGCTCTGTAATGTCCCGAAAGACGACGACCGCGCCTGTGAGCTTGCCATTCTCGTAGGTTGGGCTACTCACATAGATGATAGGGAAGCTGGTATTGTCCTTTCGCCAGAAGCGCTCATCCTCGCCGTGGCTGGCAATGCCTTGCAGGTAGCCGGCGCATATGGGGCACTCTGCCTCAGGGTAAGGGCTGTCGTCGGCCTGGGAATGGTGCCAGACTTTATGGCAGGACTGCCCTACCAGCTCGTCCACGCGATAGCCGAGCATCCTGGCTGCGGCGGGATTGACAAAGGTGAATCGGCCCTGGATGTCTATGCCGCAGATGCCCTCACCCGCCGATTCGAGGATCTGCTCGTAGCGGCGGCTGAGTTTCTCGAACGCCTCTTCGGCCTGTTTGCGCTCAACGACCTCCTGCTGGAGCTGGACATTCACAGCCGATAGCTCGGCAGTCCGTTCCTCGACCAGATCCTCAAGGTGATGGCGGTATGCCGCCAAGGCACGTTCTGCCTGCCTCTTTTCGATGCTCTGCTCCCGGAGATAGACATAGCCCAGCAGTGGCACCGCCAGAATACGCAAGCTGTTGCCGATGGGACAGAGGACATCGTTGTAGTCCCTACCTGTGGCATAGTTTATCAGCAGCAGTACTTCGCCGATGAGAAAGAGGGTCAGCGCGATGGACACGACATTGGAAAGCCAGTCGCGTTTTCTCCTGAGGAGCGCGAGGGCAAAGAGGATGAGGAGGGACGAGGTCAGGTGAAAGAGCCAGGCCGCCCAGGCTGCATGGAAGCTGACCCCGGCAAAGTCGGAAGGGTAGCCAGGCCACTGCCAGAGGGCGATGGCGAGGCAGATGGCGGTTGCCCCCAGGCCCACGGCCAGATATCCGTATGCCAGGCGGGCGTCGTCGAGGGTGTAGCGAAGAAAGGCCCCGGCGACCACCACGAAGGAGGACATGGCCAGGGCGCGATCCATAGGGACGAGGATGGCATAGGCTGCTTCCCGTTCGATGACGTCCATCATCTGCAGGGCGACAAAGATGACCATGAGCAACGCGCTGGCAAAGCCGAGGCCAAAACCCCAAACGAGCAGCTTTTCGCGGGGCAGATCCTGATCGCGCTGCCTGGACCAGGCGACTATCAGGAGGGCTCCCCAGAGTATGGCTGGCAGGCCAAAGCGGACCAGGTTGTTCTCGATGGGGCCCGGACCGCCGGCGAATTGGTTCAGCAGCCGCAGGACAAAGTCAGAGAACTCGTTCATGCTGGCTCCCCCTGCCCAACAGAATCGTGCGGGCTGTTGGGGCCGGCTGGAATAGCTGCGGTTGGTTCTGGATTGGTCATACTGCGGTTATGCTCCGGCTGCTCACGGTCACGGGACAGCGGGCCCGAGAACCCGAGAACTCGCAATCCTGGCGACAGTGTCGACTGGCCTATGACGATGGCGTACAGCGAATGCCTGCCCGACCAGTGGCAAGGGGAAGGGACATTCGTGTAAGAAACAGGACAGTCTTTGTGTTATAGTATCATCGACGGGGGATATTGTCAAGCGATTCCAGGCCCGGGACTAGGGTTCCACTAGGGTTCCACTAGGGTTGCTCCGGGGGAGCAGAGCCACGGGCTTTTTTCCCGGGAGGTACGCAGTCTCGAATCTGACAGTAGGAGATTACTTTGACTCCGCCGGGTCTCGGAATGGCACAGGCGGAAGGTGGAGATTCCTTCGCTACGCTCGGAATGACAATGGCGGAAGATAGGGATCCGTTAGCCTGCGCCTAGATCTTGTCGAACCACATCAGCACGCCCATCAGTACAAAGAGGACCGCGGCGATCTTGCGCAGGACCATCTCGGGGATGATGCGGGTGAGCAACCCGCCACCCAGCACGCCAATGGCGGTTACCGCGGCGAGGGCCACCGTGGCGCCGACAAAGACCCAGAGGGGCATCTTGTGCTTGGCCGTCATGCTGATGACGGCCAGTTGTGTCTTGTCGCCCAGTTCGGCGACGAACAATAAGGCAAAGGTGCTAAGCATCACTCGGATTTCTTCGGGCATTTGTGTCTCCTATGAAGATGTGTCTGGGCTACTGAGAAACCAGAACGTGTCCCGGTCCTGTCAGCGCACCCACCAGCGGAATTGGTAGCGAGCGGGATAGACGGAATCCAGGTCCGTCCCGGGAAAGGGCTCGCCATGGCCGACGTAGACCATGCGGGGCCTGAGCTCCAGGACGCGCTCGTAGCTCTGCTGCCAGGCATCCGCGTCGGAAAGGTAGATCGGCTGGCTAGGCACAGCATAGTTGACGAATAGGTCGCCGGCAAAGATGTCGCCATCCGGAGTGACCAGGCCCAGCATGCCGGGTGAGTGCCCGGGCAGAAGGACCGTCCAGGCCTCGAGGCCGTACTCCAACAGGTCCGACTTGTCGTCGAGGAGGACGTCCGCCCCGAGGGTTGCAAAGTTGGCCCTGGAGGCGAGGAGCAGATAGGTCCAGCGGAAGAGGCTGCCACGCAAGGTTTGGGCCGGGGGCAGGGCATTGCGCCGGTCCTGGCTAAACTCGGGCGCGCCGCGGGAGGCTGCCACCGGCGCGCCGCACCAGTCTCTGACCCCGGCTGCCCCGCCATAGTGATCCAGGTGGCCGTGGGTGACCAGGATCAAGCGGAGGTCTTGCGGTCGGACGCCAGCCTCCTGGGCGCCAGCGATGATCGCCTCTGCGCTGCCGGGCGGGCCGGCGTCGATGAGGATGACGCCGCGCCGCCCCCAGAGCAGGTAGCAGTTCGTCTCACGGGCCACGATCCGATGGATGCGCATTGTACTCTCCTACAAGAGGCGGGGCACACCGCTCCGCCTCACGCTTTTGTTGTCTAATCGTGCCTACGCGGCGCCGGCATCGGCTGAGAAGGCCCTTGCAAAGAACTCCTCGAGCCGCAGGTAGAGCACCTTCTGGTTCCTGGGTTTGGAGATGCCGTGTCCCTCGTCCTCAAATCCCAGGAGCTGGTAGGGCACGCCTGCCTCGCTCAAAGCCTTTTCTACTGCGCGCACGTTCTCCGGCGTGACGTTTGGATCCTGAAGCCCCTGGACGATGAGCAGGTGCCCTTTGATGTTGCCCACATGGTTGATAGGCGAGCGCTCGTGGTACCGCTGGGGCACCTCGGTGGGGCTTCCACCCATCATCTCCTCGCTGTAGGGGCGCAGGTCAGGGCGAGTCGTCTCATAGTCGACGACGAGGTCGGTCATGCCGCAGATGGGCGCTGCCGCTGCCAGCACCTTGGGTGGGTAGCGGGTGATGGCGCACCAGGCAGAGTACCCTCCGTACGACGTGCCGGTGATGCCCACGCTGCCCGGATGGGCGATGCCGCGCGCGATCAGGGCCTGTATGCCAGCGCGGATGTCCTCCTGCTCGAGTCCACCCCAGCCATCCTTCTTGATGGCCTCGCGGAAGGCCAGGCCAAAGCCGGTACTGCCGCGATAGTTGGGATCGAGCACGTTGTAGCCCTGATGCACAAAGAACTGGATCTGGTTGTTGATCGCATCCTGGCTGTGATACGATGGGCCGCCGTGGACGTACACCACGGTGCCACGCGCCTCTTGCCCGGGGCGGTAGAGCCAGCCCTGGATCTCGAGACTGTCGACCGCGTCCCAGGAGATGTCTTCGGCGGGCGTGAGGTCGCTGGCTGTCAGCGAGGTTCGCTCCCAAATGCGCGACAGGCTGGTGAATTGCTCCTTGTCCGGGTTGTCCACGGCAAAGCGTACCACGTCCACCGGCTGCTGCGAGCTGTAGTACTGGCCTGCCCAAAGCCCATCTGCGATAGGAGCAAGGGGGACCAGGTTTCCGGGAATCTCTGGCAGACGGGTCTCGGCGCCAGTGTTGGGGTCCAGCAGCGAACAGCGAGTGCGGGCGCGTTGGACCTCGACGACCACGATCTGCTCGCTGCCATGGGGCACAAAGGCGCGCTCAATGTTGCGTGCAGGATCGTCCAGCAGCCAGCGGATCTCCCCGCTCGCCAGGTACAGCACGCCCAGGCGCCGGTGGGTCTCTGTCTCGACCATGGCCAGCACGCGCTTGCCATCGGGGAACCAGCTTGCCGAGGTCTTGACCTGGTCGCCAAAGTTCAGGATCTCGCGATCCTCGTTGCCTTCGATATCCACCACCCAGTACTGGTAGCCGGCCGGATGTAGGTCCTTCCGGCCGTAGAGCACGTGAGCGCCGGTCGGGCTGAGGGCCGGAATGGTCCAGCCGCCTTTTTCCGGGCGAGCGAGCACCCGCCGCTCACCGGTCTCCAGGTCCAGGCGATAGATCCAGGTAGGCTCAATCTCGCGACCTGTTGCATCATCGACGTTGGCGCCGTAGACCAGCCAGCGACCGTGGGGATGCAGGTCGCCGCCGCGGATAAAGTAGTTCGGCTCGGGCTCTGTCAGCGGAGCCATCTCCAGCGGGCGGTCCAGGTCGACGCGGAATAGCTGGGCCCGCTCGTTGCCGTCCCTGTCCTGGTCGACAATGACGGCGCGGCTATCGGGCGCCCAAGAGACGAGGAAGGTGTTGTCGGCCGTCTGGGTGAGCCGGATGGGGGCTGCCGATCCGTCGGCTGGCGCGGCAAAGACGTCGGCAGCCGGTCCTGTCCGGAACCAGGTCCAGGCGACCCACTTGCCGTCACGGGATACCTTTGGCCCCCACATGCCCGGCAAGGAAAGCAAGCTGTCGAGATACTGCTCAGCGTTCATCGATCGTCTCCTTCTCCCAAACCAAGAGCGGTCATTGTACTACACTAAGTGGCTGCCGGGACAGCAGTCTCTTCAGGTATGGCATCAAAGTCGGGCAGGATGTCCTCGGCGTTGCGCACGACGCGTGTCATGTAGCCGACGATGGCGACCAGTGCGATCCCAATGCCACAGACAAAGAGGATCAGCGACATGCCCGTGCCAGCGCCGGTGCCCACCAGCGAGCCAAAGGTACCTGCCAGCCCCCCGCCTGGCTGCATGGCCGGTTCAAAGACCTGATCGGCCAGCGGCCCGGCGATCAGGTGGGCTAGCGGACTGATGGCCCAGGCGATCATGCGGCGCGTGCCAAAGACGCGCCCCTGGACGTCGGGCTCCACCTTGGCCTGCCAGATGGCCTGGTTCGACGCGTCAATAATCGGTCCGAAGAAGGCTGCGGCAAAGGACGCTATTAACCAGATGGGGAGGGCCTGGCCCAAGCCAAACAAGGTCCCGCCCAACAATCCGAATAGCAACCAGCCCCCGAGCACGCCGAGCACCCTGCGCTTGGGACCGCCCCAGGCGCTCATGGCCAGGCCACCCACTACTCCGCCAATAGCGCCAGCTGTGTTCACGCTGCCAAGGATTAACTCGTTGTTGCCGGTGCGGGCCAGGATCAAGGGGGCCATGAGCGTGAATCCAAGACCGGCGAACAGGTTACCCCCCATAAAGACTAGCTGCAGGCCCAGCAGGCTGGGGCGGCGGAGGATGTGGCGGAATCCGTAAAGGGACTCCTGCCACAGGTTAGCCTTGGCCTCTCGTCCGGCCTCGCTGCGCTCCGGCTGGGGAATGAAGACAAAGAGCAGCGCGCCGATGGCAAAGGCAAAGCTGACCACGTCGATAGCCATGATGCCGGTGAGGCCGATGAAGCCCAACAGCGCCGCCGCCAGGAGGGGAGCAAAGATCCCCGATGCAGCGTTGGCTAGTTGCAGCAGGCCATTGGCCCGTCCGTACTGCTCCTTGGGCACCATGAGGGTAATGGCCGCGGAAAAGGCCGGCCACTGAAAGGTCTGGAAGGTGCCGGCGACGGCGGCAGTGATGTACAGGTGCCAGATCTCGAGATTGCCGGTGAGCAGCAGCGCCAATTGCACGATAGTCGTCAGGCCCGCCGCCAGGTCGCTGAGCATCATCATCGTCTTGCGATTGGATCGGTCAACGATGGCGCCGGCCGTGGGGCTGAGGATGACCATGGGGGTGATAAAGAAGAAGCCGATCAGGGCCAGGGCAGTGGCCTCACCGGTCTCTTGGTAGGCCCAGATGGTTAGGCCAAAGTTGGTCATGGCCGTGCCCAGCAAGGAGACGACTTGGCCGGCCCAAATTACCCAGAAGGCACGCATGCCCGTGGGGCGTGTCTGTTGGCTCATAGAAGGTCCTTTCCCTCCCCTTGCGTCAATGGTGCACTATTCTAGCCCAGGGATAGGTCTTTGTCAATCCTGGATTCCTGGCGAATTCTGCAGGGTCGCGGCCCCAGGCCGTAACCTTTTGGGAGTTCATACGGTATACAAATTGAACGCATCGTATCACTTGCAAGAGCCCGCATCGACGGTATGGGACGGGCGCTCCCCCCCGGGCAAAGGCCACAGCGCGGCGCCCGTCCACCGTCGGGCTCTTTTTTTGTCCACCGCCGTCGCGTTGATCTATCGTCGATCTGTGCTATAATGGTCTGGCTGCGGCGCGCAGCGCGAGAGCATGAACAACGAACAACCTGCCATCCTACGAGAGGAGGATAAGATGAAGATGCGATCGACTGTCTTGACTGGCCTCGTTCTGGCGGTCCTGATGCTGTCCATGCTGGTGGTGCCTCCTACCCAAGCCACAGGTCGACTGTCCGCGGTCAAGGTGTGCCTCGACCCGGGTCACGGCGGCAGCGATCCAGGGGCGGTGAATGTAGGCTTTGAGCTCAGGGAGAGCGACATCAATCTCGATGTGTCGTACGCCTTAAAGGGGCTGTTGGAGAGCGCCGGTGCGGTCGTGGTCATGACGCGCTACGATGACTCGTACCTGGATAACAGCGACCGGTACACATTCTGCAACGAAGAGCAGGCCACGATCCTGGTGTCGGTGCACACCAACAGCGTCGCCGACAACTACCACGATGGCTCGATGGGCCTGTACGTCCACGAGGATGACAGGGCGCTGGCAGGGGCCATTTACACAAAGATGTACCCCATGCTGCGGGATGCGCTGCCGGTAGAATATCAAAACGACTTTTACGATTACGGCCTGGTCCGCTTTAACTCCGGGGTCATGCTCAAGAGTGACATGCCGGCGGCGATGATGGAACCGCTTTTCATGTCCAACGCGTACGAGGCTGCGCTTCTGGTGAATAGCATTGGAGATGGGGAATGTCCTGACCTGAGCTGCCGCCGCGGACAGATCGCGCAAGCGATACACCAGGGGATACTGCACTACTTTGATACCCTGGGGAAGATGCACGTGGAGTCGGTGGAGATGTGGGCTGACAGCAAGGGACCCAAGAGCAGCAGCACCTTCGTGTACACTGCGGTCACCATCCAGGACCAGCACGGTAACCCGGTGTCCGGGGCGGTGGTTTCATTGGAGACGGTGCCGCCCAAGGGTCCTGTCGTTTCACAGACGGGGATGACGGGCGACGACGGCACGGTGACCTTCCAGCTACGCGTCAAGGCGAGCGGTACCTACGAGTCAACGGTCACCGACGTGAGCATGTCGGGCTGGACCTATACCGCCGGCGCCAACCAGACGAGCGGGGCAACGCTGGACGTGCCGTAGAAAGAAAAAGGGAGATGCAGAGAGGGCAGAGTCGCCAGACCCTGCCCTCTTTTCATTTTGGTGCAATGGGGTATGCTGGCTTCAGGTGGCTGGCGCGGACTGTGGTCCGCGCCGAGCTGTCAGGTGGAATTAGCCCCCGAAAAAGGCCACGGCGGCCTGGCGGGCCAGATCCAGGATGGGCGCAGGCCAGAGCCCGAGGACGACGATCGCCGCAGCCGACACTCCAAGGCCGACCTGGACCGCAGGACATACCGTAGCCGGGGTATCCTCGGCTCTCTCGCGCTCTTGCATGAACATGACGGCCACGACGCGCAGGTAGTAATAGGCTGAGATGACGCTGTTGATCACGCCAATGACGGCCAACCAGACCAGGCCTGCCTCCACGGCAGCGCCAAAGACGTAGAGCTTGGCAAGGAACCCGGCCAATGGCGGCACGCCGGCCAGCGATAGCATGAAGAAGGCCATAGCTACGGCCAGGCCTGGCTTGCGGCGGTATAGGCCGGTCAGCCCGCCGAGGGTTTCGCCTTGCCGGGCCGATCCCTCCAGGCGTCCGGCAGCGATGAGGATGGCAAAGGCCCCGACGTTCATAAAGGTGTAGGCAAAGAGGTAGAAGAGGAGGGCACTGATGCCCAACTGGTTGCCTGCTGCCAGCCCGACGGAAATATAACCCGCGTGGGCGATGCTGGAGTAGGCCAGCATCCGCTTGACACTGGTCTGGCGTAGGGCGGCCAGGTTGCCCACGGTCATGGTCAGCGCGGACAGTGCGGCGAGCAGCCAGACCCAATCACCGTGCAGGTCGCCCAGCGCATAGAGGGCGACGCGGCCCAGGGCAGCAAAGCCCGCGGTCTTGGCCCCCACGCTCATAAAGGCTGTCACCGAAGTGGGCGCGCCCTCGTAGGCATCGGGGGTCCACATGTGGAAGGGGACCAGAGCTACCTTGAAGCCAAAGCCGATGATCATCAGGCCAAGGCCCACCAGGAGCAGGGGCGGGAACTCTCCACCCAAGGACAGGGCATAGTCGCGCAGGGCAGACAGGGACGTGGTCCCGGCCTGTCCGTAGAATAGGGCCATGCCGTAGAGCAGGAACCCGCTGGCAAAGGCGCCCAGGAGCAGGTACTTGAGCGCTCCCTCGGCCGAACGCTGCTCGGCCCGGTTCAGGCCGACCAGTATATAGAGGGCCAGGGAGAGTATCTCCACGCCCAGAAAGATGGTCATGAGGTTGACTGCAGAAACCATCAGCATCATGCCGGTCGCGGACAGGAGCAGCAGGGTGTAGTACTCCCCCTGGGCCAATCCCGTGCGGTCGGCATAGTCGACGGAGAAGAGGATGGCCAGCGCTGCAGCGATCAGGATCACCATGTGGAGGAACAGAGCATAGTTGTCGGCCACCAGCATATCCTGGAGCTGTGTGTCGCTGCGGTGCCAGATGGCGTAGGACAGGGCCCCGGCAGCCAGCACGCCGACCAGGCTCAGCCAGGCCAACCGGTGCTTTTGCTCCCTGGCAAGAAAGAGGTCTACTACCATCACCAGCAGGGCGGTGACGAGCACCACAATCTCTGGGGCGATGGCTATGAAATTAAAGGTGGGGATCGAGATCTCCATACCGATTCCTCTAGTGCGATCCGCCGGACGGGCCATCCAGCTGGATGGTGCCGGCCCAGGCCTGTGCGCCTGATTCATCGATTAGGACCACGCGCCGGTCTTCGGCGCGGGTCAATAGCTCATTTACGGAGGCGGCGGTAGGCCGCAGGACCAGGTTGGGCAGGATGCCCACCACGAACATCAGCAGCACCAGGGGCAGCAGAACCACCGCTTCGCGGCGGCCCAAGTCGGCCATGGTGCGATTTTCAGCGCGTACCAGGGAGCCGGCGAATGCTTTGCGGAAGAGATCGAGCATGTACCACGCTCCCAGCACGATGCCCAGTGTGGCAAAGGCGGCGGCTGCCGCGCTCTCCTGGAAGATGCCCACCAGCATGGTGAACTCGCCGGGGAAACCGCTCAGCCCCGGCAAGCCGATGGAGGCAAAGATGACGGTCAGCAGCAGGGTGCCCAGGATGGGGATGCTCTTCCACAGCCCGCCGAACTCGTCCACCTGGCGCGTGCCCCGCCGCGCTTCGAGGAATGCGACAAAGAGGAACAGGGCGGTCACGGTCAGCCCGTGGGACACGGACTGGACGATGGCCCCCTGGACTCCTTGCTGATTGGCAGCCAGGACCCCGGCGACGATCATGCCCATGTGGGCCAGGCTCGAATAGGCGATCAGCCGCTTCATGTCACGCTGCACCAGGGCCAACAGCGAGCCGTAGAGGATGCCGATGATGGCTAACAGCCAGATCCAGGGACGGGCCGCTGCCACCGCGTCGGGGAAGAGGGGCAGACAGAAGCGGATCAGGCCATAGATGCCCATCTTGGAGAGGACGGCGGCCAGGAGGATGGTCACCGGCGTGGGCGATTCGACGTAGGCATCGGGCAGCCAGGTGTGCAGGGGCCAGACCGGTGCCTTGACGGCAAAGGCGAGCATAAAGGCCACAAATAGCCAGACCTGCGCTGCCCAGGTGAGGGGCATGCCGTAGAGGGTCTGCAGGTCAAAGCTCCAGACGCCCGCGTCCTGGTAGTGGAGGGCAGCCAGGGCGATGATGGCTACCAGCATGAGCGCGCTACCGGCCATGGTATACAGGAAGAACTTGAGGCTGGCGTACGCCCGACGCTCGCCGCCATAGCGGCCGATGAGCAAATAGGCCGGGACCAGCATCGCTTCCCAAAAGATGAAGAACAGCACCAGATCGATGGCGGCGAACACCCCCAGGACGCCGGTCTCCAGCATCAGCAGGAGGAAAAAGTAGAGCCGGGCCTGTACGCCGGGCCGCCCGTCCAGGAATTTCCAGGAGGCAAGGACAGCTACCGGGCCCATGAGGGCAGCCAGCAGCAGCATCCACAAGCTGATGCCGTCCACGCCGACGTTGTAGCTGATGCCCAGATGCTCGATCCAGACGAACCGGTCTACAAATTGAAAGCCCGCCTCGCCATAGTCAAAGAAGCCCAAAAGGACGCAGGCCAGGGCGAGGTCGATAACGGCTACAGCCAGGGCCCAGACCTTGAGCGCGGTGCGGTTCTTGCCCAGGAGCAGGGCCACCAATGCCCCGGCCAGTGGCAAAAAGATGATCACGGATAGAAGCGGGAAGCCAAGCTGGTTCATCCCGTTAGCTCCTCTGTTGACAGGTCAGTTCCACAGCAATCCTCCTAGAGTGCCCAGATGCTGCGGATGACGAAATAGATCATCACGGCGACGATACCGATGAACATGGCGAGGGCATAGTTGCGTACCAGGCCGGTCTGCAGGCGACGCAGTCCCTCGCCGGCGAGGCCAACGAGCCGGGCCAGACCGTTGACTGCGCGGTCAATGCTCCGCTCCTCGACTGCCTCGGTCATGAAATCTCCCAGTATGCGCAGTGGCTTGACGATGACTTCGGTGTAGGCCTCATCGACGTAGTACTTGTTGTAGACGATGTCGTAGAGCCACTGGGCGCTCCTGGTCATGCGCTCGCCCATCCCCCAATTGCGGACGTAGATCCAGTAGGCGGCTACAAAGCCGGCGGCGACGGCCAATGTCGAGACGGCCATCAATGTGATCTCCAACGCCGTATGGTCGGCCGCTGGTGCGGCGTGCAGGGAACCGGCAAAGATGGGGTGCAGGAATTCATCGATGGCATTGCCCAGCCCGACAAAACGGGGCAAACCGATGTACCCGCCCAAAACGGCCAGGACGGCCAGGATGACCATGGGCACGAGCATGACGGGCGGCGATTCGTGGAGCTGCCGCTGGGTCCTCTTGTCCATGCGCGGCTTGCCATAGAAGGCGACGAACAACAGGCGGAAGGCGTAAAAGGCGGTCAGTGCGGCGGTGAGGGTGCCCAGTATCCAGGGAATCAGCGCCCCGCTCTCATAGGCGCCGAGCAGGATCTCGTCCTTGCTAAAGAATCCAGCAAGGAGGGGCACGCCCGATAATGCCAGCACACCCACCAACAAGGTGGCAAAGGTCCAGGGCATCTTGCGGCGCAGGCCGCCCATCTTGAAGATGTCGAGCTCGCCTGACAGGGCGTGCATCACGCTGCCGGCGCACAGGAAGAGCAGGGCCTTGAAAAAGGCGTGGGTGGTCAGGTGGAACATGCCCGCTGCGTAGGCGCCGGCACCCATGCCCACGAACATGTAGCCGAGCTGGCTGATGGTTGAATAGGCCAGGATGCGCTTGAAATCCTTCTGCACCAGGGCCATGGTGGCGGCGAAAAAGGCGGTGAGCACGCCGATCCAGATCACCCAGTTCAGGGCCGAGGGTGAGGCTTCAAAGATGGTGTGGCAACGGGCGACCATATAGACGCCAGCGGTGACCATCGTCGCGGCGTGAATGAGGGCGCTGACCGGCGTGGGACCCTCCATGGCGTCGGGCAACCAGACGTAGAGCGGGATCTGGGCCGACTTGCCGGCGGCGCCCAGGAACAAGAGCAGGGCAATCGCCGTCGCGGTGCCGGGCAGCACGGTGCTGGCGGCGGGAAAGACGTCCTTGAAGGCGAGGCTGCCAAAGCTGGCAAAGATCAGCATGATGCCCAGGGCAAAGCCAAAGTCGCCGACGCGGTTGACGATGAATGCCTTCTTGCCCGCGTCCGCCGCCGACTTTTTCTCGAACCAGTAGCCGATTAGGAGGTACGAGCAGAGGCCCACTCCCTCCCAGCCTACGTACATCACCAGGAAGTTGTTGCCCAGGACCAGGATGAGCATCATCAGGACAAAGAGGTTCAGCCAGGTGAAGTAGCGGTTGTAGTACTCTTCGCCGTGCATATAGGCCGCGGAGTAGATGTGCAGCAGGGTGCTGACGCCAGTGACCACCAAGGCCATCAGGATGGAGAGTTGGTCGAGGAGGATGGCAGCCTCGACCTCGAATTCGCCAGCCACGATCCAGCTAAAGATGGGCATGATGCGCTCGCGACCGTTTCCGCCCGCCTCTGTCTCTGCTGGCAAGCCCAGCATGGCGAAAAAGACCAGCAGCGCTACCACGAACGAGGCGCCCACGGCCAAACTGGCAATTGTGGCTACCACTCGCCGGTCCAGCCAACGGCCCAGCAGGGCGTTGATCAACACCCCGGCAAGCGGGAAAAGTAGGATTAACCAGACGTAATCGAGCATCTCAGCAGGTCTCCATCGGCAAGTGCACCGCTACCACTTGAGCAGGTCCATCTCGTCCACGTCGGCCGAGTCTTTGTGGCGATGGTAGGCGACCACGATAGCAAGACCCACCGCCACCTCAGCTGCTGCGACGGCCATGACCAACAGGACGAACACCTGGCCTTCTATGTTGTCCAGCAAGCGGGAATAGGTTATCAGCGTCAGGTTGACGGCGTTGAGCATCATCTCAACCGACATGAACATCACCAGGGCGTTGCGCCGGATCAACACGCCAGCGGCCCCCAATGCGAACAGGATTGCACTAAGAATCAGGTAGAAGGAAGGTGGAACCATGGTAGGTGCTAGCCCTCCAATCTCTTCTTTGCCAGGACCACGGCCCCGATGATGGCTACCAGCAATACGACAGAAGCCAACTCGAAGGGGATGGCAAAGTCCGTGACCAATGCGGTGCCGAGCTCTCGCACGTTGTCGCTGCGCACAAGTTCGTGGAGCCACTCTGCCGAGGCCGGGGCCAGGCCTGTGCCGATGGGAATGAGCGCCCAGAGGATGCCTGCCAGAAAGAGCACGCCCAGGAGCAGGCCGGCGATCCACTGGTACCTGCGCAGGTCGGGAGATTCCTCGGCTCTTTCCTGCCCCAGCAGCATGGTGACGAACAGAAAGAGCACGACGACTGCCCCGGCGTAGATGATCACCTGGACCAGGGCCACAAACTGGGCATTGAGCAGCAGGTAGAGGCCGGCCAGCGAGCAAAAGTTCAGCAGTAAAAAGAGGGCGCTCCGCACCGCGCTGCGCTGGGCGATTACGCCCACGCCTGCAGCTACGGCGACGATGGCCAAGATGAAAAAGATCACCATTTCCATTGCGAGTTCGTCCTCCTACTGCTGATCGTCCAGGATGATGGCGTGGGGCTGGGCCGGTTGCAGCAAGCGATCCTGGGTGTAGATCAGGCTCTCGCGGCTATAGTCTGCCAGGGCAAACTCGCGGCGCAAGACGATGGCGCCTGTGGGGCACGCCTCCTCACAGTAGCCACAGAACATGCAGCGCAGCAGGTTGATCTCGTAGATCTCGGCGTGCCGCTCGCCTGGCGAGCGCTTTACATCGCCGATATTCTCTCCAGCCTGCACGTATATGCATTGGGTCGGGCAATAGGCTGCGCATAGAGAACAGCCTATGCAGCGCTCAAGACCCTCGTACGGTCCGTCCTCGTAGCGGCGCAACTGATGCCGCCCCCGGAAGCGGGGATATAGCTCCACAGGCTCCTTGGGGTACTGGACGGTGACCGGTTTCGTGAAAAAGTACTTGAGGGTCAGCCCCATAGACCGCAGGATGTGCCAAAACCCTATGATCGCGTCTCGTAACATGCCTTTTCCCTGTATTGGCTCCCTGTTGTGCCTTAGCCTACCAGGGCCACCACAACCGCTGTCACAGCCAGATTGGCCAGAGCAAGCGGCACCATGAATTTCCAACAGAAGCGCATGAACTTGTCATAGCGCACGCGGGGCGTGCTGGACCGGATCCATACAAATAGGAACATGACGAACAAGACTTTGGCCAAAAAGAGCGCTACACCAAGCAGCGGGTGAACGTCAGAGATGAGGGCAGGCCACTTCCAGCCCCCCAAAAAGATGGTAGCGACGATGGCGCTGTTCACCACCATGGCTGTGTACTCGCCCATGAAGTAGAGGGCGAACTTGATGCCGCCGTACTCGGTCATAAAGCCAGAGACCAACTCATTCTCTGCTTCAGGCAGGTCAAATGGCGAGCGGTTGCTCTCGGCGATGATGGCGATGAGGAATATGAGAAAGCCCACCGGCTGCAGCGCAATGAGCGGCCAATTTCCCTGAAAGTCAACGATCTGGCGCAAGCTCAGGCTGCCCGCGACGAGCACAACACTGACCAGGGCCAATCCCATGGGCAGTTCGTAGCTGATCATCTGTGCGGCGGCCCTCAGGGCTCCCAGCAGCGAGTACTTGTTGTTGGAGGACCAGCCGCCCAGCACTATCCCATAGCTGCCCAGGCCGGCGATGGCCAAGAGATAGAGCAGCCCGACGTTGACGTCGCCGATCCACAGCCCCACCTGGTGGCCGAACAAGCTTACCTCTGGCCCAAAGGGGATCACGGCAAAGGTGACCAGCACCGCACCGTAGGAAATACCCGGGCCCATGAGGTAGAGCAGCCTGTCGGCGTGGTTGGGAATGAACTCCTCTTTGAAAATCGCCTTGACCGCGTCCGCCATCGGCTGGAGCAGGCCAAAGGGTCCGGCGACGTTGGGCCCGTAACGTACACCAAAGCGGGCGCAGATCTTGCGCTCCCAGAGGGTGGCATAGGCGCCACCCAAGAGCAGGACGACGACCATTACGACGCCCTTGATGACTGGAATCCAAAAGTCAGCTACCCAATCCATAGCTACTCCGTGTTAGCTGCAGGGGCTGGCCCCGATGGCTGTTGAACGATCCTCACTTGGCAATCCTCACTCTCGGCAAAGTGGAGCGATCGCTGAAGAGGACGCTCAGCGGCGCAGCGCTCAGGTTTTCCGGTGCAAAAGCCACACCGGGCATGACCTCGGTGGAGACTTGAACGGTGAGACCCAACCGCCCGACGGCTGAAACCAGGGACGCGTCGTCGCCATCGGCCACGCCAAAGCGCTCGGCGTCGGTCGGATGGATAGCGACATAGGCTTCGGGTACCAGGTTGCGAATCCGCTCCGCCCGTCGCAGCAGCGTCCCCCGGTCGTACAGCACGCGCCCGGTGACCAGGATCAGCGGGTACTCGGGGTCCGGGCGCGGTGGTGCCTGCTCGACATGGGAGAGGGACCGTTTCGCTTTGGCCTCGGGCCTGGACCGCTGCCAGCCCGTGTCCCCCACTTCTGCCGCGTCGAGACCGCGATAGCCAGGCAGCACCTTGGCGATCTCTGACAGAATCTCCTCGGGGCCGGCGAAATCCCAGGCCCGGCGACGCTTGGAATCGACGAGACGCCTCGCGATCTGGGCGATGATCCACCAGTCGGGTTGGGCCTGACCTGGCGGGCGGAGTGCAGGATGGATAGCCTGAACCCGCCCCGTGACGTTGATAAAGCTGCCGCCGGTCTCGGCAAAGCTGGCGGCTGGCAATACTACCTCAGCCAAGGATGCCGTCTCGGTCAGGAACAGGTCCTGGACGATGAGGAAGGGTATCCTGCCCAGGGCCTCTCCGGCTTGGCGGCAGTCATTGGCCGGGTCGGAGCCGACGATCCACATGGCCTCCAGGTCGCCCTCCCGACCAGCGCGCATCATGCCGTCAAAACCGAGTCCCTCAACCGGCGAGAGCCTGCCGCCCCACATGCCTGCCAGCCGGCTGCGGATCTTGATATCCTCGAAAGGCTGCCTGCCGGGGTAAAGGCCAGGCACGACGCCCATCTTCAGGGCGCCAAGGGTGTTATTGTCCCCGGCGACGAAAGCTACCTCGACTTCGCCCAACAGGGAGGCAAGATTCTGCACCGCGTGCAACCAGTACTCGCCACCGTCCGTTTCCGGTGTGGCCTTCTCGGATGCTCCCGTCAACCAGTTGGAGCCGTAGAGGAAGATGGGATGCTTTGCCCCGGCGAGTAGCCGGGCGGCCTGCCGCAATGCGTCCGTGGAGGTGCCGGCGAGTTGCTCGACCTGGCGCGGACCGTAGGGTTGTAGCCAACTGCGGTACTCGTCCAGGTTGGTCACGCGTGTCCCAATCATGCCTGTTGTTTCGCCGTCCACCCGTGCTTCGAGAACTGCCCGCGCCAAGCCGTTGAGCAACACGACTTCGCTGCCGGGCCGGTAGCCGAGCCAAGACCCGCCGTAGCGGGACAGCTCGATCTGGCGGGGATTGACCACGATGACCTTGGCGCCATGGCGCAGTACTGCCTTTTTGAGCCAAAGCTCGACCATGGGCGCCTCGGTGCTGGGATCGAGGCCCAACAGCACGATGGCATCGTTGTGCTCGAGTTCGGGCAGCGAGCGCACTGGAGTTGCCCTGGACGGCATGCGGTCCAGGTGATCGACGTTGTTGGAGCCAATAACAGAGCGCATGAGACGCTGGAAGAGGTAGTTGGCCTCGTTGGTGATACGTGTTGAGCCAAGCCCGCCGACTGCCTCCGGGCCAGAGTTCTCCACGATGCCGCCAATGCGCTGGGCGATGAGGTCGAACGCCTCGTCCCAGGTGGCGGGCTGTAATTCGCCGTCGCGGCGGATCAGCGGTGTTTTGAGGCGGTCCGGATCGCCTACGTATCCGTGGGCAAAGCGGCCCTTGTCGCAGATCCAGGTGTCATTGACGTGTGCGTTCTCGCGTGGCGTGATGCGGCGCAGCTCGTTGTTCTTGACGCCCAGGGTGATATTGCAGCCCACGGAACAGAGCCCGCAGACACTAGGCGTGTTGGTGAGCTCCCAAACCCGCGCCTCGAAACGGAACTCGCGGCTGGTCAGAGCGCCGACCGGGCAGATATCAATGGTGTTGCCCTGCCACTTGCTGTTCAGACTGCGTCCGGGGAAGGTGTCCAGCCGGGTGTTGGCCCCACGTCCAAACAGGTCCAGCTCGTGATCGTCGGCCCATTCGTCCAGGAAGCGGACGCACCGCCAGCATAGCACACAGCGCTCCTGGTCGAGCACTATAAGCTCGCCCAGCGGGTAGCGCTTGTTCTTATGGCGCTTTTCCTCAATGTAGCGGCTTTGGCCCGGTCCGTCTTGCAAAGCCTGGTCCTGCAAGGGACACTCGCCGCCCTTGTCGCATACCGGGCAATCGAGGGGGTGGTTGGTCAGCAGGAATTCGATGTTTGCCTTGCGTGCCTTGATGGCAGCCGGTGAGGTGTGGACTTTGACGACTATGCCGTCGACCGCTGGGGTGCTGCACGAAGTCACCAGGCCACGCGCACCCTCAATCTCCACCAGGCACATGCGGCAGGCTCCCACCGGCACCAGCTTTTCGTGATGGCAGAAGGTGGGAATGTGAATGCCGGCAGCCGTTGCCGCCTCGTAGATGGTGCAACCCTCCGGGCAGGTGATCTCTTGGCCATCGATTGTCAAAGAAATCGTCGCATCTGTCATGAACGAGAATCCTTGCGCATTCTATCCTAATCGCCCACCATGCACCGCTTCTCGCGGATGTGGAATTCATATTCCTCGCGGAACCGCTCGACGCTGCTCTGTACCGGTCCCACGGCGGCATCTCCCAGCGGGCAGAAGCTCTTGCCAGTGATATTGTCGCAGATATCCAGCAACAGGTCCAGGTCCTCCATGCGACCCTTGCCATTCTCGATCCGGCGCAGGATCTTGTACATCCAGTCGGTGCCTTCGCGACAGGGGATGCACTTGCCGCAGGACTCGTGCCGGTAAAAGGCGGCCAAACGCTCTGTCACGCCGACGATGCAGGTTCGCTCGTTGATGGCGATTACGGCCCCTGAGCCCAGCATCGACCCTGCTTCAAAGATCGATTCATAGTCCAGGTTGCATCCCATGGCGACGTCGGCGGTAAGCATCGGCGTGGACGACCCGCCCGGGATGATGGCCTTGAGCGGGATGCCATCTTTGGGACCGCCGCAGATGTCGTCGATCAACTCACTCATCGGCAAGGACATGGGCACTTCGTAGGTACCGGGTCGTTCCACGTGACCGGACACGCAGAAGAGCTTGAGCCCCGGGCTCCGCGTCGTGCCCCACTGCCGGTACCAGTCGGAACCATGATCGACGATGAAGGGTACGTTAAAGAGTGTCTCGACGTTGTTGATGATCGTTGGCTTGCGGTACAGCCCCTTAGCAGCCGGGAAGGGTGGCTTGAGCTTGGGATGGCCCCGCTTGCCCTCCAGCGAGGATAGCAATGAGGTCTCCTCGCCGCAGATATAGGCGCCTGCTCCCCGAAGGATGCTGAGCTCGAGGCTGTATTGGCTGCCCAGGATCTTTTTGCCGAGCAAACCCTTTTCGTACGCCTGGTCGATGGCCTGGCGCATTCGCTGGTAGCTCAGGTCGTACTCGCCGCGGATGTAGATGAAGGCGTGTTCCACCTCGCAGGCGTAGCTCGAGATCATGATGCCCTCGACGACGCCGTGAGGATCGTGCTCCATCAGCACACGGTCTTTGAAGGTGCCAGGCTCGCCCTCGTCGGCATTACAGACCAGGTAGCGAGGATATACGCCCTTGGGCAGGAACATCCATTTACGCCCGGCCGGGAAGCCTGCACCCCCACGACCACGCAGGCCTGAGGTGAGGACGACCTGGACGATTTCATCAGGTTGGTGTTCGCTCAGGGTCTTTTTCCAAACCTGATAGCCGCCCCGCTGGATATAGGTCTCGATCTCGTGGGAGTTTGGCACTCCGACGTTGCGCAATAGCACTTTGGTCTGCATGTTTGCTCTTCGGTATTCCCCAATATCTCCCGAGTTGGGCCGGATTCCTGGTGGACCGGTGTGTCAGTGGTGCCTGCACCGGGCCGAACCGGGAGCTATTCGCCGTACATCCTCGACCAGCCCCAGGTCCCCTCGTTGCTGATGCTGTAGAATTCGTCCTCCAGGATGCGCTGATGGATCATCTCTTCGTAGGCCAGCTGGCGGAACATCTCCTGCCCCTGGGCATCATCGGTCTCTTCGGCCAACACCCGGTAGCGCTCGCCAGCTATCTTTTCGTTTTCGATCGCTTTGCTGAGGATGGCAGCCGTGTTTTCCAGTTCGTCCAACTGGGTCCCGGAAGCCTCTCCGCCAGCAGGGGCGGGCGCGAACTGCTCGACAGTCATCGCCTCGTAGGCGATGAACTGGCCGTCCTGCTGTAGAGACCGGGCCAACTCGGCCAGTTTCTGGTAGTGATATTGCTCAAAGGCTGCCAGCCGCCCCAACAGGTCGCGTCCCTGTGGATCGTGGATCTCGACTGCAGCTTGGGCGTAAAACGCCTGAGCTTTCAGCTCCGCGTCCATGGCTATATCCAGCGCCTCTTCCAATCCGAGCTCTCGACTCACGCCACCGCCTCCTTCAGGCCATCTCCGCCAGAATCTGCTCCACCTTTTCCTCGGTCAGGTTCTCATAGTATGCATCGTCTACCTGCATCATGGGCGCGGTGCCACAGGAGCCCAGGCACTCGACTTCCAGCAGGGTGAATTTGCCGTCGCTGGTCGTCTCTCCCACCTCTATGCCAAGCTTGCGGCTGAGATAGGACAGCAGGTGCTCGGCGCCCATCAGCGAGCAGGAGATGTTGGTGCACACCTGGATCAGGTGCCGTCCGACCGGTTTCTTGTTCAGCATGGTGTAAAAGGTGGCAACTGAAGCGACCTTGGTCGGAGGTAGGCCCATCACTTCTGCGACCTCGTCAAATGCCTGTTCTGGCAGCCAGCCGCAGTAATCCTGCTGGGCCAGATACAGCGCCGGCAGCAGCGCTGACTGGGAATCGGGGTATTCGTCGCAGATTTTCCGGATCTCGCGTTTCGACTGCTCCGATAGCACTAGGCCCTCCAAGCTTTCCTGATCATCCCCTACCTGTCCACTTCGCCCATGGTGATATCGATACTGCCGATCATGGATACCATGTCAGAGAACATGCTGCCGGGGCCCATTACACGAACGGCTGAGATATTCGAAAATGAAGGTCCGCGTATCTTGAGGCGATACGGCGAAGGCCCGCCGTCGGACACGAGGTAGAAACCCAGCTCTCCCTTGGGGTTCTCAACACTGCTGTATACCTCACCAGGAGGTGGCTTGAAGCCCTCGGTGACCAGCTTGAAGTGATGGATGACGGCTTCCATGCTGGTTTCCAGTTCCTCGCGGGGCGGCAGGCTAATCTTGCGGTCGGGATCGCGGACCGGACCAGGCCCCAGCTCTTCCAGCTTTTTCAATCCCTGCCGGACGATGTGCGCGCTCTGGCGCATCTCGGCGACGCGCACTTTGTAGCGAGAATAGGCGTCGCCGTACGGCTGGGTTGGCACCTCAAAGTCATATTCGTCGTAGCCGCAGTAGGGAGCGTACTTGCGCACGTCATAGCCCACGCCGCAGCCGCGCAGCACCGGTCCAGTGCAGCCCAGGGCGATGGCCTGCTCTGCGTTGATGACAGCAATGCCCTCCAGCCGCGAGCGGTAGATCGGGTGCCGGGTGAGCATGGTCTCGTATTCGTCCAGCCGTTTATCAAAGAGACCGGCGAACTCGCCGACAACCCGAGAAAATGCTGGGGGTACGTCATTGCGCAGGCCACCCGTGGCAAAGTAGCTGGTAGTGATGCGCGCCCCGCACACCATCTCAAAGATGTCGAGGATCATCTCCCTTTCGCGGAAGGTATACTGCAGCAAGGTGTGAATGGTGCCGGCGAGGTCGAGGGTCTGGGTGCCGATCCAGATGAGATGGGCAGCCAGGCGCTGCAGCTCGAGCAGGATAACGCGGATGACGCTGGCGCGTGGCGGCACCTGCGCCTCCAGCAGTTTTTCGACTGCCAGGATGTAGCTCAGGTCATTGGACATGCCTGCCACGTAATCCATGCGGCTGGGATAGGTGGCAAATTGCTGGTAGGTCCGGTTCTCGGCTGTCTTTTCAAAGCCGGAGTGGAGGTGGCCAATGTCAGGAGCGGCGTTGACGATCCGCTCGCCGTCCAGCTCGACCACCACGCGCAGGACGCCATGCGTGGCGGGGTGCTGCGGCCCCATGTTGATGATCATGGTATCGTCGCGGCCGCTGAACCAGGGCGGCACGTCCGACTCTTTGGTCGGGGCTTCCAGGATCTGATCCCCAATTTCGGCCAGGGCCGGCTCGTCCGGATTGACGGTGAACTGCACCGGCTCTCCACCGAGGGGATAGTCCTTGCGCAAGGGATGGCCCACCCAATCGTGAGGCAGCATGATGCGGCGCATCTCGGGGTGGCCCTTGAAGCTGATGCCAAAGAGATCAAAGACCTCGCGCTCGTGCCAGTCGGCGGCAGGCCAGACTGACGAGACGCTGTCGACGGTTGGCGAGTCGCCAGTGAGCGGTGCTTTGAGCCGCAACCGGCACCGGTGTTTCAGGGAATATAGCTCGTAGACGGCCACAAACCGCGGTGACAGCCCCAGGTCCAACTGATCTATGGCGCTCACAAAGAGGCAGAGGTCGTAGGCCTGGTCGGGATCGTCCCGCAGGAATTCGCAGATGGGGAGGATGTCTGCCGCACGCACGGTGACGGTTGTCTCCCCCCGGAACTGTCGTACGTCCAGCACCGACTGGGGGAACCGCTCTCTTAGCTTGCTGACGCTCAGTTCGCCTTCGCTCATCTCATGTCCTTGACCGGTGAGTGGCAGCGTGGCGAGCTCGGGGATAGCCAGGCGCCGATCAAAGCGGGGCCTGCACCCGGTGCTCGCTCATCGATAATCGCTGAACTTTTCCTGCTGAATCTTCTCATATAGCTGGGTTACACCGTAGATCAGAGCCTCGGGCCGGGGTGGGCAGCCGGGGATGTAGACATCCACCGGGATGAGCTTGTCCACGCCCTGGACAATGGCATAGTTCTCAAAGGGGCCGCCGCTGGATGCACAGGCACCCATGGCGATGACCCATTTGGGATCGGGCATCTGATGGTACAGCCGCTTGACGACGGGGGCCATCTTTTGGGAGACACGCCCAGAGACGATCATCACGTCGGACTGACGGGGCGTGCCGCGAAAGACCTCGGCACCATAACGGGCGATATCGTGGCGAGGACCGCCGGCGGCCATCATCTCGATGGCACAGCAGGCCAGTCCAAAGAGAAAGGGGAAGGGCGACCGTCCCCGGCCCCAATCGACGACTTTTTCGAGGGTGGTGGTTATGATCATGCCCTCGGGCAGGAAGGTCTCTATTCCCATTCCAGCCCTCCTTTTTTCCAGACGTAGACCAATCCGAGCAGCAGGATCAGCACAAAGACGCCGGCCTCAGCCAGGCCCATCCAGCTTGGCGTCAGGTCGCGGAAGACTGCTGCCCAGGGAAATAGGAAAACGATCTCGATGTCGAAAAGGATAAAGAGTACGGCAAAGAGAAAGTACTGTACGGGGAAGCGGCGCCTGGCAGGTCCGATGGGCAACTTGCCCGACTCGTAGGGCGCCAGCTTGATATCTGTGGGTCGCTTGGGACCCAGCAGGCCGGGCACAAGAACGGCGATGGCCGACAAGGCTACGGCGACCACCGCAAAGATCAGAATCGGCACATAATCGCCAGGCATTCGAAAGCACTCCTTGCTTCTGCTTGTACGACGTTGTATCTGGGCTCCGGCCGCCGCTGGCCGGCTGCGACGTGCCCACATCGCCTGTTAAGGATATCACAAGCGGCCCGGTTTGTCAAACGGCAGATGGAGAGCAGCGGGGAAAGCCCATGCGAGGGCGGATGTCATTTCCCCTCTGGGCGGTCTGCTGCTATACTGGCATCTGAAAGATTGGAGAATGACTCATGCGCTACGCGATTCTATCGGACGTGCACGGTCGCCGCGAAAAGCTGGCTGCAGTACTGGAAGACGCCAGGGCACGAGAGGCGACCCAGGTCGTGAGCCTTGGCGATGTGGGCGGGGATGAATGCCTGGACCTTTTGCGCCAGGCGGGGGCCCTGGCTGTGTTTGGGAACTATGAGGTTTCGGGCTGGCAGCGGTCGGGGCCCCAGCAACGGGCCTGGGTAGAGAGCTGGGCCCCGCTGCTGGCTGGGGACAGTTTCCTGGCTGTCCATGCCGCGCCGTGGTGGCCCGAGGGACTCCAAAACGTAGAAGATTTCGGGGCCTGGCTGGACAGGACCGGTCGTTCGTGGCGTGACCTCTTTCCCTATCTGGCGGAGGACGATGACTACTTGTGGCAAGCCCTGGCGGAGCTGGAGGTGGCGGAGCGGGCTATCCTGTTCCACGGTCACACGCACAAGCAAGCTGTGTGGCAGTGGGGGCCCACGGGGCGGCTGCGGGGGATGCGCGGCAAGTCTGTGCAGGTGAAGGCTGGTTATCGCTACGTGGTGGGGGTGGGCAGTGTGGGGTTGCCTGAGAATGGCGGGTGGGCGGCTTACGCGATCTATGACAGCAACGCAGGGCGCATCGAGCTGGTACGCCTTTGATGATTACTCCCATGGGCCGCCAGGCCCTCGAGGCGGCGCGGGCCCTAGCGGGTCTTTGCCAGCTCGGCCTCAATCAGCTCCTGGAAGGTCTCGAAGGGATGGGCACCCCGGATGAGCTGCCCGTTGATGCGGAATGAAGGCGTCCCCTGGACGCCTGCCTGCTCTCCGTCCCACACGTCCTGGCGGACCAGGTCCTCGAACTCGTCAGCGTCGAGGCACTCCCGAAAGGTCCCTATGTTCAGGCTGAGTTCCTCGGCATAGGCCACAAAAGTCTCGGTGACCTGCTCTGCTCCCTGGGGTGACCATTGCTGCTGGCGGTCAAAGAGCAAGTCGTGCATGGGCCAGTATGCCCCCTGGGCTCCAGCGCAGCGGGCGGCCCCGGCAGCGGTGGT
>Ga0207796_1000217_pt1 | contig 25164 bp, 21 predicted proteins | sample Pon1CUnioCityCA_6_FD_187274 | JGI IMG/M metagenome (GOLD analysis project Ga0207796, IMG submission 187274) | Marine sediment microbial community from Union City, CA, USA - Pond 1C Sediment 1 (SPAdes) | ecosystem: Environmental > Aquatic > Marine > Intertidal zone > Salt pond sediment ... | reverse complement strand
CTCTTTTGTGCGTGGTGCGGTGGGTCACGACTGGATTATATCACAGGCAGGGCCCTGGCACAAGGCACGATCGAAGGCGTTGGGGGTACCGTGACAATCTGGCTCCGGGCGGCCCAAAAACCGTGTAGGGGCGTGGTCGAAGGGCGCTCGCGGAGGCTCCTTCGACGGGTACCTCGACAAGCTCGGCAGGGACCTCAGGATGCCTCCACTCGCTATCCGAATCCAAATGCTATTGCCATAGCAGGCGTTTGGGGCACCGCTGAAATTCAGCTCCGGCTGGACCACGCCGAGCAGGAGGGGAGGCGGTTTTCGGAGTTGCAGGAGTTCGTTACTACTGCGGGAATTGACCCTGCTATTTGGAGAGCTTGATGACCGCGTCCTTGGGCAGTGCCAGACCTGCCTCGACCTCTACGGCCTTGATGATGCCGACCGGCACCGGGCAGGCTGTGTGATAGCAGTGCTTCACGCCCATCTCCAAGCTGCGCGGGCCGCTGCCCCGGAAGGTGATCTCCTGGAATGGATCGACTTCGGTCAGTTCCGCTGCCAGATCCTTGATGGCCTGGCACTCGCTGTCAATCTGGATCTTGACCTTGCTCCCGTCCATCTGGGTCTTGACTGTTGCGCCAAAGCCACAGACTCCCGACTCGATCTCTGCGGTTGCCATCTGCTTCCTCCGTAAGTGGTTGGTGATGCCCGTTGCAGGCTCGGACCATCATAGCACAAAGACGTCTCATGGCAAACCGCCAGCAGCATGGGGGCGCGCGCCAGCTTTGTGTCTTGTACCTTCCGGCACCCACCAGGGCAGAGGTGGAAAGGGAAAAGAAAGACGCCACAGGCGGCAGTCCACCTGCGGCGCTATTTCGGCACTGGCGGAGAGGGCGGGATTCGAACCCGCGGAGGTGTTACCCTCACACGATTTCCAATCGTGCGCATTAGGCCAGACTATGCTACCTCTCCCCGGTCTGTGCAACTGGCGCATTATACCATCGTTGCCGGTGTGTGCCAAATCCACAACATGGTAAAGGCCGCGGGCCGCGGCTGCGCGGCTGCGGTGGGGCGTAGGTGGGGAATGGGCATGCCGGACCCGTCGACGAATATTAAAATTTGCCGGAAACTTGGGAAAAAGGGGCCAGGGACTTGCGTTCAGAGGAAGAATCGTGTATAATGGTGTCAGAAAGTGGGTGGTAGTGGAGGAGAATGGGGGACACCCCCAGGAACGCACTAGAACAGGTGTTCGGTGGATCAAAAGTTTCTTGGTGAGTACGAACATGCGATCGACGACAAGGGACGGCTGACGGTTCCGGCCAAGTACCGGGCTGGCTTCAAGGCGGGCATGGTCCTTACCAAAGGAATCGATCGCTGTCTGTATCTCTTTCCCACCGACCGCTGGACTGAACTTGAAGAGAAGGCCAGCGCGTTGCCCTTGACCAATCCCACGGCCCGTGAGTTCCAGCGCCACTTTTTCGGGGGCGCAGTAGACTTGATGGCTGATAAGCAGGGCCGAATCATTCTCCACCCGCGTCTGCGCGAATACGCGAACATTGACAACCAAGCAGTCATCATTGGGTTGTCCAGCTACTGCGAAATCTGGAATCCGGAGAGCTGGCGTGAGCGCGAGGCCAGGAGCGATCAAGATCCTGAATGGCGCGCTGAGCAATACGCCGGCCTGGGCATCTAGACCCAGAGGAGCAGATTCGCGTGGGCGAGTCCATCGTGCACATTCCTGTACTCTATGAGGAAGTGCTGTCCTGGCTTCGCCCCCACTCCGGTGGCTGGTATATCGACGCCACTGTCGGGGCTGGCGGACACGCAAAGGGCATCTTGGTCGCATCAGAACCCGATGGCCGGCTGTTTGGACTGGACGCCGATCCCGATGCGCTTTCGTTCGCAACAAAGATCTTGGAGCCCTTTGCTGATAGGATTATACTGCAGGCTGCCAATTTCCGCCAGATCGGAGCAGAGGCCGGAGCTTTCGGCATCAGAGAGGTGGATGGGATTCTAATGGACCTGGGAGTGTCGTCCCGACAATTGGATGTCGGGGACCGTGGCTTTTCCTTTGGACAGGAGGGGCCTCTGGACATGCGGATGGATCGCAGCCAAGGCCAGAGCGCTTCTGACCTGGTCGATACGCTGTCTGAGGCAGAGCTGGCTGATATCCTGTGGCAGTACGGCGAGGAGCGCCATTCACGCCGCATCGCCCGGGCCATTGTCGCAGCGCGACCACTAACCACCACCGGACAGCTTGCCAATCTGGTAGCACGGACGGTGGGGCGGCGGGAGCGGATCCATCCGGCGACACGGACGTTTCAGGCGCTGCGGATCGCGGTGAACGATGAGCTGGGTGCGCTGCGCGATGCGCTTCCACAGGCCCGTGACCTGCTCCGTCCGGGGGGCAGGCTGGCGGTGATCGCGTTTCACTCGTTGGAGGATCGTCTGGTGAAGCAGTTCTTCCGGCAAGAATCGCGGGATTGCATCTGCCCGCCCGAGCTGCCGATCTGCGCGTGCCAGCACGAGGCGACGTTGAAGGTGCTGACATCCAAGCCCGTCCGTCCCACGGCGGACGAGATTGTTCGAAATCCGAGGAGCCGCAGCGCCAGGCTGCGGGTAGCAGAGCGTTTGGAGCAGTCAACCGCTGGCTAGGCAGCGGCTGGCTCGATGCAGAGGGAGAGGGAGAAAAGAGTGAAAGGAAGGCTACCGCGGCTCAGATTGCGGGCAAGGCGCAGCCGTATCCCGACGATCCAGGCGCTGATCGTCATCTTTGTCCTGCTGTTCATACTCTTTCTGTGGCTGAACTTTGCGCTGGCACAGCGGACCGAGTCGGTGGGTCGTGAGATCCAATCCAAGACTCAGGAGCTGGAGTCGCTGGAACGTCGTGGTGATGCCTTGCGAAAGGCGATATCGGTCACAGCGTCCCAGGAAAAGATGGCTGCGCGGGCCCGCGCACTGGGGTACCAGCCGCAGGCGCCGTTTTTCCTGCCTATGTCCGAGCCCCTCGTCGAGAGTGTGAGCGAGGCTCCGGCTCCGGTGGAACAGAGCGATACCATTGCCAGTGGGGATAATGCAGCGACACCGGCGGCAAACAAGCTCCTGCTGCTACTGAGGGGTCCGGTTGTGGGTCCTGCGTTCGAGACCGCGCCGTAGCGCGCACCCGGGGAACTGCCATCATGCTAATGGGCACAGACTCTACAATTGACCGCCAACGCCTGACCCTTCTTGCCTTTTTCATTGTTTTGGGGATCACGGTGGTCGCGGGGCGGCTGATCTACTACCAGGTCTTTATGCACGAAGAGCTGCAGGCGCTGGCCATCGGCGAGCGGACCTGGGAGGAGCCTATTCGTGTCAAGCGGGGGGATATCAGCGACACCAACGGTAATCTCCTGGCGCTGGACACGGTCCGGTGGAACATCTCGGCGTCGCCGCCTCTGGTGATGGGTGCGGAAGAGCTGGCTGGCCAACTGTCGGCGATATTGGGTGATCCCGAGGCAGAGATACTGGCCAAGCTAGAGCGGGATGCGCCTTGGGTCTTTTTGGCACAAGGCGTGGACTATGAGACGGGCGAGTCGATCCGTGCTCTGGAGGCTGGCGGCATCAACTGCGAGGCGATACCAAGCCGGTTCTATCCCGAGAGCAGTTTGCTGGCTCACCTGGTGGGTATCGTAAATTCGACAAGCACAGGCTTTTATGGGGTAGAGGGTTATTACAATCAGATCTTGCACGGTGTTGAGGGGCACAAGATCATCGAAAAGGGGCCGGGCGACACCGAGCTTCCTCTGCCGGCCATCGAAGAGATCCCGGGTAAAGATGGCTACAGCCTGATTCTGACAGTAGACCGTAACATCCAGTACATTGCCCAGCAGGAACTGATCAATGCGCTGGAAGAGTACGACGCCGAGAGCGGTACGGTACTCATCCTGGATCCGCAAACGGGGGCCATACTGGCGGATATCAGCTACCCTACGTTCGATCCGAATGACTTTGCGAATGCGGACCCCGATCTACTGGCCGATCCTGCCGTAGCCGACATGTGGGAACCGGGTTCGATCTTCAAGATCATGACCTGGGGGGCAGCCCTGGATGATGGAACGATCAGCCCGGGCACGACCTTTTACGATGACGGCCAAATGGAGGTTGGCGGCCGCGTGATATTCAACTGGAACCGCCAGGGTAATGGCCTGGTGACCATGGAGGAGGGCCTGGTCAAGTCGTTGAACACGGTCGCCGCCTTTATCAGCACATCGATGGGTAAGGAGAGTTTCTACAACTATTTGCGGCGCTTTGGGTTCAACACGCTGACTGAGGTGGATCTGCAGAGCGAGGGGCCGGGCATGGTCAAGTTGCCGGGCGACCCGGACTGGTTCCCGTCAGAGCTAGGCACTAACTCTTTCGGGCAAGGAATCGCCGTGACGCCCATGCAGATGATCGTGGCGGTGGCGGCGGTGGCCAATCAGGGCACAATGATGAAACCCTACGTGGTGCAGGAGCTGATCACGACTGATCCAGAGAGCGGCGAACAGCAGGTAGTCCAGGTCCAGCCCATGGTTGTGCGGCGAGCCATCGGCCCGGAGACGGCCCGGACGCTGACAGATATGCTAGTGGAGGTAGTGGAGCGCGGGGCGACTGATGCGCAGGTACCTGGCTACCGGATTGCGGGCAAGACGGGCACAGCCCAGGTGCCTACCGCGTATGGCTATCACGAGAGCGATACGATCGCGTCCTTTGTGGGCTTTGCCCCTGCTGAGGACCCGCAGTTCATCGTGCTGGTCAAGCTGGACAAGCCCAAGGCATCGCCCTGGGGATCTCGGACGGCAGCGCCGACCTTTAGCGCCATCGCCGAGAGGTTATTCGCCTATATGCAGATTCCGCCGGACGAGATCCGCCTGGCGGAGAAGCCGTGAGCTATGACTGCAAGACCGGATAAGTTGCTGCTGAGACACCTGATCGAGGGACTGGCGGTGCCCGCTGGGCAACTGCCCTCTGGGGCCGTGCCCGAGATCGAGATCCGAAGCGCGGTGATCGACTCGCGTCTGGCATCGCCGGGCAGCCTATTTGTCGCTTTGCGGGGCGACCTCCGTGACGGGCACGAGTTCGTCGCCGAGGCGACGGGCAGGGGGGCTGTTGCAGTGATCTCCGAGCGGGTGCCGGAAATCCCCTGTGTGGCGCTATCTGCGGCTGACGGGCCTCCCTCTGCCGGCGAGTGGCAGCCCGGAGTTCCCACCTGCTTTGTCGTGCCGGACAGCCTGGCAGCATTGCAGCAGGCAGCGGCCTTTTGGAGGCGCCAGCACGATGTGCGCGTCATTGGTATCACCGGCAGCGTGGGCAAGACGACCAGCAAGGAAGTGATCGCTGCAGTCTTGAGCCAACAGTACAATACACTGAAGAGCAAGGGGAATTACAATAACGAGATTGGCTTGCCGCTGACGCTCCTGGCGCTGACTGCAGAGCACGAGCGGGTTGTGCTCGAGATGGGCATGTACGACCTGGGCGAGATCGCGCAACTGGCAGAGATATCGCGGCCCCAGGTGGGGGTCGTCACCAACGTCGGGCCCAGCCACCTTGAGAGGCTGGGCACCATGGAACGGATCGCGCAGGCCAAGACCGAGCTGCCCCGGGCGTTGCCTCCTGCAGGGCAGGGAGGAGTTGCCATCCTCAACGAGGACGATCCCTTGGTCAAGGCCATGGCGGGTGAGACGCAGGCCCGGGTCTTTACCTACGGTCTGAGCCAGGAGGCCGACCTCTGGGCCGATGAAATAGAGAGCGAGGGGCTGGAGGGGATCCGTTTCCGTTTGCACCACAGGCAGGAGTCGATTCACGCCCGGCTGCCAATGCTAGGCCGGCACAGCGTGCACACCGCGCTGCGCGCTGCTGCTGTCGGGTTGGTGGAGGGGCTGTCGTGGGGGGAGATTGTCGCCGGGATGCGCGACCAATCGGCGCAGCTACGCCTGGTGGCAGTACCTGGCCCGGGAGGCTCGACCATCCTGGATGATACGTACAACTCGAGCCCCGCCTCGTGCGTCGCCGCGCTGACCCTGCTGAAGGAACTGGCAGGCCGCGAGCAGGGCGGTCGCAAGATTGCGGTCCTGGGCGACATGTACGAGTTGGGCGCCTATGAGGAGGAAGCGCACAAATTGGTGGGGCGGCGCGCTGGTGACGTGGTAGACCTGCTGGTGACGGTGGGTCAGTTGGGGCAGATCATCGGCAGGGAAGCGGTCAAGGCAGGTATGCCTTCCGAGTCCGTCCACGTCGTTGATACCAACGCCGACGCTATAGAGGCGCTGTTGAGCCTGATGGGAGATGCATCTGGCAATGACGTGATGCTGATCAAAGGATCGCGTGGATTGGCCATGGAAGAGATCGTCACCGCGCTGCAGCAAGGGGAGGACCTGTGAACCTGGACCCTATGCCCTTTGCCCTAGCGCTGGGTTCGGTCTCCTTTGTGATCGCCGTCATCTGGGGTCCGCCCTTGATCCGTTTGCTGAGAAAGTACAATGTCGGCAAGCAGATACGGGTGGAGCTGCCCGACGCGCACCAGACCAAAATGGGCACGCCCACCATGGGCGGGCTGATGATCCTGGTCCCGGTCTTGTTGATTACGGTGGTAATGAACCTGGCGAACTTTCTCAGCGGGTTCGACGCAGGCAAGGCGATCCTGGCCTTTTTCAATTTCGAGGAGGGCAGCACCCTTATTGGCAAGAGCATCCTGCTGCCGCTGCTTGTCATGGCCGCTTTTGGCCTGTTGGGTGCGGTGGATGACCTCGCCGAGCTGCGCCACTGGTGGGGTGGCAGGGGTCTGAAGGCCAGGGTGATGTTTCCGCTGCAAGTCGTATTGGCGCTGATCACGGCTATTGCTCTGTACCATCCCCTATTTCTGGGATTGCACGAGGTAGGCGTCCCCGGCGTCCCCGATCTGGTGGACGTCGGGATCTGGTACATACCGCTGGCCACCTTTGTGATCCTATCGATGGCCAACGCTGTCAACCTGACCGACGGCCTCGACGGGCTGGCTGCCTCAATCGCGTCGCTGGCCTTTGTAGGTTATGGCATCGTCGCCTTTTTGCAGGGGCAGTTCCCGCTGCTGTCCTTCTGCTTTACCATGGTGGGCGCGCTGCTGGCCTTTCTCTGGTTCAACAGCCATCCGGCTTCGCTGATCATGGGGGGCATGGGCTCGCTGGCCCTTGGTGCGACCCTGGCAACGGCGGCCCTGATGTCGTTCCAGTGGCTGCTGCTGCCGGTAATCGGCCTGATCTTTGTCGCCGAGGCGGGCTCGGTGGTGCTCCAGGTGTCCTTTTTCAAGCTGACCAAGAGGCTAAAGGGCAAGGGCCAGCGGGTATTCAAGATGACGCCGCTGCACCATCACTTTGAGGTTCTGGGCTGGAGCGAAACCCATATTACCCAGCGATTCTGGATCGTTGGTGTGTTGGCAGCGATGCTTGGCATCGCACTGGCGCTATTATGAGATCCGAAGAGAACGCGGACACCGCGCAGAGCTTTGCGAATATTCAGGTGCTGATCGTCGGGCTGGCCCGCGAGGGCACCGCGCTGGCCCGCTTTCTGGCAGAGCGCGGCGCCAGCGTGACGGTCACTGACAACAGGCCAGAGGAGGCCCTGGAGGACAGGCTCGCCGCCCTTACCGGTCTGCCGGTGAGCTATGCGCTGGGCGGTCATCCGCTGTCGCTGCTCGACGACGCGGAGATTGTGTACGTCAGTCCGGGCGTGCCGCTGGAGATCCCGTTTCTTGCCGAGGCGAGAAGGCGCGGCCTGCCGCTGAGCAGCGAGACGCGGCTCTTTACGCACCTATGTCCGGCGCCAATCGTCGGCATCACCGGGTCAAGTGGCAAGACCACCACGACGGCGCTGGTGGGTGAGATGCTCAAGGCGATTAGCCCGAAGACGTGGGTGGGCGGGAATATTGGGGTACCACTCATCGGGAGCCTGGACCAGATTTCGGCGACTGACGTGGTGGTCATGGAGCTGTCCAGCTTCCAGCTCGACTTCTTTGGCCGCTGGACGGAGGAACAGGGACGGCGGGACAGCGTGCTATTTGCTCCGGAGGGTTGGAGTCCGGCGGTTTCGGCAGTGCTGAATGTCACCCCCAACCATCTGGACCGGCACGGGACGATGGAGGCATACACCGCGGCCAAGGCACGCATCCTGGACTTTCAGCAACCCGATGACCTGGCAGTCATGAACCTGGACGATCCGGTGACCCGGGGGTTGGCGGCAGAGTCGGCCCGGGCTGCCCGGATTATCTGGTTCAGCCTGGAGCAGCAGGTTGATGAGGGCGCCTTCGTACGCGGCCAAGACCTGGTGCTGCGGTTGGCTGGAAGCGAGCGCGTGCTGTGCCGCACCGGTGAGTTGAGGATGCTGGGCCAGCATAACCTGGCGAATACGCTGGCCGCGGCTGCTATTGTCCTGGGCGCCATGGCAGCGCTCAAGGGCCTGGCAGAGCTGGACAGCCTTCCTATTGAGGCGTTGCGCGCGGTGGTGACCTCGTTTGAGGGCGTAGCGCACCGCCTGGAACTGGTGCGGGAGCTTTATGGGGTGCGCTGGTTCAACGACAGCATCGCCACCACGCCGGAGCGCGCCGTGGCTGCCCTGCGTTCCTTTGAGGGGCCGATCGTGCTCCTTGCGGGAGGACGGGACAAATATCTACCATGGGAGGAGATGGCTGCGCTGACCTGGCGCAAGGTCAGGCACCTGGTTCTCTTTGGCGAATGCGCACAGCTCATAGAGGGGGCCATGGCCCGCACCAAGAACGGGAGCGCGCCACAGCAGACGACTATCCATCAGGCGGGCACGCTGGCGCGAGCGGTCGACCTGGCGGCAGGGCTGGCCCAACCTGGCGACGTGGTGCTTTTGTCTCCTGGCGGCACCAGCTTTGACGCCTATCAGGACTTTGTAGCGCGTGGCGATCACTTTCGCGCCCTAGTGCGCGGTCTGGAGTAGATGATGTTCAAGAGGACAAAGGGCGAGGTCCTGGGCCAGCCGGATTGGATCCTGTTCTTCACCACCATGGCCATCGCCATCCTGGGGCTGATGATGGTCTATAGCTCCACTACCGACCTTGGCTACCGCGATTGGGGCGATGCCACCCGGTTCTTCAAGCGGCAGGCGCTGTGGCTGCTGGTCGGTTTTGTGCTGATGGTCGCCGCTATGCGGGTACCCTACCGCCACTGGACCAAGGTCTCGATACCGATCATGGCCCTGACCCTGATCCTGATGGTTATCCTGGCCATATTCAAGGAAGGGCGGCTCCTGCTCGACCGGTCGGTGTCGCCAGTAGAATTGGCCAAGCTGGCCGTAGTGGTCTATATCGGGCACTGGCTTTCCTCCAAGTCCGAGGTACTGACCAGGCTGCCGTACGGGCTGCTGCCCTTTACCATCATGGTGGGCGTCATCGTGGCACTGGTCATGGCTCAGACGCCGCCCGACATCTCGGAGGCCATGGTCATCGTGATCGTGGCGGTGGTGATGTTCTTTATGGCTGGCGCTGATCTCTTGCAGTTTGCCATCGGCATCGTGGGCGGGGGCGCAGCCTTTGCCTTTGTTGTGTCCCGTCTCGAGCACGCTCTCATCCGCCTTCAGCCCTATTGGGAGGAGATGAAGGACCCGCTGAACAACGGCAGCGTCCAACTGCGGCAGGGGCTTATCGCCCTCGGCAGTGGGGGCATTTTGGGTACGGGAGCGGGCAACGGCCGGGCCAAGTTCCAGTGGCTGCCGGCAGCGCACACCGACAGTATCTTTGCCGTGATCGGCGAGGAGCTGGGTTTGGTGGGTTGCCTGCTGCTGGTGGGGCTGTTTGCGCTGCTGGCTTACCGTGGGCTGCGAACCGCAGCCCTGGTGGAGGACACCTTTGGCAGGCTCATGGCGCTGGGCGTGACGACCTGGATTACCTTCCAGGCGCTGGTCAACATGGCGGTGGTGACTGGCACCATCCCATATACAGGGATAACCTTGCCCTTTATCAGTGTGGGCGGATCGAGTCTCGTGGCGTGCATGGTGGGCATCGGTATTGTGCTCAGCATCTCGCGCACGGTGAATGCAGAAGGAGCAACGAGCCATGAAGCTCGTCGTGTCAGGGGGCGGGACGGGGGGACACGTATATCCCGGCCTGACCGTCGTCAAAGTCCTGCTTGATCCCAAGCCGGCAGGTAGCAGGCTGCCAACCCTGGAGCGCGACGAGGTACTCTGGCTGGGCAGTCGAGGCGGGATCGAGGGGGAGCTGGTCGATCAGGAAGGCATAGCCTTTAGGGGGCTGGCTGCGGGCGGACTGCGCGGCAAGGGGCTTTTGCTCCAGCTCCGGAACGCGCTGCGCATCGTTGGCAGTATCGGCCGGGCGCGCGGCATCCTGTCCGAATTTGGGCCGGACGTCGTGTTGGTGACTGGTGGCTATGCCTGTGTAGCGGTCACGCTCGCTGCTTGGATGAAGAGCGTGCCGGTGGCGATCTACCTGCCTGACGTTGTACCCGGGCAAGCGATCCGTTTTCTGAGCCGCTTTGCCAGCGTGATAGCCGTAACGAGTGAAGAGTCGTACCACTATTTCCGGCGGGAGAAGGTGGTGGTCACAGGATATCCTGTACGATCCGAATTCTATAGCCTGGATCGGGCCACGGCTCGCCAAGAGCTGGGGCTTGAGCCGGAGGAGAAGACGCTGGTGGTTTTTGGCGGCAGCCGTGGCAGCCGCAGCATCAACAAGGCGCTGGTGGCTGGACTGCGCGAGCTGCTGCCCGTCTGCCAGATTCTGCACATCAGCGGTACACTCGATTCCGATTGGGTGGCGGGCGCGGCCAAAGCACTGCCGGAGGAGCTCCGGGCGCGCTACCATCACTATCCCTATCTGCATGGGATGGCGCAAGCCCTGGTATCGGCTGACCTGGCGGTGGCCCGGGCCGGTGCTGCCACGCTCGGCGAGATGCCTGCGGCCAAGTTGCCTGCCATCTTGGTGCCCTATCCCTACTCGGGACAGCACCAGAAGCCGAATGCGGCCTATATGGTTCGGAATGGCGCGGCCAGGATGCTGCCTGACGCCGAGCTTGGCGAGAAGCTGGTGCCCACGGTGCTCGCCGTGTTGGGCGACGAGCAGACTCTGGCAGACATGCGGGAATCGGCCAACGCCATGGCCCGCTCAGATGCTGCCGAGATGATTGCCGAGCAGCTGTGGACGTTGGCGAAGCGACGAGCAGCCTTTGGATCCTCTGCATCCGGGGATGGCGAGGGCAGAGTGGGAGCAGCACAATGATCCCTGTCGAATACCTATGGCTCGCACTGATTGTCGTATTCGGCGTTACTGGCATGGTCCGCGGACTGTGGAAGGAGCTGGGGGTGACCACCATCCTCCTGCTCAGCCTCTTTGTCCTGACTTTTGGCTGGGAGCAGATCGGTTCCAAAATCGTGGAGGCCTTCCCGGGCGAGCTGACGGGTGAGACGATCAGGGCTATCTATTATATTGTTCCGTCCTTTTTCGTAGCCTTTATCGCGTACGAAGGTATCACGCTAGAGTTTCCCATCCGGGATGTCGGCGGGGTATTCAAGGGGGCACTGGGACTTCCTGGCGGGCTGCTCAACGGGTACTTGATCATCGGCACTATCTGGGACGTGGTCAACGATGCCGGTTACTTTGGGCTCGAGGTCCCGCTGGGCAACACTGGCGCAACGGTGGCTATCGGCGATTCTCTGACCAGTCTGAACAACACCCTGGTGCAGTATATGCCCCCGTCATTTATCAACGAGTACGTCATGCTGCTGGTGGGTATGATCCTGCTGGTGGCGATCATTCTAAAGTAGGTTGGTAATGGGACTCTTGAGACCGGGCATGCACGTTCATCTTGTGGGCATTGGCGGCATTGGGCTGTCGGCCATCGCCCGCGTGCTGCATGGCTGGGGCTACACCGTATCCGGCTCGGATATGCATCCCTCTGAGCTGCTTGACCAGTTGGCGGCTGAGGGGATTGCAGCCTATCCCAGCCACAGGGCAGAGCAGGTGGCGGGCGCCGAGATCGTGGTGGTCTCCTCAGCCATACCGGAGCACAATCCAGAGGTACAGGAGGCCTTGCGAAAGGGAATCCCCGTGGTCAAGCGGGAGCAGTTTCTGAGCGAGCTGACCGAGGGCAAGCGCACCATCGCCGTTGCCGGTACACACGGCAAGACGACGACGAGCGGCATGATCTCCTGGACCTTGACCGAGGCCGGCCTGGAGCCGACCTTTATCGTCGGTGGGCTGCTTCAGAACCTGAACACCAACGCCCGGGCTGGCAGCGGATCGCACTTTGTCATCGAGGCTGACGAGTACGACCGCGCATTCCTGGGCCTAAATCCGGAGATTGCGGTCATCGCCTCGATGGAGCACGACCACCCTGACTGCTACCCAACGCTGGAAGCGATGACGGCAGCCTTCGAGGAGTTTGCCGGACGGCTGGTTGAGGGGGGGCTGCTCATCGTATACGGCGAGGATTCAGAGGGCCGGGAGCTGGGTACCCGCATGGAAGCGCGGGGCTGCCGGGTGGAGACCTACGGTCTGGACGCAGAGTGGGACTGGAGCGCGCACGGCGTCGAATTGGGCAACAGCGCCGCCTTTGATGTGTGGCGCAAGGGCAAGTTGCTCGGTACCTGTGCCTTGCAGATTCCCGGTCGTCACAATGTGCTGAATGCGCTCGCCGCCCTGGCAGCCTGTCACGAGGCCGGAGTTGACTTTGGCCTGGCAGCGGCGGCACTCATGCGCTTCCAGGGAACTGCGCGCCGGTTCGAAGTGAAGGGCCAGGCTGCTGGGGTGACAGTGGTGGATGACTATGCCCACCATCCGACCGAGATCGAGGCTACGCTGGCAGCTGCCCGGCTCAAGTACCCGGGCAGGCCTATCTGGGCAGTATTTCAGCCGCATACCTACAGTCGCACGGCGACGCTACTGGATGATTTTGCGGCAGCTTTTGGCGAAGCGGATCGGGTGATCGTGACCGAGATCTATGCCGCGCGCGAGCAGAACACACTAGGCATAGAGGGGCAAGACCTGGTTGATTCCATGCACCATCCCTACGCCCGGTACGCGGCGACGTTGGAGGATGCTGCATCGGCCGTGTTGGAGCGGGTCCAGAGCGGCGACGTGGTTATCACGCTCGGGGCCGGGGACGGCTACCTGATCGGCGAGTGGGTGCTCGAAGCGCTGCAAGAGAGGGATGGGGAAGGGTCGCAGCAAGCGAGTGGCGTGCGGCCGCCGGGCAGCCGGAGTGCGCCTGGCAACGGTCGCAGCGGGGGTGCGCACGGCATGCTGGCGGCCCAGCACGACGGCAAGTGGGAGGTTAGACTGTGACCGGCACCAAGACTGGACGCGACACCGGGTCCGGCAGGCAGGCCGATGGTTTGACCCTGAGGGACCGGTTGCGCAATATACGCCGGAGAAAGCAGGCTCACGACAGGATGGCGGCGAGGCTTGATGCCTTGCAGCCTCTGATAAGGGAGCAGCAGGAGAAACGTGGCGACTGACGCGCGCAACGACGAACTTGAACGCCTGGCAGAGGCGCTGGTGGATGCCCTGGGAACCGATGCGGTCCGCAGGGACGAGACCCTGGCTCGCCACACGTCGCTGCGCATCGGCGGGCCGGCTGACGTACTGGCCGTTGCCGAAACGTCGGGGGCTCTGCAACGGGCCGTCGCACTTGCCTGGGAGCATCGGGTGCCTCTTCGCGTGCTCGGCTCGGGGGCAAACGTATTGGTCAGTGATGCCGGGGTGCGCGGACTGGTCGTGTTGAATCGCGCCCGGGCGATCAGATTCGTGGGCCTGGATGGTGATACAGACGAAGGAGCGCCCGGGGTCCGCGCCGAAAGCGGCGCTTCGCTATCAACGGTAGCCCGGCAGAGCATACGCCGGGGTCTGGCCGGATTGGCCTGGGCAGCCACCATCCCGGGAACAGTTGGGGGCGCAGTCGTCGGCAACGCAGGTGCGTGGGGCGGCGACGTGGCATCGACGCTCGTTTCGGCGAGCGTACTGGAACGGGGCGAAACGGTAGTCGAATGGCCTGTGGAACTATTCGAGTACACCTACCGTTCGAGCTTGGTGAAGCGGCAGGCCATGCCGGGCTTGCCGCCGTACGTAGTGCTGGAGGCTCACTTTGGTCTCCAGCGAGGCGATCGTGGGGCACTGGAGGCGCAGGTGGCCGACATGGTAGCTCGTCGCAAGGCGAGCCAGCCACCGGGAGCCACCTGCGGCTCAGTGTTCAAGAATCCCCATGGTGACTTTTCGGGGCGTCTCATCGAAGTTGCTGGTTTGAAGGGAACGACCAGGGGCAATGCAGAGATCTCGACGGTGCATGCCAACTTTGTGGTGAATCACGGTGGGGCCACCGCCGCTGACGTCCACGCTCTCATCGCGCTAGCGCGGCGGGAGGTAGAGGCGCGCTCTGGCATCAGGCTGGAGCTGGAGATCCAGTTGATCGGCGATTGGGAGCCCGGGGTGGGTAGTCAGTGAGGAGTGGCCTGCCCGCGTTGTGCTACTACTTTGGGGGTAGTCAGGTACTAGTCCTTGTGGTGCAGGACTTGCCAGATACTAGTGGTTGTGGTAGGATGGGATATGTCTAGGACGCTGAAAGTCGGGGTCATCTTTGGCGGACGGTCGGGCGAGCACGAGGTCTCGCTGCTGTCGGCCCAGGGTGTGATGAACGCCATTGATCGGACCCGATATGAAGTGGTGCCTATTGGCATCACCAAGGAGGGGCAGTGGCTGGCCTCAGGTGACCCCTACAAGGCACTGAGTTCCGGGGCTATGGCCGAGAGCAATCCAGCCCTCCTGCTGGCTGAGCCATCGGACCGGGGTCTGATGCGCCTCGAGGATGTGGAAGAAGAACGCGCCCTGACTGTGGTCCATGTCAGCCAACTGGACGTTGTCTTTCCGATCCTGCACGGACCCTACGGCGAGGATGGCACTGTGCAGGGATTGCTAGAGCTGGCAGGCATCCCCTACGTCGGGGCTGGGGTGGCCGCGTCGGCGGTTGGCATGGACAAGGTGCTCTTCAAGGACGTCATGGTGGCACACGAGGTGCCCATCGTTCCACACGTGGTTGTCCTGCGTAAGGCGTGGGAGCGGGAGCCCGAGGAGGTGCTGGCCCGCGTCGAGGCAGAGATCGGCTATGACTGCTTTGTGAAACCAGCAAACCTCGGCTCGAGCGTGGGCATCACCAAGGCCCACGACCGCACCGAGTTGCGCGCTGCCCTAGAGGAGGCGGCCCGCTACGACCGCAAGCTGTTGGTCGAAGAGGCGATCGATGCCCGCGAGATCGAGGTCAGTGTTCTGGGCAACGACGAGCCGGTTGCCAGCGTGCCGGGCGAGATCGTGCCCTGCAATGAGTTCTACGACTATGCTGCCAAGTATCTGGACGGCGAGTCGGAGCTGCTGATCCCGGCCCCGGTTCCGGAGGAGACTGCCGGGCTCATCGCGCAATTGGCCATCAGGGCGTACCGCGCCATTGACTGCGCCGGCATGGCCCGGGTCGACTTTTTGCTTGACCGGAAGAACGGCGAGCTGTATCTGAACGAGGTCAACACGCTGCCCGGTTTTACGCCGATCAGCATGTATCCCAAGTTGTGGGAGGCCAGCGGCCTCTCCTATCCCGAGCTCATCGACCGGCTCATCCAACTGGCGCTGGAGCGCCACGGGGACAAGAGCCGATCGGCGACGACCTATCAGATCGCGGAAGGGGAGTAGGCGCGTGCCTATCGTCATTGGCAGGGATTCGCAAGAGAAGCAAAAGCGACGCAAGCCACGCCGGCTGCGCAGGAGACGGTCGCGTACCTTCGAGTCGGCCATTGCCGTTCCGCAGGCTGTGCGCCGGGACTCGAGGCAGGCCAAGCGCAGCAGTGATGCCACTACAAAGAAGCGCAAGAAGGCCAAGCGGAGCCAGGCGACACGCACTCGCACTGCGCGCACCCGTGCCGAGCGCAAGAAGTGGGCCAGGCAAGCCTCATCAGCTGCCTCAATCGGGATCTTGCAGCGCATCAACTGGCGGTCCGCTGGCTGGCGCCTGCTGGCCCTGGTCGTGCTGGCGGGCCTGATTTCCGTGATGGCCTACGTTTCGTACGATTTCAGCTTTTTTATCTATCGGGACGACACGCGGATCTTGGGAGCAAATTTCCTGAAGGCTGACGAGATATTTGCCGCGGCAGGCGTGAATGAGCAGAATATCTTCTGGATCGATCCGGCCGAGGTCGCTGCCCGCGTGGTGGCGATGGATGGGGTCAAGGCGGCGAGCGTTCGTTGTGATCTGCCCGCGGCGGTTACGATTGAGGTGGAGGAACGCGAACCGGTCGTGATGTGGCGTGTCATCAGCCAGGAGCAGGACCTCTGGCTGGACGAGATGGGGTTGGTCCTGCCCTACCACGGGGATGTGAATTCGCCAGAGATGGTCTTTGTGGTGGACTTTGGCCAACGGCAGCTGCAGGTAGGCGACCGCATCGAACCGGAGGGGATCGTCCAATGGGTGCTGCAGTTGTCTGCGGAGTTGCCGGGGGAACAGGTCTACAAATACCAGCCGGATCGGGGGTTGAGCTTTGACCATCGAATGGGTAGCGACGAGTGGCCGGTGTACGTGGGTACCGGTGAGGCTCTGGCCCGCAAGATCCAGGTGGTGCAGGCACTGACGCAGTACCTGGTAGAGAATGGGATCAGCCCGAGCTACGTAGATGTGCGCTGGCCGGAGCACCCCGTGTATGGAAAACCTGAGGGTGACGTCCTCGCGGAGGGTGACTAGGCTGTGGTACGCTACCCCTGGATCAGCAGCGGCGGCGGGGCTGGCGAGTTGTGTGTAGAGAGATGATACGACTTCTGAAGGACTGGCTTGACGAAACTGGCGGTTGTGCGGCGCTGGCTGCTGGAACGCCTGGCTTGTCCCGGAAGGGCCCAAGGGGCATGAGATGACGGAACCGAGAACCATTGTCGGAATCGATGTCGGAACCACCAAGATCTGCACTCTGGTGGGTGAGCTGTACGAGGACGGCCAACTGCGCATCATCGGCGTGGGCGTGGCTCCTTCGCGCGGCTTGCACAAGGGGGCCGTGATCAACGTCAACGATGCGACGGAGGCTATCGCTGCTTCGGTACGGAAGGCAGAGCGGATCTCGGGTTACCAGATCACCAGCGCCTACGTGGGTGTAGGGGGCGGGCATATCACCGCCCTCAACAGCCGGGGCGTGGTGGGCATCTCTCGCACCGAGCGTGGGATTACCCAGTTCGACATTGACCGGGCCCTTGATGCAGCACGGGCCATTGCCATACCGCACAACCGGGAGATCATCCACACCATTCCGCGGGGGTATATCGTCGACGACCAGGAAGGCGTGCAGGACCCCATCGGCATGCAGGGCATCCGTCTGGAGGTGGAGGTGCATATCGTAACCGGCGCCTCTACTTCGGTCAGCAACCTGGTCAAGTGCGTGCGCGCTGCTGGCGTGGAGATCGATGACCTGATTTTGCAGTCGCTGGCCTCTGGCGAGGCGATCCTGCGGGACAACGAGCGTGAGGTTGGGGTTGTGCTCGCAGACATTGGCGGGGGCACCACCGATATCGCCATCTTTATCGAGGGCGCGATTTGGCATACCATTGTACTGGGCACGGGTGGCGAGCATCTGACACGGGACGTGGCGTACGGTCTCAAGACACCAGCTGACACTGCCGAGGAACTCAAGATCAAGTACGGGCACGCGTTGCCTGGTTCCCTTGCCATGGACGAGGTGATCGAGGTTTCGTCTTTTGGCAATGGCGCCCGCCAGGCGGTTTCCAGAATGCGTCTGGCAGAGGTGATCGAGGCGCGGGCCGAGGAGATACTCTCGCTCATCCTGCGCGAGGTCAAGCGCTCGGGCTACGATGGACTGCTGGCGGCGGGCCTGGTGATGTGTGGCGGTTCTTCTGAACTGGCTGGATTCAAGGATCTGGGCCAGCAGATACTCCAACTGCCTGTGCGGGTGGGCAAGCCCCGTGACCTACACGGGTTGACAGATGTGCTGGAGAGTCCGGCCTATGCCACTGCGGTGGGCCTGCTCCTGTGGGGCATGCGTCACAGGCCCACAGAAATTCAAGAGACTTCGCGGATACCCCGTTTGCCAGGCGAGCTATGGCCTAGGGTCCGTGATTGGTTCAGGGCGTTCTTGCCCGGGTAAGAAGCAACTGTTGGTTTGTACCAGTTGACTGTCGAGTTTGAAGAAAGGGAGGAAGACATGCAGAGAATAATGCCAGAGATGGAAAACTTTGCCCGGATCAAGGTTCTGGGCGTAGGCGGGGGCGGCAGCAATGCTGTCAACCGCATGATCGCAGAGGGGCTGCAGGGCGTCGAGTTCATCGCTATCAACACCGATGCCCAGGCGCTGATGCTATCCCATGCCGAGAATCGGGTGCGCATCGGCGACAAGCTCACCAAGGGCTTGGGCTCCGGTGGCGATCCCGCCATCGGCAGCAAGGCTGCCGAAGAGTCCGGCGATGACCTCTACGAGGTGGTCAGTGGCTCGGACATGGTGTTCATCACTGCAGGCATGGGCGGCGGCACCGGAACGGGCGGCGCGCCGATCATCGCGCGCATTGCCCGGGAAAGCGGGGCGCTGACCATCGGCGTGGTGACCAAGCCGTTCACCTTTGAGGGCAGCCGGCGGCGGCAGGTCGCCGAGGATGGCATCGAGCGCCTCAAGGAGCAGGTGGATACCCTGATTGCCATCCCCAACGATCGCCTGTTGGAGATCGTGGACCGGCGGGCCAACATCCAGGAAGCCTTTCGCGTCGCTGACGATGTGCTGCGTCAGGGCATCCAGGGCATCTCAGAGCTGATCACGGTGCCAGGGCTCATAAACCTGGACTTTGCCGATGTGCGCTCGGTCATGGCCGAAGGCGGCGCTGCCCTGATGGCGATTGGCCGTGGCGAGGGCGAGGACAAGGCTGCACAAGCTGCCGAGCAGGCCATCGCCAGCTCGCTGCTGGATGTGACCATCGATGGTGCCCGTGGTATCCTGTTCAACGTCACCGGTGGTCCGGACCTGACCCTGTTCGACGTGAACGAGGCGGCCGAGACGATCCGCAAGACTGCACACTCGGAGGCCAACATCATCTTTGGCGCTGTGATCGACGAGTCGATGAGCGACTCGATCCACATCACGGTGATCGCCACTGGCTTTGACGGGGCACCGCAACAGCAGCAGCCTGCTTTGGTACGTAATGTCGCCAAGCAGACTGCACAGCCCCAGTCCACGCCGCCCAGGGTCGCACCGCGGGCCATGCCCGTGTCGGATTTTCCAGTGCGAACGCATGACAGTGACAACCTGGACATCCCGGCGTTCTTGCGCAAGCACGTGAGGGGTTCTGACTAGCCGGTATCTCTTGAGCGCCAGGCGCACCATCAGCATTCTGCGGCCTCCTGGAGCTGTCGAGGGGTGCTAGCTTGATGGTGGCAAGGACGATGTGCGTTGCACTGGATCGGTGCTCTCTACTCGCTGCCGAGTTATAGCTCCGCGGATTTGCCGCGGGGCATAGGGATCTGCATGTCGACATAAAACTTCTATTTGCTCTGGCAAGCGGTCGACAAGACTGGCACTTGTTCGCCGTGCGCCGGAAGCAACCAACTGCGCCTACATCAGCCCCGAACGGGGCTATCGCATCCCCGCTCGCCCCCTTTCCAATCCGGAAAGGGGGCGGCGCCTTTCCCAACCGCAAGAGCCTGGCACTGCTGGAACAACGCACGTCACCAAAGGTTAAAATTCGAGGCATCTTTGCCTGATTCCCCTCCTGGTCTTGCATTCTCGTGGGGTCTGTGGTATAGTATCCAGAGCCTACCACCTCTTGTGGGTCCTACCCATGCCAGCCACGAGATATAGTAGTTGCAGGAGTTAGGTGAGGGGCTTCTTGGGGATCTCGGCTTTCCCAGTCCTATTCACCTTCGTTTGATACGGTATTTGTGAGGTACGCGGAGCAAACTCCATGAAGTGTCCGTTCTGCGCTTCAACCGACTCTCGGGTCATCGATACCCGCAGCGCCGAAGGCGGTATCCGGCGTCGCCGCGAATGTCAGGATTGTGAGCGGCGATTTACGACGTACGAGCGTGTGGCGCCTCTGCGCTTGATGGTCATCAAGCAGGATGGACGGCGCGAGCCCTTTGACCGCGACAAGATCCTGCGCGGCATCCAGATTGCTTGTGCCAAACGGCCGATCGAGACTGAGTCAATCGAGGAACTGATAAGCGGCATCGAGAGCGAGCTATATCATCGCGGAAGCCGCGAAGTGACCAGCCGCGAGATCGGTGAGATGGTGATGCAGAACCTGCGCAGGCTGGACGAAGTGGCCTATATACGCTTTGCCACTATCTATCGCAGGTTTGCCGATGTGGAAGACCTGGCGGACGAGATTGAGGCGCTGTTGGAGCGCCGGCAATTGGAGGAGAGCCTGCGAGCGCAATTGCGCCTTGATCTGTGAATCGACAGGGAGAACCCGGTGAAGCCCGTTTCGCACATCCTGGTGCCGTCGCGGTTCGGGACGTTGATCCTCCTCTGGCGTGATACACCAGAGGGCCCCAAGGTAGCCCGTGTCCTGCTGCCAAGAGACGGCAAACCTACGGAAGAGATGCTACGCGTGGAGCGCGAGGGTTCGTCAACTCGCTCCAGTCCCGAGATGAGTGGCTGGGCGGGGCGGATTGCAGGTTTCTTGCGCGGGGATGACGTCGTTTTTCCACTTGACATGCTGGCACTTGAGGACTGTTCGCGATTTCAGCAGGAGGTCCTGCGGGCCGAGCATGGCATCCCCCGGGGTTTCGTCAGCACCTACGGTCGCATTGCCGCGCATCTGGGGATGCCGGGAGCGGCCCGGGCTGTGGGGGGCGCGCTGGCGACGAATCCGTTCCCGATCTTTGTGCCCTGCCACCGGGCCATACGCGCCGACATGACGTTGGGTGGCTACCAGGGTGGGGCAGCTATGAAGCGCGTACTGCTCGAAATGGAGGGGGTAGAGGTTTCCCCTGAGGGCAGGGTGTTAACTGACAACGTGTACTATTCCCGGGCCGGATATGTCAAGGCCCCGAGCTAGAGGATTGAAAATGCTTGAACAGATCGACGTCATGCCACGGATACTGGAAGAAGCGGTGCCGCCAGAGCTGGATCGGGAGATCCAGCTGAGCGACAATGCGTTGACGGTGTTACGCAAGCGCTACCTTCTCCGAGGGCCAGACGGCGAACCGGTCGAGACGCCAGCGCAGATGTTCTGGCGGGTGGCGCGTGTGGTCGCTGCTCCCGACGCTGAGTATATCGAGGACAAGGGCGCTGCCTCGGATCAGGCGTACAGAACTGCGCTGGCATTTTACGAGCTGCTGACCACCTTTCGTTTCATGCCCAACTCGCCCACCTTTACCGGGGCAGGCACGCCCCTGGGGCAGCTTGCGGCTTGCTTTGTGCTGCCCATTGAGGACGATATGGGACGCGACGCCGCGGGCATTTTTTCCACCCTCCGGGTGGCGGCCCTGATCCAGCAGACAGGAGGCGGAAACGGATTCTCTTTTTCGAGGCTGCGTCCCAAAGGGGCGAGGGTCAGCACCAGCAAGGGCGTTGCCACCGGTCCCGTCGGTTTTCTCCGCGTCTACGACAAGGCATTCGGCGAGATCGCCCAGGGCGGCACCAGGCGCGGCGCCAACATGGCCGTGCTCCGGGTGGACCATCCCGACATCCTGGAGTTCGTGCGCTCCAAGGGCCACGAGGGCGATATCGCCAACTTTAATATCTCGGTGGGCATCACCGACGCTTTCATGCGCGCCGTCGAGGCCGACGAAGAATACAACCTGATCAATCCCCAGGATGGCGGTGTGTGGAAGCGCGTCCGCGCCCGGGAGGTATTCGACGATATTGTCACCCACGCTCACCGCAACGGCGAGCCGGGTGTCCTCTTTCTCGACGCGGCCAATCGCAGCAATCCTGTATCGCACCTGTACGAGTTGGAGGCTACCAACCCATGCGGCGAGCAATGGCTGGGGCCCTATGAGAACTGCTGCCTGGGCTCGGTGAACCTGGCCCGGCACGCAACAGCCGAGGGGGGCGTGGACTGGGCCAAGCTACGGGAGACGGTAGAACTGGCCATGGCTTTCCTGGACAATGTGGTGGATGCCAACCGCTACGTGCCCGCCGTGCCCGAGATCGAGGAGGCGGCGCACCGGGCGCGCAGGGTCGGGTTGGGGATTATGGGCCTGGGCGACTTGATGTTCCAGGCGGGCATCCGCTACGGCAGCCCAGAGGCCGAAGAGTTCGCTGCCCAGATCATGGAGTTCATCCGTTTCCACACCATGCACACTAGCATCGACAGGGCGCGAGAGCGGGGCGCGTTCCCCGCCATCCAGGGCTCTATCTACGATCCGGTGAACCTGGAATGGCGGCCGCCTACGCCTGTCACTCCCTATGTCCATGACTTTGGCCGGCATGCCCTCGACTGGAACGATATCGTACACGGGATCCGCGCCTATGGCATCCGCAACGCGGCCCAGACAACTGTGGCACCTACGGGCACCATCGCCACCGTCTCGGGCTGTGAGGCATATGGCTGCGAGCCGGCCTTTGCGCTGGCCTACGTCCGCCACTTTAAGGATGGGGACAGCGATGTCGAGCTCACCTACTCCAGCCCGCTGTTCATGCAGGCCCTCGGGCGCGCTGGATTGAGCTCGGAGACCAGTGACGAGATCGTCCCAAAGGTTTCTGCTACCGGCAGTTGCCAGGTGATCGATGAGGTGCCTGAGGAGGTGCGCGAGATCTTTGTCGTGGCCAACGATATCACGGCCGAGGAGCACGTTCGCATGCAGGCTGCCATCCAGGCCTTTGTCGACAATAGCATATCCAAGACGGTTAACTTTCCCGAGGATGCGGAGCCAGATGATATCGCCCGCGCCTACCTGCTGGCCTGGCGGCTGGGCTGCAAGGGGCTGACCGTCTATGTGACCGGCTCCCGGGAGAAGGTCGTCCTGGAGACGCAACAAACCAAGAACGCCAAGGGGCTCGACGCCAAGCCGCGCAAGCCCAGGCCGGGGATGCTCCACGGCAATACCTACCGCACGCCGACGCCACTGGGCACGGCCTATATCACCATCAACGAGAATGGCGACCGCACGCCCTTTGAGGTGTTTGCCAACGTCGGCAAGGCTGGCTCTGACACGGCTGCCGTCGCTGAGGCGATTGGGCGGCTCATTAGCCTGACGCTGCGCATGCCTTCGCCGCTGACGGCGGAGGAGCGGCTGGCGGGCGTCATCGACCAGCTGTCGGGCATCGGCGGTCGCCGGCCCCTGGGCTTTGGTCCCAACCGTGTGCGCTCATTGCCCGACGCCATTGCCCAGGTCCTGGCGCGGCACATCGCCATCGTCGAGGCCGAGCAGCCACCGGAGCAGTTGCCGCTGCCCATCTCCATGCCCAGCCAGAAGGCGGACCTCTGTCCCGATTGTGGCCAGGCGAGCTTTGTCGCCATGGAGGGCTGCCGCAAGTGCGTGAACTGCGGCTTTAGCGAGTGCTAGGGGGTTGCGGCACTGAGGTTCTGAGGCAAAGTTGCGGTAACCCCGTCGTTTCGTCGCCTGCCCTTGGAAATCACGGAAACAGGCACATTCGCGGTGAGCTCCAAGTGACCGGGTTCCCGGGTTTCACCACGATAGGTCGTCCGCGAAAGTGTGTTACTGCCCTGAACCGATGAGACAGAACCGCCAGCATGCGCTACTTGAGGACTTGCCTACTGCAAAGGGACCTGGTACAATGAGATTGCAGATCCCACCCCGTTCTGCATGATCAACCGCGACAATGGCATGGGAGACGTGGGTAGCCTGCGGTGCCCGGAAGCTCTGTGATATCTTGCTGCGCAGTCCAGCAGCCTGAACCCCGCTCTCACCTGGAGGCTCGTTGCCTATTGTGCTAGACTCATCGTCGCCTTGCCAGTCGTGGTCAGTTGATTCCGACAGGGTATTGGATATCATGGAACTTGAAGCAGTCGACCAATGAAAAAACCCTGGGTTGTTCATCCTCTCTTCGTCGCATCATTCCCCGTCTTGTTTCTGTACGCTCGAAATCAGACCCAACTGTCGTGGTCACAAGTGTGGCCGTCTCTTCGCCTCGTGGTTGGGTCCACCATTCTGCTGTTTCTCTTGTTTGCCCTAATCCTGCGCAACGTGAAAAAGGCGGGCGTCATTATCTCTCTCCTTGTCTTATTGTTCTTCTCCTACACCCACGTGGTTAACCTTCTATTGGGTAGACCCATAAACCTCGTCGGGGTCGATGTTCACCGTATTGTGTTGCTTGTCTGGTGTATCATCATAGCTGGGGTGAATGCCATTGTCATCCGCACGCATCGCTCCCTGGATGATCTGACCAAGGTTCTGAACTTTTCAGCTCTAGCGCTGATCGTGATACCTCTGGTTAACATTCTCATACACGGGTTCAGCTCGGCGGAAGTCGAACAAACGCAAGTCAGAGCACAGCTTACAGATCTGGCACCAGTAGGGTCCATCCCGGAATCTGATCTGCCGAACATCTACTACCTCATCCTCGATGCCTATGGGAGGGCGGACGTCCTTGCAGATCTATATCAGGTTGACAACACGGAGTTTCTGAACTACCTCAGCGAAAAAGGCTTCTACGTGGCCGAAAAGAGTCAGGCGAACTACGCTCAAACTGATCAGTCAGTTTCCTCATCTTTGAATGCAGAGTATCTCGACAGACTAATCGCTGGGACTGATCTGCACGTAGGGGATCGCAAACCGATGCACGATCTAATCCAGGGCAGTGCGGTGGTTCAATTCCTGAAAGAGAGTGGCTATACTATAGTCACACTCCCTTCAGGGTATGAGGCAACTGAGTTACGGGCTACTGACGATTTCATGGGACAGAGGCGCACATTGAGTGCACTGGACCTTGAGCTCTTTATCAGCACGCCAATACCGTGGCTTCTGTACCGCGAGGTTGGAGCTACTCCGTACGATCCGCACAGACAGACGATACTATCCGCGTTTGACAATCTAGCTGATGCAGCCGACCTACCGGGACCAAATTTTGTCTTTGCCCACCTTCTGGTTCCTCACCCACCTTTCGTCTTTGACCGATACGGCCACGAGATCGTGCCAGAGCATGATTTCAGCCTATTTGATGGAGAAGCCTTTCTCCAGTCTGCAACTCGCGAAGAGTACTTGACGGGGTACAGGGAGC